>Ga0078894_10003796_pt1 | contig 11485 bp, 7 predicted proteins | sample LauGreSu1BDMLBSD_2_FD_67506 | JGI IMG/M metagenome (GOLD analysis project Ga0078894, IMG submission 67506) | Freshwater lake microbial communities from Lake Michigan, USA - Su13.BD.MLB.SD (version 4) (version 4) | ecosystem: Environmental > Aquatic > Freshwater > Lake | place: Lake Michigan, USA... | reverse complement strand
CAAGAGCAGGGGCCAAGGTTGTTCTTTTCGACTACGTTACAAAATCGCCTCATGGAACTCAGTGGGGTTTCGGTGGAACATGCGTTAACGTCGGCTGTATTCCTAAAAAGCTCTTTCACTACTCGGCGCTTCTTGGTGAGTCTATTCACGACCTCAAACATCTCGGATACAGCAGCTCTGTCACCGAATCTCCTCACAATTGGTCCGAGCTTGTCGAGACTGTGACAAACTATATTCGGAAACTAAACTTTAGTTACCGGACTGGCGCCCGATCGGCAGGTGTAGAGTACATTAACGCACGTGCAAAATTTTCGAGCGCCACCGATGAACACTCCATCGAGTACATCGACTCCAAATCTGGGGAAACCAGACAAGTACGTGCCAAGCACGTACTGGTAGCAGTTGGAGGTCGTCCCACACTCCCTTCCTCAATCAGGGGTATAGAGCATGCAATCACTAGTGATGATATTTTCTACAATCCTCGAGCTCCTGGAAAAACGCTCGTCGTTGGTGGAGGGTATATTGCCATGGAATGCGCCGGGTTCCTGACAGGTATGGGATACGAGACAACGGTTGCGGTTCGATCTCGTCCTCTGCGGAATTTCGACCACCAAGTTGCTGAAAAAATTCAGTCGGTAATGCATGAAATGGGAACCAATTTTCTGATAGGAACCGTTCCAAACCAACTAGCAAAAGTTGGTGATCGCATACAAGTGACTTTTGACAATGGCACTGTCGATGTCTTTGACACCGTTTTACTCGCCACAGGACGAACCCCCGAAACGAGAAACCTACAGCTCCCAAAAAATGCTGCAATAGACACTGCGAGTCAGAAACTGATTGCAAATCCAACGACGAATCTCGTTCAAGGAACTGCTAGTATTTACGCCGTTGGAGATTGCTTGTTGGGATCACCAGAATTGACTCCTGTGGCAGTCAAAGATGGAGAAATGCTGGCTCGACGACTCTTTGCCAACTCGAAAGATATCTTTGATAAATCCTTGATTCCAACAACGGTCTTTACTCCGACCGAGTATGGGACTGTTGGATTCAGTGAAGAGGGTGCGATAGAAAAATTTGGACCCGATAACGTTGAGTGCTATCTCTACGAATGGCCATCGTTGGAACGGGCGGCTGTTCACCGCGAGAAACCAGAGAATCGAAGAGCTGATGAAGGCGATGTGGAACAAGGCAATAATTGCTTCACAAAACTCGTTTGCGTGAATGATAAAGTCGTTGGATTCCACTTTGTCGGACCCAACGCCGGAGAGGTCACACAAGGTTTTGCGCTGGCGGTTAAACTGGGAGCCACCAAGGCCGATTACGACTCACTCGTCGGCATTCACCCAACAGATGCTGAAGCCCTTTGTGGTCTCACAGTCACAAAACGAAGCGGGCTTGACTATGTAGCCGCTGGAGGATGCGGCGGAGGTAAATGTGGATAGATTAAGTATAGGACTGAGAAAAAGAGATTTGTGTTTATACAGTGCTGGTAACGGCTCGGTGACTCTCCCGAGCCAAATTGAGGAAAACGTGGTACATGCGAATGTCGTGACCACTGGTTGCAACCATTGCAAGTTTCTTTAGAAAGCCGAAATCGTTTGCATGCGATACCGTTGCGGCGAGAAAATACTCAGTGGCAATTACAGGAGGCTGGAACAATCCGACAAATTCTCGATCCGATTGCAAGCTTTGTAACGCATTCAATAAATCCCCTGGATTTTGCTTATAATACTCGACAATATCGGGACACAATGGTGGCGTAATGACCAGAGAGGATGCCGCGAGCTCGATTCGCAGTGGAAAAGGACAAAGAGTTCGAAAATCCCATAGACGTGTTCCACTTAGAGTAAATTGACTTTGTATACCCGTGTAGAATTTCCTGTTTACTTGTCTCAAACGAAAGTATGTTACAGGATCATCGATGAACACTGATATGGTGCACAACAACTCAACTGGTAATTCATCCATAGTTTTGAGAATGTGCGGCTTCGATGACACAAATTCCACTCGCATGACGTGATCCGGTTGAAAACAGAGCGACAGGACCCATTCCATGATTGATGTATAACTCCAGAAAGTCATTCACGCGCAAAAATTTTCTATCGTAGTTCAACGACCTACAAGAGTTTAAGCGTATATCCTATATCTACTGTAAACGTCTATTACACTCCTGTGAGATTTCGCAGCCACCCTCCCCATCGGAGTACAGAGGGGTCAGTCCTTGTTTGTGCGATATCAGATACGATTTTGCAAAATGATTTAGGGAGCAGAGGTTTCAAGTCCTTCCTCGATGCAATCATTGACAAGAGCTGACATGTGTGTTCAATTAATGTATCATTATCGGGATGATTTTGCACAGCGTTCACAAGTGCTTCTAAGCATCCAAGGTTCAGGACGTTCCGCTGTCCGTTTCTGTCAACGGCTAGGTTAACTAAAAGACCCGATCCGTTGCACTGAACACTGGCGTCATCCGGGAATGTCTCCATGGCCCGCTTTGCTAGACTAATCAACTCCACAATGGACATGTCCTCACTCGTCTTAAAGGTCAAATTCCATAAAGCGCCGAGCGCAGCGGAAGTCGTGCATTTGTTGTGATTCCGTTCAAATTCCCCTAATCCCGACTCTTCAAGCAACTCCACCAATACAGGCACAGCATCTCTTGCAGCTTCTCGAAGGGGTCCGTCGTTGAAGCTGACAGCTTCAATTGCTTCGCAAAACAGCACACGATTGATTGGGTTCTCCCGGACAAGATCAAGACAGTTACTTATAGCGTTTTGAACTGCTACCAAGCTTGTATGGTCACCAGACGACTTTATACCTTCCAATACTGCTGAGAATTCATCATACTGACGGTTCTCATTCACCGGATGACCCAGGATGGATGTCTCTACGCCAGACTCACCAGGAGCTTCCGCGTGCTGATTTTCATGAAACCATTCATCTCGTTCATCCAAGCTTTGGGGGCGCAGAACGGTCTCCGCTATGACTTCTTCTGGCTCGTCCATCGATGAAGAGAATCCAGCATCGCCACTTGCAGCTATCGCACGAAGCTCGCTGCCAGGCGGAGACTGACGTGGAGAAATAACGGGAATCATCGAGGTAGAATGCTGTCGCGGAATAACCATATCATCCGTCTGATAGGTTCCATGAGTCTCCACAGTGGGTTGTGACAACTCATCCGGGTAGGGCTCTGCTTGATGAGGAGCGTACAACTCAGTGGCATCGTGAGCTTCATCCACGAAAAATTCGTTCCGTATCTCTTGGTGATATCCGTGGTCGTCCTGAACTGTGTCCACCTCTGTCTTGAATGTCTCAACATGTCCGTTCACCTGCTCAGAATACTCATATGATTCATGAGTTACAACTGGTTGGACAGGAGCCTCGTCGTTTGTTTCTCCGACAGGGAATGGCGATTCCCCCACGGGAAAAGGGGAATCGAACGAATTGAAAGAACCTAGTGTTGGTGGGAGTAATGATGATCGTTTCATCGATGGATCATTCTCCGGGACAGGTTCCGAGGGACTAACACCTTGAATTTCAGCAAATGGATCAGTGTACAAAGAACGCCGACCAGCGCTGAACCGCTTGGGAGCAGATCCAGGGATATGAGCAGGGGTCATGGGTGGTGGAACTACTTCTTGAGGTATCGCCGACGCTTCCTAAAAATGAATAAACTTAGACTGTGATAACATGAATATACCTCGCCTGGAAAAACCCATCGTTTCAGTTTCTCATCGAAGTACGCCTGAAGATTTTGGCCTGTATGTGCCTGTTTCAGGTCAGGTTCCCCATCACTCGGTTTCTTGATTATCTTGTTGATAAAATTCATTCGTTCACCGGAGACGAAAAAATTTTGTCCGTAGGCGGATCTACATAGGCGATTCATCAGTCGAAGGCACCCATCTACCTCCACCTAAGAATCCTATTCTTGTCGGGCTGAGAAGCCATATCATTTCATTCTGAATTGAAAGAAAAAGTACCCTGTGAGGGAGTCGAACCCCCGACCATCTACTCCGTAGGCAGACATTCTATCCAACTGAACTAACAGGGCGAATTCAAAAAAATTCTAGAAATACGGGCGGGGTGGGTTCAGATGAATCGTGTTGCAGTGTCGCAATTAGGAAAACCTGACACTCAAATATTCTTCCCACAATGGACGATTCATCAGGCTGGTGTACAATTGAATCAGATCCAGGAGTATTCACGGAGCTCGTAGAGGAATTAGGCGTTGAAGATGTCGAGTTTCAAGAGGTTTTCAGCCTTGACGACGCATCTATGGCTCAACTTGGGAGGGTTCATGGCCTCATATTCCTATTCAAATATCGCGATGGACTTCAACCACGCAATATCTTACCAGTTATTCCCGAAGGCCTGTTCTACGCGAAGCAAGTTATCAATAACGCATGTGCCACCCAGGCAATATTGTCGATTCTTCTCAATCTTGATGCGGTAAAGCTTGGAGACACTTTGTCTAATTTCAAGCAATTCACCGATGGTCTAGATGAAGAGTCTCGAGGGTATGCTATTGGTAGTAGTGAGAAGATCCGAACGACCCACAATTCCTTTAGACCAAATGTTTCGCTTGAGATTAGTCAGGATGAGGACAAGAAGAAGGGCGATGCGTTCCATTTTGTTTCCTATGTCTGGCATAAGGGAACCGTGTACGAGCTCGATGGTCTTGAAAGAGGACCAGTTGTTGTTGGCGCATGCGACACTCCCGATTCCTGGATCTCCGTGGCCGCACCGTATATTCAGTCGAGAATAGCCGAGTACACAGCCTTAGGAGATGACGAGATACGGTTCAATTTGATGGCGGTAGTGGATGATCAACGTGCCGATCTTCGTCGGCAAATTGAACAATTGCATGCATCGAATCCGACCGATCCGCTTGTGCGCGAGCTCGAGTCTAGAGTCGATGAAATCGAGTTCCGGCGATCCCGGTGGGCCAGGGAGAATCAACGCAGACGACACGACTTTATACCCCTTGCTCTCGCGTGTCTGGAAGTGCTGGCCGAGAAGGGCAAGTTGGTGCATGCGTTCAACGAGGCCCGAACTGCTGCTAAACACGAGACTAGGAAACAGAAATAGACAAGAGAACCTGTTTTTGTGTACTGTAGTGCCAACAAGTTTTTCAGACTACTAATGAAAATATTTCTAGAAACCACCAATTTGTTGACAGCAGTTCTGTGAGTCGTGGGAACAGGTGACGCAGCTCAAACAGCAGCGCACACTTGCAGGTTCATGAAGAGACGATAAGAGGGTCAAAAGCTGTGAGTAATCAATGTTTGATTCAAAGCAGTTTCTCGCAAAATGGCCCTTTGTTCCGCACTTGAAGCAAATTGGTCCCCGAACTGGACAAACAGAGATAAGGTGGTTCGGGTCGCCACAGGAATGACAGTATTTTCCAACTGGACACTTTTGGGATATATGTCCATTCTCCTGGCAATTATAACACATAGTTGACTGAGGTTTCGGGCACTGCTTCGATATGTGCCCCTTTCCAGCACAGTTGAAACACCGTGACGTGGAGGCGGCCGATGGATGCTGGTTCATCACTAGGGATTGGATGAAAAGTAGACAAGAGTAAAAGTTTTGTGTCACAACTCGTCGTATACGTTACGAATACGTCTAATAGATTCGTGTTGAATCTCTACAAGTGAATGTAGAACGGTCTGGATCGCAACTGTGGCAGGAAAAGAAAGGCCATTTATGGTTATCGACCGGGAACGCCAAAGGCTGGAATCTGACAACTCTATCGATCCCCTTTGAAACTGATCTATCCAGTCAGATATCAACGAGAACTGCTGAGTATAAAGTTTGCATATTAGAATTGATGCCCTCTCAGTGATCCGCTTTCCAGCACTGCCGTCCATCGGGGAGTCCGCGCGGATCTCCGCAAGGAGAAATAAAGAACTTATATAGTCTCTGACGCGAACAATATCCAACTGACCTTCCTCGTCAAAGGCGATGGTGTCAAAACATTCACCCAGTATAGCGCTAGCAGGGGACGATAAACTAACGCTCGGTTGAATGTATATCTCCGCCGGTAATGGATCCATAAAAAGCGCCTGGAGAAGGTCAATATCTCGAGGTTCCGAAAAATCCGCGGATATCGAAATATTAAGAATTGGTGATCGGAACTCAAATACACCTGTGGAGTCAGGAGAGACTTGTTGAACGTTGGTTGGCCAAACGCTTGTCCGATCGTCCCATAAAACGGAATAGTGCCGCTTTTGGTCGCAGAAGACATGACAAAAGCTGATAGATGTCGCGATCATCCAGAAGACCCTCATAGCAGTGCCCGAAATTTTTTGAACGACCTATTGAGTTGTTGAATTTATTTATACATGCTCATCTCAATCGCTTGGGTTGAAATGAAGACCACTTGCCCGGTTTATTAATCACTCACTGAAACGCACTCCTCAGATTACTCACTAAACGTATTCAAGCTCCATCATTGAAGAGATCCTCTCGTAAGTAATCTAGCCCGCTCACCTAATGCAAGGATATCTAGTGGATCCTGAAACGACCCTCGATGACTTAGGTGATTCATTTGAGACGAAGCGCAAGTATGTATAGGAACCTCGTCCGCTACGTATGCTTTTTTAGGAGGATTGCTGGGTCTTACGAGTTTGGGTACACCGATATGAACTCTATCCTCCGCGAGGCACACGCCGAAAGAATTCGTCGAGCGTCCTCTCGAGCAGCAGCAAGCAACGAGCGTGAAGCATTAGGTGTCGTATGTATTAAAGAATAATTGATTTTCCTTCCGCAATCTAGGTGAACGAGTACGCAAGTATCAATCGAGAACTCGCGGAAGCACGACAGTGAGCGCAGGATCTGAAATGCTTCGTTTTCCGTGGCAGTATGGGGTTCATGGAGTATCGCTTATTCCTTAATCTTACCATTTAATAATAGTTTAGAGAGCCGAAATTCCTGCTCATCGTCCTGCGCACATCACAGTAGATAAACTTTTGTTTGAATTGATTGCTCATACTGCGGCATGGCGTTCGGGCAATACGTTGCTTCAGAATGGGTATGCTTCGGAGACGTTTACGGCCCATTTAATACTCATTGCGAATGAAATTAAATCATTCGTAAAAAAGTTCATGAGAGTTATTGGATCAAATGGACATACCATGAAGTCCACCTTACTGTGGGACAAACGACCGATTGCAACTTCTGAGGACGCGGGTGGTGGGTATATAGTGTCATCGGGCAAGTCCATCGTTTCATGTAGTGTTGATAACGGACTCCCATGCGATGCTCCTTTGGAAAGGTCCGGATCAGTGAACATCTCTCACTTGGAAGTTAGTTATGATGGCACTCTCCTAATTTTCTCGCGAACTCCCCCGCAGCCGGATATTGTTGTTAGTTCAAGGATCTCGGGCGATGTCATCCACCGATTTGAGGACCACGATCACGGAATTGCAGGATTCGCCATATCACACGACGGTAAATACCTCATGTCAGTGGGTGACAGGCATGATCGGAAAGTCCTCTTATTCAATCTTGATAATGGCGACATTGTGGCGAATAGTGTTCTTGGGACCAATCAAGCGATTCATGGAGTTATAGCGGGGGGTTTTGTTTTGGATATCAAGAATCGACCTACTAGTAAGTATATGTATGTGACATGTGGTATGAATCATATGAATATATGGGAATTCGATCCCTTGACTCGACAATTTGATTGGAGGTCTGTCGTTGGTCGACATGTGCGAGAGTTCACATGTGTTTGTTTACTTCAAGGCTTGCTGCTTGCAGGAACTACCACAGGTGATATAGTATCGGTTATTATGAAATCACAAACTGTTTCAACGTCAACGATCCCAGTGTCGGGATCAGGGGGCATAAGCACGATTACATCGGACAATGATCATCTGGTACTCGTCGGTTCTATGGACGGATCAATCTCAGTATTCCGTTGCGAAAAGTCTCAATTACTGTTTTGTCAAAGACTGTTTCTCGAAAAGAATTCCGCAATCACTTCACTCTCTCTCAAAACTGACGGTGACAATATCGCAGTTTTGGCAGGGAACAATACAGGTAGTGAATTTGTTGTGACCCTCTCGAAATCATCCATTCTGACCTGCTCCACTCGCCTGATTCGTCAAGTACCATATATGCCGATATGTGAGATTCTAGTGAATGAGAAATCTCCCCGTCGGATCATTGTAGCGAGCTCCGATATACACAACTCATTTGATGATGGGGTGACGTGGTCTAGATTCTTCCCCAATCCCGCAATGTCCGCCTCGTGTTGCACTGCCAACTCGAACCTTGTGATTGCTGGATACGATGAAAAAATTTTGGGACTGGACGCAAAGTCAGGGGCGTTTTTGTGGACTATTCCTTTCGAAGCAAAAACCAGTCGAATAGATGTATCGACTAAACATCATCTCTTAGTTGGTAGTGTAGGCGGAGATGTGTGTTTGTACGACCTGCGATCGAAACAAATGAAATCGAGATCGAAAGACTGCAACTCTCAAATAACTCGAGTGAAGTTTTTCTCGGATGACCAATTCTGTATCGCATCAGGCGGGAGATCTCTTGTCACTTATGACTTGCATGCATCGAAACGAATAACTCATCACAGAGAAAGGAATCTCGGAATAAATGGGTTTTCTCTGTTTTCCGACCAAACGAGTGTAGTTTCAATAGGAGCAGAAAAAGTAGTAAGTTTCTGGGATCTAAGGGTTCATGAACCTGTTAGTATAGTCCCAACAGAAGTTGAGTTTTCTGCCGTATCTTTGCGTGAACCACATATCGCTTTTGGAACGATTGGAGGGTCAGTGGCTGTTTGGGATTGTCGGAAGGCTGACTGGATGATTGCTCCAACGACCACGAGTATTGGTCAACGAATCAACGCAATAAATTGGCTGAATTCAAATCAAGTGATAAGCGGAGGAAATGATAACTGTGTGACAATTCATGACCCAATAGTGGAACCGAATGCAATCCGTACGGATGAAATCGTGGCCCCAGTTTTGGGCAAATTAGAGTTACCGTGTGTCGTGCATGCAGACTGACTTTGACATTGTGTTTAGTGTTTATGCACTGAGTGATCCTAGGTTCAATGGCGCCACCGTCCATCTTTAAGAAGGAGGAACCACAATCCCCGCCACCGGCGAAGCCAGCAGCCGCGGCTGCAACGAGTTCGGTGGTAAAGTCGCAGCAGGTCAATGCACCAGCAACGGCATCTATGCTGGCGAAACCGACCACACAATCGCAAAGTTTTCCACCACCTGAAGTCGGATTCCCGGATCCTTACAGGATACTCGGGGACAGCCGAAAAGTCCTTATCTTTAAAGAACTGACTGGGAGAACGAAATTCGTAAACTGTATGCTAGGCTTTTGTGGAGTTACACGATATCGGTATTATGTGCGCGACGCAATAAGTGGTCGCGAGCTATTCAAAGCAAAGCTTTCATACTCGACCTCCTGTAACACATGCTCTGGTACAAGACACGTTTACACGTTGGAGCTGTACTGCTTGCCCCTCGACGGATCACGTGTGTTGGGGAAGGATAGTCAACGAGGGCTGTTTATGGCAACCTCGAGCTCTCCCAACACAAGTTTTGCTACAGGCGGGCATGGGGTGATGGACATGCGCAACAAAGAAACCATAGGGCGCGTTATCCCGAGTCCCACAGGCTCTATCACAATCAAGGACGGATCGCAATCCATTGCCTTCCGAATAGGTTTGCCTGTAAGCGCTGGATATGGAAACACGACGAGTGAGATGTTGATCGAGGATAGCTCGACGACTGCGCTTGTTGGGCGAATAGTGAAATCATGGGGAAAATCGGACAATGAATGCAACTTGTGCTGCTGTTGTGGACCAAGTAACAGTTCGCAGTATGGAAACTTTATGCTCGACATGAGTGCAGTCTCGAATGTTAAAAAACGGGCACTCCTTATCATGTCTGGTATAATATCCGATGCAGCTGCCTTCAGCTTCCGAGCGGCGCCCCCGATAGCTGTCCCATCGGGCGGACAAGGGTCTATTGAGAGTGCCGACGAAGCCGACGAGGATACACGGAAACCACTAGTTGGAGGGAAATAATTAACAACATGATACACGAATGAGTTGATCTAGCGTCTCTTACTGTAATAACAAACGGGTATTGGTTTTCTCACATATACGTTATTCTCTGACATTGATGGGCTTATCCTCAATTCCGTCTTCATTTGCGGCCTTGATAATCGGCAAATGATTCTTGTCGAATCGGATGATTTCGCAAATAAGAAAAAATCCAACGCATGCAACCAAAAGTGTCAGTGATGATGATGAAATAACCAACTCCTCAGCTTTCCAGTCGTTGGATCGCGGAATACCAGATATGAAGAAACCAACCGAACCCCCCATCTCCCAGAGGGTGTTCCATATTCCGTTCGCAACGTCTTTTGATTGGGAATCCTTGAGCGAGTCTACAAACTCTCCGAGAAGGAACGATGATGGTGTAATAGTGAGTCCGAGAAACACACCGTACACTCCCAATGACAGCATGAAGACGGTTTCGTTTTGTGTGATTTTCGTAAGTGGCAAAATACTCGTGCTAAATATACATAGGAACACTAGTGAGCTTCCAACTATTAGGTCCCTCCAGCGATGGCTCAACGAATCCCAGGAAAGCCCAATCGATATGGAGGATATTACGAACGCCACCGCTACTGCCGAGAAACTATATCCTATATGCATTGTGTTGTATCCCATACTATGGTCAGCAAACAAGGGGAGGATGTTTTCGATCTCCGCTTTGATCAGTGCCGATGGGGCAATCACGGCGAGCGACTTCCACAAAAGTGGACTGGAAATTACATCAACCAATCTCTCAAGCCCGTCTCTGAACCGCCTCTGCCGTGAGAAATGGACATAAGTGTCCATCTCTTCCTGTATCAGTGTGTCGGTTTCGTGTCCGGCAGATGCAAACGCATGTATCCACGCAAGAGCTGCTAGCAATACAACTTGGTTAACAAACGAGATGGCAGTTAGGAAATAAAAGGACGACGACTTTCCCGACACTGTGAAGACAGTGGCTCCCAGCAGAGGTCCACCGACTTCCGCTACATTCAAAGAAATGGTGTTTAGGGTGAGGGCGAAAATTTGCTGCTTCCCGGTAAAGAGTTCTATGGACAACAAATACGAGTAGAAGAAAAGGATCGCCCCGAGGAACCCCTGAATGACTCGGCAAACCATATGCACTGTATACGAGTCATCGTTGGCTTGTTTGAGCAGCGTTCCTGCACCAACCAGCAACCCAACAATCAAGCCAACGATTTGCATCTTGACCTGATCCAGAGTCAGAGGGGACGCTTTAACGACAAATATTTTGTATATCTGCCAAACCGTCAAGAGCACACCGCCGGCGAATCCTGACCAGTAATACCCCCCAATCACCGCGGCAATATGCCGCGAGGAATGGCCTTCATCTTCGAGAGATCGGGGAAGGAACGACAGGGGGAATGAGTACTGCAA
>Ga0078894_10003795_pt1 | contig 11486 bp, 9 predicted proteins | sample LauGreSu1BDMLBSD_2_FD_67506 | JGI IMG/M metagenome (GOLD analysis project Ga0078894, IMG submission 67506) | Freshwater lake microbial communities from Lake Michigan, USA - Su13.BD.MLB.SD (version 4) (version 4) | ecosystem: Environmental > Aquatic > Freshwater > Lake | place: Lake Michigan, USA... | reverse complement strand
TCGTGGGTTCGTCCAGCAACAGCAAGTCGTTGGGCTGCAGCAAGATCTTCGCAAGCTCCACCCGCATTTGCCAGCCTCCGCTGAACGACTCCATCGGCTTTTCAAAATCCGCAGGATTGAATCCAAGCCCAGTCAGAACTCGCTCCAAATCAGCCTGGTACGTATAACCGCCGCCCATCTGAAACGCCTCTTGGTTTTTGTGAAACTCCTCAATGAGCTCCATGTAGCTGTCGGACTCGTAGTCCGTGCGCTCGGACATTTCGTTGGTCTGGCGCTCCAATTCAGCCTCCAAACGCTTGATTTCCTTGAAGCTCGACGCCGCCTCATCCCATACGCTGGTTCCTTTTACCGGCGGGATGTCCTGCGTCAGGAACCCAATGTTGAAGTTCGACGGTTTGGAAACATTTCCGCTGTCGGCCGCCAGCCGACCCGCCAAAAGTTTCAACAAGGTGGACTTACCGGCGCCATTCCTGCCCACCAAACCGATTCGGTCACCGGGGTTCACTTGAAAAGAAATGGCTTGAAAAAGGTTGTCTCCCCCAAAAGAAAGACTCAGGTTATTTACACTCAGCATTGCGGTGACAAAAGTAACACTTCGCCGCCCGCGCTGGGGTTACCTTTGCATGGAATTACTAAATAAATAACCATGGCATTTTCCAAGGGATCCAAGCTGTTCGGCATTGTGCGCAACAAATGTCCCCGATGCCACGAGGGGGACCTCTTTACGAATCCCAATCCGTACAATTTGGCCCATTTTTCGGACATGCCCAAGCGGTGCCCCGTGTGCGACCAGTCCTACGAACCGGAACCCAATTTTTTCTACGGCGCCATGTACGTCAGCTACGGATACGCCGTGGCCCTGTTTGTTGCCACCTACATCGTGGCCAATTCGTGGCTCGGCCTGGGACTTTGGCAGACCGTTGGAGCTTTGGGCGTGGTTTCCCTGTTGTTGGGCCCGTTCCTGTTCCGACTCAGCCGCAGTACTTATTTTCACCTCTTTGTGCACTTTGACCCGAAAGCAGCAGAAGAACACAGAGCCGTTCAAACCGATCACTCCACCAACGCACCAGCACCGGACACCAAGAGTTGATGTGCCTTGAGCGGAGCCATTAATCCGCCGCGACTGCCCAAACCATTGAGAACCCCCAGCCCCGGGTGTTCCGGATGCCAGCCCACCAATGTTTCTCGTGATTTGCGTGCGGGCCGAACACCGCACCAGTGGTTGACCACTTCGTACGGCAACGAAACCACACTCCGCAACCACGCCTCCAATTCTTCCCTCCCGGACGGTGTAGGTTGAGGGTCCTCCAGGCCGTCCCAAGCGTAGGTTGCGCCCACTTTGTAGCAATCCGGTCCCTGTGCCCGATCCGGCAAAAGGAAATGCCGTGCGTGCAGGGGTCGATTCAAGCCCAAACCCGGTAGGTGCACGTCCAACCCTTCGCCGCGCACCAGTGCCCAGCCCAAGTCTCCCCAATAGGTTTCCGTAAGTGGTGCTCGCGGTCCTTCGCACAACACGATCTTTCGAGCCCGGATCATCACGCGTCCCGACGCGTCGAATGCCTCCCAGAACCCATTGGTTGGCGCCAACCTTTGCACCGCGCCCAGAACCAGGCGGTCTTCCAATACGCTGCGTGCTGCCTCTAAATACGCCAAAGGCATCAACCGACCACTCGTCCGAACATACCCCAGCCGATGAAGCATCAAATATTTGTTTGAATTCGCCTCGGTTTCCGCATCCAGCAGTTCCGCAAATCCAGGACGCTCGGCCAGCAGATTCCAATCCAAATCGTCTTGAACTGTGGCCAAATGCTCCGCAACGGGGGTGGGTTCAAATACCTGCGTGCGGGTTGTGTGCTCCAACCAAGAAAAGAGATCCACCGCGTGCTCCCAAGCCAATTTGGCGTCGGACACCATTCGCCTGCGCTTCAGTACCAAGGGATTGATCAGCCCAGACGCCACTCGCGAAGCTACCGGGAAGTTGGGATCCTCATCCAGTACAACGCCCACGTTTAAACCGAGTCGTTGGGCCTGCAGGGCCACTGCTGCCCCGGCAAATCCGAAACCAACCACCGCCAAGTCGTACGTGGGTGTGTTCATGAAGCAATGTGTTTCAAAATGCAACAGCAAAAAAAAGGCCCGAATTCGCCTCCCTAAGGATTTGGATTCGGGCCCAAGATTTTTCCGACGGAATTAGAATTCCCACAAATCGTGCTCGTAGTTGCGCAGTTTGTCCTTGATGGCTTGAGATTCCAAAAGCTGGCCCATAGGGCTACCTTTCTTATACTCCTCAATGCTTCGGTCGTACGTATTGTCTTCCTTGGTTATGCGTGCATTGAAGTAACGCATAGCCATGATTTGATCAAAAGATAGACGAGTGTGGTTGTTGTATGGGTTGTAGGCAATGTTGGTAGCCAGAGCTTGACGAGCGTCTGGAAACCAGATCCAGAACGCGTTGTAAATCTCACCCGTTCCAGGCTCCTTCACCAAAGGAGAAATACCGATGATGCGGCTTTTCATTTCTCCACGCTGCTTGTCAAAGTACCAATCGGATTTCAAATCCCACGCCACCACGTTGGGGGCTTTGATTTGAATGGAATCGATGTTCAGAATGATGGAGGGGTCGTCCGGATCGCGAATGGTATCTACACGGGTCAAAATGGCAAAAACCTCCTCGTTCGTCAATGGAATTTCGAACTTGTCGTCGCGAAACACTTCGCGAATGGTGCCTTCCACCAAAATTCCGTCGCGAACCACATCAAACAAGGATTTGCGGTCCGGCTGCGGCTTCACGGGGTAGTACAACGGGTGGTTGATCTTCTCGCGCATGTCAATACGCTCCCAGTGGCGCGCAGACCACATGATGTCGTCTTGACGCAAGAAGGTGTATTCCACGGGCTTGGAATTGACGAAGTGCATTTGTGCTTTGGGCACAATGCCGTCGTCTTCAGGCGTCAAAACCTGTGCCTGTGCGGTCTGCACACCTCCAAAAATGAGGGCAGCAGCTGCAAGGGAAAGGTAGAAGCGGTTTGTTTTCATGGCGAGTCGCCTTAAATTATTGTACGTCGATCGAAATGTTGCCTACGTTGCTCACGCGCGATCCGTTGGGCGTAGTGGCCACGATTTTACGGATCGTTACCGAAGCACCGGGCTTCAAGCGTTGGATCAGTTCGCGGGTGTTGTTGTCAAACGTGCTGCCTTTAACTTGAATCGGAGGTTGGCCTTCGATTTTAACTTCAGCAGATACGACCTTCAAAGGCAATTCAAACGGGAAGTCAACGTATTCGGCTTCAATGGGAGCCTTGGCCAACGATGAGGTTGACATGACACCACTGGATTTACGGAACACCATACCGGAGGCCATAGGAAGACCCTTGATGCGGAATTCCTTGCTTCCCACTTTTCGCAGTTTGCCGTTTTCCTCCACACTCACGTTCACCATCATGGTTTTGCCTTCCACCTTGGTCACGTCGGCAATGTAGTTGCCGTTTTTACCGGATATGCCGGGCCCAGAAACGCGCAAAGAAGAGGGCGCTACACCGGGAACGGATACCTCAAGAGGGTTCTCTACGTTGCGGTAGAAAACGTTCATCTTCGAAGGAGAAATAACCGAAGAGGGAGGAGATACCGTGTACTTAATTTCGGCTTGGTAGGTTTTGTCGCCTCCGGGCAAGGAAATGGTCACCATTTTCTTTACTTCGCCGTTGCCGGTTCCCTGGATGCTGACTTTACCTACGCCTTCTTTCACTTCCTTCACGGCAATGCCGGAGAACTGAGGATTGCGGCTGTTGTCGTAAGCGGCCAAAAACACATCGGCTTCGTAGAAATCACCCTGCTGGATGTAGGTTCCGTTGGTGGGCATGACCACTGCCTTTACGTTGTCAAACTTCAACGTATTGGCGTCGATCTGGCTGTACAAGTGATCAACAACCTTAGATTCTGTACGACGTACACGGGACTGCAAGTCCGTGAGGAAGGGGATCACACCGGCCAAAGGCAATTCAGAAAACGTAGCTTTCTCCCAAGACATCTTGGTACCTTCTTCCGTAACATCTTCGAAATTAAAGGTTTCCTTGATGGTGGCAATAAGGGCAGCATCTCCATCAGCTTCCTTGATCATGGCTTCACGAAATGCGGTCAAACGCTCTTTGATTTCCTTTGCCTTGCCTTGACCTCCAACGGATTTATCCGCAACCAAATAGGCTTCACCAGCATCGCGGTTATCGCCACCTTTCAAGGTACCGGAACCGTCGGTGTTGTAACCGCCCGTTTCTTCGATCAAGAAGGTTTTGATGTTGGCGATTTCCTTGACGATACCATCGGCCACGGACTTGACCTTCTGAGCTCGTTCGTTGATTGGAACGGCGCGTGGATTGTCTTTCATGGCGTTGGTAATCGCAGAATAGATTACTTCCGTTCCCTTGAAAACAGTTGCTACCGTTTCGTTCATGCCTTGATCCAATTTGGTCAAGACTTTAATGATATCCTTAGATACGTTTAACGCCAACATTGCAGTCAACACGAGGTACATCATGTTGATCATCTTTTGACGTGGTGACACCTTTCCGCCGGCCATGGTGCGTTATTTTACAGAGTTAATATCGAGGTAGAGCGTTCCTATTAGTTTTTCGCGCCCATGGCTGCGAGCATGTTGCCGTAAACATTGTTCAAGGCACTCACGTTCTGTACCATCTTCGATACTTCTCCGGTCAGCTTCTCGGAATCGTTTACAGAAGCACCCAATTTCTCCATCAAGGAATTTTGAACCTCTACTTGGTTGGTAGTATTTTCCAATTGAACAGCGTACAAAGCATTCAAGGCCTCCATGTTCTTGGCAGCAGTGCTCAGTTGGTTGCTGTAAGCTGCAGTAGCACCGGCTGCATCTACGGCAGTGTTCAGTGAACCAGCGGTCTCGCTCAAACGACGCATGCCGTCGCCCAAAGATTGAATCAAGTCCGGACCGATTTTAGCTTCTTCCAGCATCTTGTCCAATTCCTGAGTAGGAGAGAGATTGGAAGCAATGCGTGCTTTTTTTGAACCAGTAGAGGCAACTTCATCGCCTTCTGCCAATTCGGGGTAAACTCGGCTCCATTCGTAGTCGGTTGCAGGCTTTTCAAACGCGGAAATAAAGAAGATAACGGCTTCAGTTGTCAGACCGATGATCAACATCCAGTCAGCGCCCGGCATGTGCAAAATCTTAAACAAGGCACCCATGATAACGACTGCTGCTCCCCAGCCGTAGAGTTTTGCCATGAAATTCTTGAACTTTTTGCCGTTGACGTCGATGAGTGCCATACGAATGAAGGGTGTTAGGGTTGAATAGGTTGAGAGTTCGAATAAAAGAAAATAGGCTTTAGAAATCGCGTAAGTCGCGTCCCAAGAAGCTCTGTACGGTGCGGAATCCTACGAAGCTTTTGGAGGTATCCTGGTATTCGTAGCTGCGCGAACCGTTTTGCATGAAATGCGCAATGTCTTTCCAAGATCCGCCGCGGATGACTTTGCGCTTCAGGGTTTCTGAATCACCTTCTTTGGCGTTGTACTTGTAATCGGGGTTGAAGTCTGCTACGTAGTAGTAGGATGCTTCTTCCCATGCGGTGCTTGTCCACTCGGCAACGTTACCTGCCATGCAGTACAAACCAAAGCCGTTTGGCTGGTAGGAGGTTGCTTTCACGGGGTGGAAACCACCGTCGGCAACCAGGTTACCGCGTGAAGGTTTGAAGTTCGCCAAGAAACAGCCAGAGCTGTTGGTGGCATACGGTCCGCCCCACGGGTACGTGGTCAGTTCGCGGCCACCTCGTGAAGCGTATTCCCACTCAGACTCCGTAGGAAGACGGAATTCGTGCTCCTGCATGTCGTCGTTGGCGCGCAAGAATTCACTGCGGTATTTGGTTCTCCAGTTGGCGAAAGCAACGGCTTGCTTCCAGTTCACGCCCACAACCGGGTAGTTGTCGTAAGCAGGATGCCAGAAGTACTTATCGTGCATGGTTTCGTTGAAAGAATAAGTAAAGTCAGCGATCCAAACCAATGTATCTGGGTAAACGTTGATGATTTCCTTCTCAAAGAACGAAGAGCGATCGGAAATTTGCTTGCCGTCCTTAACATAATCACGGTAGGAGAAAGGCTTGTTGGGATCTTCAGCGTCTTTGAAGTTGAACTCAGCCCGGTTGCTCTTGCGAGCAGCCTTCTGTTTGTCCATCCAGAAGTACAAATAATTCAATTGACGCGCGTCAACCATACGTCCGCCCATGAAAATCTCCTCTGGTGCCAGGTACAGACTTTCGATCACCTCCGTGTATTCGGCGGAAGGATACCTACGCGTATCGTAGGTCAGGGTAGGTTTCCAATCAAGGTGCGTTTGCATGGAATCCGGGTAGTTCAAACCAACGTATTCTTCAAAAAACGTTGGGTTTTCCATGTCCGCGTAGTTGATGTACTCGTACTCCTCTACCATGGCCTCGGCCAAACGGTAGCGCAGGATGGAATCACGCACCCAGTAAACGAACTGACGGTACTCGTTGTTGGTGATTTCGGTTTCGTCCATGTAGAAGGCAGAAACAGAAACTGTTTTCGTAGGAGCCGTCAATCCAAAGGGAACGTCCACGTCGGTATTGCCCATGTTGAAGGAGCCTTGAGGAACGTAAACCATTCCGAAGGGGTCCGACGGGTACCATTCAGGACGATTCTGAACCCCGACGAGTTCGCCGTGGTCAGAGCCGGAGCACGCGGCCAACAAAGCGGCAGCAGCGATACTCAGGAACGAAATCCGTTTTTTCATGCGGTAGGAATTGAACTGTTGAAGTGATAACGCAAAAAAGCCTGCGATATTACAAAAAAATTGGGGTTCGGTAACTGCCTTTGATGCGCGGCGGGATTTCAATGGTGAATTGATAGTTCACAAAAATCTCGTGCGATCCCCCGTTGTAGGCACGTAGGGGAGACGTGTTGATGTCGTAACTGTAGCTGACGCGGAGGGACGGCATTACTTGGTAACCGGCCATTAAGGAAACGGCATCGTTGACGCGCAGGCCCAATCCGCCGTAAATTTTGTCTTGCACCACGGCGTTGAAGTTCAAGTCGGTGTGGAAATTTTGAGACGAGGCGTCTGTGCGGAACAAGGCGGACGGTGCAAAACGAATTCCGGGAAGCGTGGCCAATTCAAATTGGTAACCGCCCATGAGGTAGTAGTGCATTACGCTGCGGTAAGCAGCCGTGCCGCCACCCAAGCCCGGAAGGTTTTGGGTGCTCTGAAGCAATCTGGAGGATGACAACCCGGCGAACCACTGATCGGTGGAGTAGTAAGCGCCAAAATTCAATTCTGGAGCCATGGCTTGAGCCGTTGGGTTCATGACAGCGGGGTCGTTGGACCCGGCGCCACCGTCGGGAAAAATCCATTGCGCATTGCGCACGTTTTTGTTGCGGAAGTCAACGGAAAGACCGATGCCCAATTTGCCCGGACCCACATACGTTTGGTAGGCGTAGCCCAACGCAGCAGAAATATCCTGGAAGAATCCGATTTGGTCGTTGGTAATGTTGAGCATGACCCCACCGTGCAATTTATCCACGGGGAGTTCGGCGTTGATGTTTTGCGTCACCGGTGCGTTGTCAAATCCAACCCACTGGGTGCGGTGTCCAAAATTCAAAGAAATCGCGTCGGAATTTCCAGCCATGCCCGGATTGAAAAAGATCCGGTTGTGCATGTACTGAGTAAACTGCACGTCTTGTTGCGCGTGCAATTGTGCGGCTAAAATGCTGATAGCCAGAAGAAAGAGCCCCTTGATGCGGTTCATACAGAGGCTAAAAGTAGGAATTTCCCATGAATTGTCAACAAGTCGTTGTGAATTTCACAAACCTTTGCGCTGTGCTTTCCACCATCTGGCTGGTATTTCACCGCCTAACGCAAATTCGTAATCATGGGACGAGCAAGGAACCAAGGCATGCCGCACGTATTGGGTTTGTTTCATGGGTACCTCCATCCACCAGCGTTCGCTCAAAGGACTTTTGTAAAAGACGAGCTCCTGTTCCAATTCGTCCAAGAGCACTGTAAATCGGAGGTACTGGCTTTTTGGGGTGAAGGGGTAGTCCCCACGACGTAAATGAACGCCTTCTATAAAATACCAAGCAATTTGTGCGGCGAGGTGCGCATTTTGACTCGCGGGATCCAGCGTCGGGTTGTATTCAAAATAACCTAGGGAAGAAACTTTGTCCGACAGTCCGCAATACCGGGCAAGCGCGCAGGCTTCGTCTGCGGTTAGGCCGTTGGGCGAGGGGTCTGCGTGTCCGGGCGCGTCTGCGTGACGAATTACGCGGTTGTTGAAGATCACAAGGTCCGCATCGCGCACGGCCGGCTCTACTTCGTGTACTTGACCCCGAAGCATTCCCAATCGGTACGTCTCAAAATGCATACGTTCGGCCAAATCCCATTGATCCGGGGCAACGAAGTACGTTTGAAGGCCAATGAGACTCAGGTTGAACAGGTTGTAGGGTTGGGCGGAAATAATCGGCCCCAAAAAACCGTCGGCATGCAGCACCGTTTCGTCAGCTCCCAAGGCAATGCGGTTGTCCACAACACCCATATTCACGGACTGTTCCAGGGAATCGTAGGCCCGATACATCCAGTATGCCAGGTCTTGCGTGCCGCCTAAAACATACGGAATGATGTTTCTTTGAAGCAAATCTTGGCACAGACCAGCCAAGGCGGTTCCGGTGTCTTGGGGTGTCGCTCCGGCGGGCAAATGGCCCAAATCAGCCAATGTTAAGTCCCAGGCACCTGCGTACAGTGGGTAGAAACTCCTGCGGAAAGCATTCCCCGCATTGCGGCATCCTCGATTGCCCGGGTTGCCGCGATCTTCTCCCACAGAAAGAAATGCGACGCGAACTCCTTTGAGCTCCGGAAGGCCACTTTCTTCGGTGTGAAGGGCCATCCGATTGCCCAGTGTGCCCAAAGGGTACGGTGTTTCCGGCTGCGTTAATTCAACGGGGACCGGCTGGAGAAGTTCAATCCACATGGGCTTGGGATTCTGTTAGGACATTATTTGCGCTTGGCACGTGCGCCCGCACGGCCTTTGCTGGGCTGAGCGCGTTGGTCTGCAATCATGCTTTCCACGGCGCTGGCGTCCAAAGACATCGGGTCCGTTCCTTTGGGAATTTTGAAGTTTTCTTTTTCCAGCTTCAAATAGGGACCGTACCGGCCGTTTCGAACCTCCACGCGACCCAGCGCGGTTTCCAAAGCTTGCAGCAAATCTGCTGCGGCCTTGTTGCGCTTGGCCACGACCAACTCAATGGCTTGCTCTTCGGTAACGTCCAGGGGAGAAAGCTCCTTGGGCAGGCTGACAAATTCTTTGCCGTGCTGCACGTAGGGACCAAATCGACCGGTATTTGCTTTGAGCACCAAGCCTTCAAATTCACCAACAGTACGCGGTAAATCGAACAATTTCAGGGCTTGTTCCAGGGTGATGGTTTCCAAGGACTGGGTGGAGGGAATGCTCGCGTATTTGGGTTTCTCTTCCTCCGATGCAGCCGCAATTTGAACGATGGGCCCAAAACGAGCTACGCGGGCAGAAACCTCCAAGCCGTTGGTGGGGTGGATGCCCAAAATGCGCTCCCCAGAAGCACGCTCGGCGTTGGCCGATTCGCGCAGCCAGCCGCTGAAGTCTTTGTGGAAATCCGTAATGACGGACTGCCAATCCGCCCGACCCTCCGCAATCAAGTCAAATTCAGATTCCATCCGCGCGGTGAACGCGTAGTCCATGATGGAGCTAAAATTGGCCTGCAAAAAGTCCGTGACGACGGTGCCGGTGTCCGTGGGCAACAATTTGCCTTTTTCGGAACCGGTTTTCTCCGTGGCGGTCTTTTGGGTGATGCTTCCGGACTCGGCATGCAAAACCAGGTAGTTCCGCTCCGTCCCTTCCAATTCACCTTTTTTAACGTACTCACGTTTGATGATGGTGGAAATGGTAGGCGCGTAAGTGGACGGACGGCCAATACCCAATTCCTCTAGTTTTTTCACCAGTGCCGCTTCGCTGTAGCGGGCAGGGGGGCGGCTGAACCGTTCCGTGGCTGTAAACGAGACGCCGTTGATGGATTGGCCGCGGGTCAGGGGCGGCAACAAGTCCGATGCTTCTTCGGCGTGGTCGTCGTCGTGCCCTTCGCGGTATACCTTTAAAAAGCCGTCGAACAGCAGAACCTCACCTTCCGCGCGGAACGAATATTGGAGGTTGCTTCCTAGGAGTTCTGCGGTGGTGCGCTCCAGTGCGGCGTCGGCCATTTGGGAGGCGGTGGTGCGCTTCCAAATCAATTCGTACAAGCGTTTTTGCGCGGCATCCTCCCCAGCGGATTGCACGTCCATGCGGGTGGGGCGAATTGCTTCGTGGGCCTCTTGCGCGCCCTTGGCTTTCGTGGCAAACGTGCGCCGTTTGTGGTACTTTTCTCCGTACTGAGCGTGAATAGCAGCTTCCAAAGCACCCAGGGCATCCTGGCTGAGGTTGACGGAATCCGTACGCATGTAGGTAATGAATCCGCTTTCGTACAGTCTTTGGGCCAATTGCATGGTCCGGCTGACGGAGTAACCCAGTTTTCGCGAGGCCTCCTGCTGCAAAGTAGAGGTGGTAAACGGTGCGGCCGGGGTGCGTTTGGCGGGTTTGGTTTCCACCGCCTGCACGGTGTAGGATGCTTGGTCTGCGAGCGCCAAGAAAGGTTTGGCCTCGTCAGCCGTAGCAAATCGGTGCTGCAATTCGGCACTCAACCGCGCACCTTCGGGGGTTTGGAATTGCCCGACGGTTCTAAAGTCCGACTGGGTAGAAAAAGCGTTGATTTCGCGTTCGCGCTCCACAATCAACCGTACGGCTACAGACTGCACGCGTCCGGCACTCAGACCGCGGCGTACTTTTTTCCACAAGACCGGAGACATTTCAAAACCCACCAAACGGTCCAGTACCCGACGGGCTTGCTGGGCGTTCACCAAGTTCATGTCGATGGTACGCGGTGCGTCGATGGCCTTGAGTATGGCGTTCTTCGTGATTTCGTGGAACACAATGCGTTTGGTGGTGGTGGGGTTTAAGCCCAACACTTCGGCCAAGTGCCACGAAATAGCTTCCCCCTCGCGGTCCTCATCGGACGCCAACCAGACGGTCTCCGCGGCGGCGGCTTCCTTTTTTAATTTGGACACCACATCCTTTTTTTCTGCGCTCACGGTGTACTGGGGCACAAAACCGTTTTCTACGTCCACGCCCAGGGTTCGATCGGGCAAATCCCGGATGTGGCCAAAGCTGGAAACCACTCGGTAGTCCGAACCCAAGTACTGTTCAATGGTCTTGGCTTTGGCGGGTGATTCGACGATTACGAGGTTGCGGGGCATGGTGGAGGTTTAGGACCACAAAGTAAAGGCAGGATTTTTGGATAAACGTTTGTCGTCAACCTGCCATTTTGTCACCGTGGCACGATTCGTGTACCTTTGGGGTGCAAACCATGAATACAACGGACCAACACGACGA
>Ga0078894_10003793_pt1 | contig 11488 bp, 11 predicted proteins | sample LauGreSu1BDMLBSD_2_FD_67506 | JGI IMG/M metagenome (GOLD analysis project Ga0078894, IMG submission 67506) | Freshwater lake microbial communities from Lake Michigan, USA - Su13.BD.MLB.SD (version 4) (version 4) | ecosystem: Environmental > Aquatic > Freshwater > Lake | place: Lake Michigan... | reverse complement strand
ACAGGAGCGCCAGTTGGCGTTCCAGAACGCGCAGCGTTTGTCAGAGCAGTCTGGTATCCAGTACACGGTGGATGCGACTGGTAACGTCGTCCCGCTCCGTGATGCGGCTGGCAATCCGGTTCGCACCTCAGAGGAGACGCGAGCGGCAGAGGCGCTTCGCTTGCAGGAGGCTGGCGTCTTTGGATCGGCTGGCACCGGAACGGCACAGCGTCTCACGCAGGAGGCGTTGCAGAACGCCTATGCGCGTTCGGCGCAGTTGTCGCAGATCACCGGCCAGCAGTATGATGTGAACCCCCAGACGGGTGCAATCACGCTGCGTACTGGCACTGGCGGTGCGCCGGTAGGAACGCTTGCCGCAGACCTGCAGCGAGCGGAACTGACGGGTACGCTTGGCGGATCAGCTACACTGTCGCGCCTGCAACAGAACTTGCAGAACGCGCAGATCATGTCGCAGATCACTGGCAGACAGTACACCGTAGATTCAAATGGTGCGCTTGTTGTTGGTGGCTCTGGCGCTGGCATTACAGAAGCCGCTCGCCAGTTTGACGCAGAGCAGAGGGTCCGTGCTTCGCTTGGTCTGACAGAATCGTCTGGCTTTGTCTACAACCCGTTCACTGGGCAGTTGGAGATGCAGGGCAGCAAGCCGATGGAGACGGTGCAGGGGCAGATTGGGCGTAGCCAAACACTGCTGGCGCTGGCGCAAGCACTTGGCAACCTCACGCCTGAGCAGATTGCCAATCTCTTTGGCAAGGGCGGCTCAACGAGCACTACTACCACCACCACTCCTCCTGTGGGCAGCGACCCAACCACGCCGCGTGATGGCGCTTCTCGCGGGAATCCTCCAAGCGGTGGAGCAAATCTCCCAGTCGGGCAGGTCTTTACGGATCGCTGGGGCTTTGTCTGGGTGAAGTCGGCCACTGGATGGACGCTGCGCTCGTCACCAGCAGACAACGACGGAAGAGGCAACTCGCTCAACCCCACCGACACCGGCAACACAACCAACATCAACAATCCACCTCCGTCTGGCTCGACAGAGCCGCTGGTTCCGAGTTGGGCAATTCCTCCGCTTGGCGCACAGTTTGAGGGGCAATACGCAGTCAACCCGAACTTGGGCGGCTCTGGCTACATGGTTTATCGCGGTGGTCAGTGGCGCATTGCCTCGACTCCTCCGAACCTTGTCAGTGCTCCATCGCCAGCTGGTGGCAATATCAACAACTTGTACCCCGGTTACACCATCTTCAGTAATAACCAGCGCCTTGTGTGGAATGGCGCAAGCTGGATTCCTGCCTAACACACGGAGGTGATCTCATGGCACGACGAGGGTTTGGCGGCACCGCGCTCAGGGCAGCACTGGGCGCGGTCACGGGCGTAGCGGAAGGGTTGCAGCAGCGCGAGCTGTTAGCCGAGAAGCGCCGGAAAGAAGACGAGGCGGCAGCTCGCCAGCAGCGTCTCGACGAGGCGGCTATCCGCGCCGAAGAGCTTCGAGCGACTGGCGCGCAAGGCAAGCTGGTGCCATCGGATGTCTTTGCGAGCTACACGATGCCGGGCGCTACGCCATTGCAGCCAGCCTTGACGCAAAAGATTGGCGGCAAAGACTTTATGTTTTCGCCCGACATCGAAAAGGCAGAGGCGCACCGCGAGTCAGTCATGAAGGAACGGTTGGCGCGCGCGAAGAAGACAGAAGAGCAGACCGTGTTGGGCTCGGCGCTTGAATCTATGGATGTTGACGGAAAGAAACTGTTCACGCCGGAGCAGGCAAAAAAGTATTCGGCACTGCCGAGCAACGAACGGTCGTCGATTGTTGCTGCGGCAATTCGCGCCGCAACGCCCCAGCGTACTGGCAAAGAAGAGCTGAGCGACACGGAGAAGCGTCTCAGGGGTGCTCAGTTCCTTGCGACCAACACGAAGAACCCGGCGCTGATGAACGCGTTGAACGCCACGTTCGCGCGCGATCCGATGGCGCTGTATGATCCAGAGCTGGCCGCATACGATATCATGAAGAGCCGGGTGGTCCCCACTGGCGTAACCGCCAACAAGGGATACACCGCGCCGAAGAAGAAGGACAGCGATGGCCTGTCTGACGAGGCGATTAGGGCAGAGGCGCGCCGTCGACAGGCAGCGGGTGGCAAGGGTGAGCCGCCGAAGGGCACTGCCGCTGCCGCTCCAGTCGCAGCAAGGCAGGAGACGCTTGCCGACGCCGCAGACAAAGAGGCGCGCCGGTATGAGCGGTGGGAGCAGATCAAGGCAAGAAACCCGAACATGAAGGACGACGACATCACGGCGCAGGTGAAGCGGGAGATTCCGTAATGGGCAATCCGTTCAAGAAGTCCACGGGTGCTGTGACATCAAAGGGCAATCCGTTTCGTCGCAGCACAAGCGACACGGCTATCGAGGACTCGGCGCTCTCTCCGTTGCTGGAGGAGCGCCCGTTTGATGTTGCGCGCCCGTCTCTTCCGGCTACCCAACTTGCCAGCAAGCCGCTGCCAACGATCACGACCACCGCGCCGGCGCCGAAGGAGTTTGAGAAGCGCCTGACGCGAGCGATCCGTGAGGGGACGAAGAAGACTGCGCCGTTCGGCAGCGAAGAGGAGCTGACGCCAGAGCAGTTGCTTAGCCGCGAGCGCGCGCGGTACGGCCGTGCTACCGCAGAAGACATTGGCAAAGCGGCGGTCGGGCAACCTTCGCGTTCTATCCTGCGGATGGCGACTGGCATTGCCAACATTCGGAACGATCCCCGCGCCGAAGCGCTGGCCGCTTCACTGCGGAAGGTGGAAGAAGAGACGGCACCAGAGACGGCCATCGGCGCAGTCGCCCGTGGCGCTGCCGAGATAGGCGCGTTCATCCCGTCTGGCCTTCTCATGGGCGCTGCTCGATCCGGCTTGGAGTCTGCGGCTGGCAAAGAGTTCAGCACGGTGGGGCGCAACATTGAGAATCCGCTGCTTCGCGGACTGTCAGACGCAGCGTTCGACCTGTCTATTCCGGGAGCGCTTGCCGCTCGCCGTGGATACAAGACGCTGAAAGACATTGGTGAAACGGCCGGTGATGCGTTCACGGCCGGCCTGCGCGAGGGCGCCGGCGAAGCAGCAGAGGCAGCGACACCATCGCTGGCACGAAAGGATATGTACGCGCCGCGGACTGCGCCGGAAACCAGCCCGGCGCGGATGCTTCCGCGTGGGGCCAGTGCAACTATCCCGTCGTACGCAATCCCGCAGTTCGGTGCGCAGACCCGTATTCTTGGACCGGACATTCTACTGCCGGCAACTACACCGGTTGCGTCCCGTGTCACGCCGCGCATTACCGGAGAGGCGGCGGCACGGCGCCTCGCTGGAGCTGCGCGCGCCGCCGATCGAGCCACGCCGGAAGAGGTAGACGCGTACTTGGCAGGCAAGCCGCTTACGTCCGGGGCTGGCGCAGCAGTTGTCCGTCGTCCGATCGAAAGCGTTATTGAGCCGATAGAAAAGAAGTCCATCAACGAGTTCCTCAAGCGCGAGGCGTTCCCGCCTAGCGCTATGCGGCAGGCGCTTGAGCGCGCTGGTCGCTTGCTGCGTGGCGAGGGTGCCGGCGGTCCTGACATATCGCCGCTCCCGGAGGGTGTGCTTGAGCAGGCATCGCGCGAGGTGGCTGGAGAGATCCCGCGCCCCCGAGGCGGTGAGGCGCCGGAGTTTCTGGCCGACGTTTCTATCGGCGATCTCATACGCGAGCTTGATCTGATCGCTTCTTCCGCGCAGGGTGGCGCAAAGAAGGCAGGTCCGGTCTCGAAGCTCTCCGACCCGGAGCTTGAGGCTGAGCTTGTGCGGCGGTCTGCACGGGCGGCTGAACTGGAAGCGGAGATCCTCCAGTTCGACGAGCGGATGGTTGGCGTACTGGATCAGTTCAAGGGCAAGCAGCGAAGCCCGTACCTTACGTCATCCATGCGCGCTGCCAACACGCGATCCAAGCAGGTTCGCAATCCCGTGACTGGCGAGCTGATGGAAACCGCCGCCGAGCGGAGGGCGCGCGAGCGGGGGATCAGCGACGAAGACTTAGGGCGTCTCGAAGAGGCCGGCTTTGCCGACCGCGACGAGTATCTCGCCATGCGCGCGGACATTAACAAGAAGCGTCAAGAGCTGTCTGCGATGCGGAAGGCGGAGTACGTGGCGCAGAAGGAGTACGTCCGCCGCACAAACAAGGCGATTGCCAGTGGGCAGATCGAGGGCGGTCAGCTTTTGCCAGAGCCGGTCAACCCGTCGAAGCCGCGCGCGACGAAGGGTGCTGGCCGTACGGCAGAGCAGCGCGCACTGGACGCCGAGAACGCGGCGCAGATGGAAGCGCTGCGTTCACAGCAGCGGTTGTCTGCTATTGCCGCGCCCGGCGTTATCGGCGCTGGCGTTGGCGGCGTGACCGGCGAAGAAGACAGCGACATGACCCCGCTCCAGCGCGCGTTGCTGATGGGCGCAGCGAGTGCAGTTGGTGGTGGGCTGGCACTCCGCCGCTTCCGTGCCGGCCGTGAGGTGGTTACGCCGTCCATCCCCGAGCTGGCGCCGGTTGCCGAGACGATCAACATTGGCAAGCGCGCCGCGAAAAAAGAAGCGCCGTCAATACTGGGGATGTTTGGCCGAGCGTACAACCAGATCTTCTCCGAGACGTACGTCATGGAGCAGGCGGCCAAGCGCTTCGGGACAGCGGAGCAGGCGAAGGTGCTCCCGGAGATTGTGGCGCAGCAGCAGGGTTCGCGTCGGGCGGCAGAGGGGTATCTTCAAGATACGCTGACCCCGCTTATCAGCAAGCTGTCCAAGGCTGAGAAGGACAATGTGCGCTCGTTGCTCAAGGCGCGGCGTGAGCTTCAAATCCTCCAGCAGGGTGGTGTTGCCAAGTCGGAAACCCCGCGCGATGTGCTTGAGCGCGCGGTTGCCGCTGGCAATGCAGACCAGAAGATTGCCGGCGTAGCCAACCAGATCACGAAGATGCACCGCGATCTGCTGGATATGCGCTATCAGGCTGGGCTCTTGACGGAAGAGGCGTACAACGCCATCAAGGCCAGCGACGATTTCTACACGCCGTTCTTCCGGGAAGTGGCAGAAGACAAGACGTTGGCTGGGATGTTGCCGGATCGAACCGGCGGCTTCAACATCGTCGGCAGTGGCGTAAAGAAGATGGATCGTACGGCTCAGGCGATTGAGAAGACGGCAGATCCGCTTGAGACGATTGTCGTCGATGCGGCGCGTACTTACCGGGATGTCGCACGGCAGCGCGTGTCGAACGTGATCTTCAACATCGCGGACGCTGGCACCCTGCCGTTCCTCAAGCGCATCAAGGCTGACCCGGCAAACCCACCCAAGGGGGAGGGGATTATCCAGCAGATGCGGAACGGGAAGCTCTTCACCTACAAGGTGACGGACAGAGATCTGTTCAACGCACTGGCTGGACAGGACGCCGTGGCGTCGAACATAGCAGTGAAGATTGCGCAGGCGATGAAGAGCATCAAGACGGCCGGCATTACCATCCTGCCAGACTTCGCCGCTGCAAACGTCATCCGAGACGTTGCCCTCTCAGGGATTCAGCGCCCGGATACGAAGCGCGCAATCGGAGAAGCAGCGATTGGCGCTGGTGTTGGCGGAGCCATTCGACTTTATCAAGAAGACGGAGAAGATCCGGTCAAGAACTTCTTGGTGGGCGCTGGCTTGGGCGCTGGCGCTGGACTCTACGGGCGCCCGTTTGCGGAGACGATGGGCGCCGTCAGAGCGATTGTGTTCCCTAACGCAAGCCTCACCGCGTTTGGTCTGCCGATTGTTGAGCCAACCGACATCTTCCGTCAGTTCCTTGCGGACGGCGGCTCGACCGAAGGGTTCTTCGTTCGCAATGCGGACGATGCTGCGCGCATCCTCAAGCGACTGGAGAAAGAGCCGGGCTTCTCCGTACAGGATATTGTCAACCCGAAGAACTGGTGGGAGACACTCCAAAAGGTTGGCAGCATTGCCGAACAGGCTACGCGCGTTGCCGCGTACCGCCAGCTCAAGGAAGCCAAGGCGACGGGTGCCGAGGCTGCGCTCGCGGCGCAGGACCGGACGCTGCGGTTTGCCAAGGTCGGTGGCAGCAAGGCCGTGAAGGGACTTGCGTCTGTCACGCCATTCTGGAACGCCAAGCTGCAAGGGTGGGACAAGCTGGGCCGACTGTTGAAGGAGCCAAAGACATGGGGGCTTGGCGCCGGGATGCTCACCGCCCCGTCGTTGGCGCTGTGGTCAATCAACAAGGACAACCCGGAGTATTGGGATCGTCCGATCTACGAGCGCAATCTGTTCTGGCTAGTCCCGAAGAGCTTGGTGGGCGAGGAGGGAGAGAAGGGGTTCTATCGTATCCCCAAGCCGTTCGAGATCGGGTATATGTTTGCCTCGATCCCGGAGCGGATGCTCGATTACTTCGCGCAGGCAGGCGTCGACCTGCCAGTGCTCGGCCAGATCCAGAACGCATCGCCGGAAATGGGCGAACCCGGACAGGCGCTCGGCCGTGCGACAAAGGAGATGGCAGAGTCCACGTTCGAGGGGACGCTGCCGTACCCGGAAATCGTTTCGTTGCCAACGCAGTTGGCCATGAACCGAGACTTCTTCCGCGACCGTCCGATTGTGACGCGACCGCAGTTGTCGCCTGAGCTACAGGTCACGGAAGAAACCTCGGCGATTGCACGGGCGCTGGCAAAGGCTGGGGTCAGCCCAGAGAAAACTGACTTTGCGATCCGTAATATCTTCGGAACGGCTGGCGGCGAAGCCTCGAAGCTGGTGGACATCGCCGCGCGCGCGACTGGCCTGCCGGCGCCGGAGACGAGCACGGCGGGTATCCCGCTGGTCGGCCGCTTTGGCGAGCGCTTCTCGACGAGCAACAAGGGACAGACGGACCCGGAGGCGCTTGCGCGCGAGCGTCTCCGCGAACTCAACCAAGTTGAGGTAGATTATCGGGAGTTGAAGCGCCGTGCAGAGTCGGGAAGCCCGGCCGCGTACGATGCGCTTGTCAACTTTGCGATGGAGAACGAGGCGGATCTGGATCTAGCAAAGCAGATCCAGCCGATCGAAACAGAACTGGAGAAGCTGTCCCGCAAGCGTACCGAAATCCGCAAAGATCCGCGATACTCCCCGGAGGAGCGCCGGATTGCGTTGGAGATCCTCCGCGAGCGTGGGCAGGAGTTGTCCGCTAGGCTGATAGGAGTGCGCCGGCCATGACGGCACAATCCATGAGCGTAGGGATCGGGGCAGTTTCCGCGATAGGATCTGCCATGCTACAGCAAACACCCGGAGCGCCGATGAATAGCACTTCGTTAGTTGTCCCGCTTGTCTCAGCGGTGATCGGCGCAGCAATGTCTTATGCGATGCTCAAGACAACGGTCGCTCGGATGCAGATGGACGTACGTGATATGCGAAAGGATATGGGCGAGATCTACGACCTACTCCGCGAGAACGCGAAGTCCGTCGCCCATCTCGAAGGTCGGCTCGAAGCGCGAATCTCCAACTCTAACTGAGGTCGCTATGAACAAGTTGCTTCTCTCCGCTACGCTTCCCCTGTTCCTTGGCCCGATTACGTTCGTGCTGATGCAGGGAATCAAGGCGCTGTCGGCCACGGTCGATGCGTTGCCAACGGTTGCCAAGCGGTTTGCGGTGGCGACGATTGCCGTCGTGCTGACGGTTATCGCGCAACTGTCTGGCGTGGATGTGGCGTGTGATCCGAACGGCGTCGAGAACTGCCTGAGCACACTGGACGCCAGCGCCGTGAAGGGTATCCTCGCGGCGGCGGTAGCCTACGTCCTGCACTTTACCAAGCCGAAGAAGGGCTGAGTGTCTACGTCTCGCAAGCCCACCGCTCGGGCGCTCCCTCGGGCGGTGGCCGTGGTCAAGAGTCTGGACGTACTGGCACCGGCCTTCCGCGACAAGATCGAGCGGGTGCTGGAGGCGGTGCCGTACGCCAATGTTGCAGAGACGCTGCGCACCGATGCCCGGCAGCGCTATCTTTATGGCTTCGGCCGCGACTATGACGACGGGCGTGGCATCGTCACGCACAGCGAGACCGCGCTCGATACGTGGCACCACTACGGGCTGGCGGCAGACATCATCCATAAGACGAAGGGATGGCAAGCGCCGGCGCAGTGGTGGCAGCAGCTCGGCGCCGCCGCCAAGGCACAGGGCTTGGTCTGGGGTGGAGACTGGACGTTCCGGGATTACCCCCACATCCAGTGGGGTGCCCCGATGCGCCGGAGTCCATCACCTAGCGCGGCGAAACTTTTAGAGGCGGGTGGCGTAGACGCCGTGTGGCGCGCGGTTGGCGCCAAGTAACCCCCGGCTGGTACGAGAAGCCTCCCGTTTTGCGGGGGGCTTTTTCGTGTGCGATATTGCCCCTTGCGCAAAACGTCAAGAACATACATACTGTCGTCCCGCTGCATCGACAAAAACAAACCACGTACGGAGCACACGATGACTGACCCGCCGACAGACCCGCACACTGCGTCATTCGCGTCACTGGATTTGCAGATCCGCGAACTCACCATTATGGTGTACGACCTACACCGTATGATGAAAGAACAAATCGAAGGCACGTGGCAGATCGTGTCATTAATAGAAGACGCGACGGCCATCTGGCCACCAGAGTCGGACACCGATAACACCACCATTCTTTCCTAACAGGAGCATTACCGTATGGCGATTCACAAGCTGGCGAACGGTCCCATCACGCTGACCGTGACGAACGTCGATCAGAGCGAAGGAAACTTTGGACCGCAGGTGCGCTTCGATGGCGCCTCGGGTGACTGCGTGTACATCTCCGAGATGAGCGCGGCTCGGCAGTTGGCGCGCCTGAACCTCACGATGGAGACGGTGGTGGGGCAGACCGTGCATTTCGAGCAGATCAAGAAGGACGGCAAGACGTTCGTCAATATGCATCTGGCGTCCGGTGGCGAGACGCCGGCGGCTGCACCGTCTGCGGCTGGGGTGGCGCGCGCGATTGCGGCCACGCACGCGATGCCGTTCGAGGAGATCGTGGCGCTCTATGCGCGGTGTGTGGATGCGGCGTTCTCGACGTTTGGCCTCAAGTGCGAGGATACTGGCATCCCCATTGACTCGGCCGCGTTGCAGTCGGCGGCAGCCACCATCTTCATCAAGGCGACCCGCTAATGCAAAAGATCACGATGGAGTTCTCGCCGATGGAACACGCCACGCTGCTTTCGTTGGTGGCGCTGGCCATCTCGGTGATGCAGGGCGATGAGGATGGCGGAAGGGAGCACGTTACGCTGCTCTCGTCGCCGGGGATCGAGGCGCAGGCGAAGGCGCTCGTCACGAAGCTGCTGGCCCCGCTCAAGAACGACGAGCCGGAAGTCATCACCATCAACATTCTCAGCTAATGGGAAAGCTCACCAACGTCCACGGCTTGCCACAGAGTATCGTGGCGGCCGTGACCAACGATCCCTACACGGGGGGCGGCGACATCAGCGTGACGAAGCTGATCGACGCGCCGCAGATTGTGAACCTCACCCGGCAGCACGATGACAAGATCGAGGTCGATGTCTCCGACCGCATCTGGTCCTTGCTGGGGCAGGCTGTCCACACCGTCCTCGAACGTGCTGGCCTCCGGGAAGAAGGCATGGTCGCAGAGCAGCGGTTGTTTGCCAAGGTGATGGGGTGGGAGATCAGTGGGCAGTTCGATGTGATGCACTTGGAGTCCAAGAAGCTCAGCGACTTCAAGGTGACGACGGTGTACAAGGCGCGCGGGAACGACAAGTGGACCCAGCAGCTCAACGTGCTGCGCTGGCTGGCCCACCAGAACGGCAACCCCGTGGAGGAGCTGGAGATCGTCGCCATCTTCCGCGACTGGCGCAAGACGGAGGCTGAGCGCAACAGAGACTACCCGCGAGCGGCGATCCAATCCATCCCCGTGCCCGTCTGGACGCTAGAAGAGACGCAAGCGTACATCGAAGAGCGCGTTGCGCTGCATCAAGCGGCGCGGTCTGGCAAGCGGGTGGACTGCACCGACGAAGAGCGGTGGTATAGTGGAGACAAGTGGGCTATCGTCAAGCCCGGCAATACCCGAGCGCTCAAGGTTTACGACAGCGAGCCGCATGAGGGGCAGGTGCCAGAAGGGTACCGTGTGCAGTTTCGCCACGGTGAATACAAGAGGTGCCTGCACTACTGCGATGTGGCGCCCTTCTGCGAACAGCGTACCAGAACGGAGAACCAGACATGAAGAAGAGCCCACGATTTGCCCACACTGGGCGACTCCCGAACGAGTCTCGACGGCAGGCAGTGGTGTCGATGTACCAAGGCGGGATGTCACTACGCGCGATTGCTGACATGGTGGGGGTATCTGCCCAAGCGGTGCAGTCAATGCTGGTCCGCATGGGTATCCCCCGCCGGCCACCCGGAGGGAACACGGGTGGACACAGCAGACACCGCAAGTAACCTTACCCCCGCCACGGATCATGCCAAACCTTTCTATTCTCCCCGCCTCCGCGATTGCGGACCCCAGAGTAAGCGACACGATGCTGCGCGTGTTGTGCGCGATGGGCACGTTTACCAATCGCTTGGGCGGCAACGTGTGGGCCAGCGTTGGGTCGCTGGCGAAAGCCTCGAACCTATCGACGCGCACGATTCAGCGCGCGGTCCCGCCGCTGATGGAACTCGGGTACCTCAATCGTGTTGAGCGGCCGGGTCGTACCACGGTGTACGAGGTGGTGTTGCACAACGACGCAGGGGTGACAGCAGAGACACCCCACCCCAGACAGAGCTCTGTCACCCCACCCCCGACACAGCTCTGTCACCCAAACGATAAGAGGAACGATAAAAAGAACGATAGGCGCAAGCTGGCACAGGATGTGTGCCGGTCGATCTGGGATGTCTTCCCCAAGCGGGACACGCCACACCTCTACCCGCCAGCGCTTCGGGCCATCACGGCCTGCCTTGAGGATGGCGCTGACCCTACGCAGATGGTGGCGTCCGTGGTGGTGTACGCGCAGGAGGTGGAGCGGAAGCAGGTCGAGCCGCGCTATGTGAAGACGGTCCACAAGTTCTTTGCGGACGGTGCATGGGAACACTACCGCGCCCAGAAGCGGGTACACGGACGGACGCGCGAGGAGTGGGCACGGTCTGGGCAGGATGTCGCGGAGTTTGACAAGCTGGCGGGGGTGGCATGAGCCACAACATCAGCCTTCCGCGCCACCGCTACGTCTGGGTGGTGCCGTCCTTCGTGCTGCGCGACGAGACAAAGGTGCTGGTCCCCGCTGTGTGGGTGGGAGTCAGCGTCACGCCAAGCCGCAGCATCGGCTGCCACGTGCTGCTGGAGAACGGCGCGATGGTCGTGGACCTTCCGCTTCACGCCCTCCGTGGGGCGGATGTGAACTGGATTCCCAGAGAAGTCTCTGACCTCGTAGCGTGGGACTGCTACGGCTGGAGCGCGGAAATCTGGGAGCCAGAGTATTTGTCTGGCTTGCGGTGCGGAATCCTGACAGCGGACCACAAGCAGGTCGAGGATGAGGGGACGC
>Ga0078894_10003792_pt1 | contig 11488 bp, 16 predicted proteins | sample LauGreSu1BDMLBSD_2_FD_67506 | JGI IMG/M metagenome (GOLD analysis project Ga0078894, IMG submission 67506) | Freshwater lake microbial communities from Lake Michigan, USA - Su13.BD.MLB.SD (version 4) (version 4) | ecosystem: Environmental > Aquatic > Freshwater > Lake | place: Lake Michigan... | reverse complement strand
AACGCTGACCATATTCGTAATGAGTTGTATCAGGTAAAGGATGATGAAGAATGATCGAAGTTAAAGCAACGTTGAACATTGTATTTAGAACAGATACATTGACTAAACCAATTTTTGATTTTTCTACGATCAAAACACAGACTCAAAAGGTTGTTGACGCAATAGTAAAAGGCAACACACTGTCAGTTGAGTTAGATAGTGTGTCCTGTAAAACAGTCAACTTCAGAAGCTGTGATGGATGTAATAAACGGTTGTTTGAAGAAGACGAGTGCCTAGTGTTTACTGCTCTTGTTTGTTTTTGTTCTAAAGATTGTTTGACCACTTCTGTATCCAGAAACTTTAGGGCATGTAAGGTCAAGGACATTCTAAATGAAGAAGAGTAATTGAAAGGAGGTGAAGAAGAGTGAAGATCATCGTTCATGTTGAGAACGGCATTCATGTGGAAGTAGTTCCTAATGAAGACCAAGAGTTCATCGCAGTCGGCGAAGTAGTTGGCATATTGGAGATGGCTAAAGCAATCGCATTGACCCAATGGCAAACGGCGTTGAACCAACAAAAGGAGGATGCTGTAAATGTTAAAGATCACGAAACCTACGGAAATTAAGGAAGGGTTTCACGGAATTCTTTACGGAAAGCCGAAGGTCGGGAAAACATCTACAGCAGACGATCCGAAGTTCAAGACTTTGCTTATCGACATGGAGGGCGGCTCTGCCGTCCTCTCCCAAGCAAAGAACGTTGACCGGATTGCTGTGGATGACTTCAAAGACTTTGTTGAAATTACGGAATCCGTTAAGCGTGGTTATTTCCAAATTGGAAACGACAAGGTACCGTGTGACTACGACCTGTATGTGATTGATTCGATTTCTGCTTTGCAGGAATTGATTAAAGTATATGTTGCCACTGTCTATGCACCATCAAGACGGCGTGAGATTGCAACCAAGTTCGGAGCGATGGCAGACTGGGGTGATCTTCGTGACCTGATCACACGCACCACCAAAGCATGGCATCAACTAACAAAGCGCGGTGAGGATTCTGTACACTGCATTTGGATTGCGCATGAGCAAGTCATCAAAGATGAAACCACAGAGCAAGCCGTGGGTACAAAGGTTCAGCTTCAAGGTAAGGATACAGCAGATATTGTAATGGCACATGTGGATGGTATCTTCTACATGTTCAATCGTCAAAACAAAGAAACAAAAGAACTAGAGCGTGGATTGCTGACACAGACCACTGGCATTTATGCGGCAGGTGTACGTCAGTCCAAGCATGCAAAGCCTTTAGATACACAGATTATCAACCCTGTCTGGTCTAACATCTTCGAAACATTGGGGTACATTCGGAAATAAATTTTCCGAACCCCCTTGTTGAAATAGACTTTCAAGGGTAGAATCAAGAACATCTGACAGGAGTGACGATGTGGCACAACGAGTTCATGCAATCAAGTTGGTTTTTAGCGATGGAATCATCGAAGACATAAAAGAAGGAATGGTCATCACAAGAGATGGTGAATCCATGTCCTTCGATGCTGTGAATGTATTGCCGCAAGATCAGATTTTGTTAGTTGCAATTACATTACACCAACTGTATCAGGAGTATTTTGAAGGACTCAATGATCGGATGGACGAAGAGCTAATGGCAGTCCTCATACCTTTCATCAAGGGTATGTTAGATGCACATAAAAGAGATAAGGGAGATGTATTACAATGAGTTTTTTGAAAATCAATCATGAAGAAGCAGGTTCAGGCGAGTACGAAATCATTGCAGAAGGTGAGTACGAAACCGTCATTTCTGATGTAGAGGTAACCGAGTCTAAGTCTGGTAACCCGATGTTGAAACTGACAATCACGATCCGCAACGATGTGAAGCAACCGCACCGCAAACAAAAGCTGTGGGATTACCTCGTGGCAACAGAGAAAGCAATGTTCAAGTTCCACCAAGTTGCAAAGGCGGCAGGACTTCCAAACGGTAAGGACTTCAAGAGTATTGAAGAGTTCGCGAATGCGATCATGTTCAAACCATTGCGAATCAAAGTCATCCAAGAAGACAACACCTACAATGGTGAAACAAAGAAACAAGCACGGATCAAAACATACAGCTTGGCAACCGTAGAGTATGCGACACCAGCGAGCACTGATCCATTTGCTTCAGGTGGTACGAATAGTGGTACTGATTTCCTGTAAGATTTAGAATGCCGATTGACTGACCGTTGATCGGCTTTTCTTTTGGAGGTTTTCTGATGGCAGGTGAATTCTTTAGTTGGTACTTCAACTCTCCGACATTGAAGACCAATGGTGAAGCAAACGTCCTTTGTCCTTTTGAGCATGACAAAGGGCACGACACAAGACCTAGCGCACATATCAATATGGACAAAGGTGTGTTTCACTGTAAGACCTGTCATGCGGAAGGTCGGCACACCGGAATGTCCGAAATCGGATTTGTTTCACAACTTTTTAACATCACTTATGAAAGCGCTATAGCATATCTTGGTAAATTTTCAGACTATGACGAATTGCCTGACGCTTGGGAAGTGACCACAGATGCTTTGCTCCAAACGGAATATGCGGATTATCTAAGAAATGAGCGTGGTCTGAATGACCGTACAATTAGAGAATACCAACTCGGTTACGCAGGTGACGGTATCCGATACCCCATTCTGGTATACGGACAGCTTTGTGATGTACGAACCTACCAACCTGACGGAAGCCCAAAGATGCGCTCTCGAAAAGGTGCTAGTCCATTACTCTTTCCGTTCGACCATTGGATTGCGGATGACCGAAGAGATACTCTTTTATGCGCAGGAGAAAATGACACCCTTCTCGCTAGACAAATGGGATTCAATGCCCTTTGCGTTACTGGAGGTGAAGGTACCTTCCCTGACACCTTTGCCCACCTTTTCAAAGCAAAAACAGTACACATCTGCTACGACATGGACGGAGCAGGAATCAGCGCAAGTAAGATTGTCGCTTTCAAACTACATCAAGCAGGTGCTTCGGTACATTTGGTCACACTTTCGGGCTTATCTGGGGAAAAAACGGACAAAGATATAACTGACGCTTTGGTGAAGCGAAAGTTACCAGCAAGTTACCTACAAGAGTGCATCGACAATGCGGAACCTTTCAACGAAGATATGGCGAAGCAACAGAAGAACAAGTCCTATCCGATTGTGAATCTGTGGGATGTACCAAATGGACGGAATCATAACCGTGACTTGTCCTGCCGTGTCATTTCTTCAGGTCAGTACGATATGCCAATGAGGACACCGAGTGCTGTGGAATGGCGATGCAACGGAGCAGTAGAAGGAAATAAAACCTGTGAGGTTTGTCCACTCAAAAATCGACATGGGTACTGGACGTTGGATGAAACAAACCTACACACAATGATGGAACTGGTTGATGTGAACAAAGACCAACAGCGCAAAGCTATCCACAACTTTATCCACATGCCCACAAAATGTCCGAACGGTGACTTCACCATCATGGCAAGGCAAGAGGTACGTAAGGTCATCTTCACACCGGATATGGAATCGGACTTCAAAGATGTGGAACAGTATGCTTATGTGATTGGACACAACCTAGAAGATGGTATGCGTTACCGTGTCTTCTTCCGTAGCTTTGCACATCCGTTAGATGATCAGCGTGTGTTTATGGTTGTCCATCGTTCCGAAGTATCTGACAACGCTTTGAATACGTTTAAGATGACCGAAGAACTAAAGCAATCTCTTCAGGTATTCCAAGGCGATCCGTTTGAAAAGATGCGCGAGCGTGTTGAACAAGTCCATGCGCTGACAAAAACGTATAAACCACCGGACATGATTGTTCATGCGGTGAATATTGTATATCATGCACCGTTGAAGTTCTTGTTCAATGAGAATGACCTAAAAGGATATTCGGAAGGGTTGATCATCGGTGAATCGCGTACAGGAAAATCTGAAACGACACGCCGCATGATGGACTATTACGGCATCGGTAACATGGTCGCTGTAAAAGGCGCAACCACAGCAGGACTTTTAGGCGGTGCAGAGAAAGCAGTACATGGTGGTTTCCGTATCGCATGGGGAACGATCCCACGGAACAATCGCGGCATCGTCTTCTTGGACGAAATGTCTGGGATGTCTAAAGAAGTAATGGCTACATTGACCGACATGCGTTCTTCAGGTGTTGCTACTGTGCATAAGATATCTACAGGCAAAGCACCTGCACAGACACGGATGTTGTGGTTATCGAACCCACGAGTGCAATCAAACGGTACATCAAAGGATATTAAGGAGTACCCATCCGGTGTCGATGTGGTACTGGACTTAGTAGGCTCTGATGAAGACATTGCACGTTTTGATTTCTGTTTGCTGATTGTGCGTGAGGAAGGATCGAGCACCTCACCACTCGACCGACCCAAACTTTCTGCGTTGCCTAACGAACTGTATCGCAATTTGATTTACTGGGTGTGGTCACGCGAACCGGAGCAGATTACCTTTGCAGATGGCTGTGAATCTTATGTTATCCAGATTGCCAATGAACTAAACCAACGTTTCGATTCTCGTATCAAATTTTTTGGCGTAGAGGCGTGGAAGAAACTTGTGCGCATTGCAGTTGCTTGTGCAGGTTGTACATTCTCGACTGAAGATGGTGAACTGTTGATCGTGCGCCGTGAACATGTGGATTGGGCGGCAGAGTTCTTGCGCCGATGCTATGACAATGACTTGTTTAGATTGCGCGAGTATGTACGTGACCGCAGGATGTTAGATGAAACAAACGAAGCAACAAATCAATTGATGCAGTCATTCATTCGCAATCATAAGGTATTGATCGGTGCGGTCTATCAATCAACTACACCAATCACGATGTACAACTTACAAGCCATGTCTGGTTTGTCGCCAGATAAGTTTGGAGAAGTCATCAATTCGTTATCATCCAACTATCTTATCAAAGTAACAAAAGATGGTGTCGAAGCGACTCGCCGCTTCCGTCAGGCGATGGACATTGTAAAGAGAACGGAGCAACGCTTGTACATGAAGCCGCTCACGCAGGAGGATCGTTTATGATTATTGAAATGGCAAAGCAGAAATACACCGTTGAGTTTGTAGATGATACAACGGATATCACAGATGAACTCCTGCGTGACAGACCTTCTTACATTACATTCGATACCGAAACCGATGGATTGCATATCAAGAAAGCACGCCCATTCCTTGCCGCAGTATGTTGGAACGATAAGGTTCGTGTATTTGAGCCAACACACAACAACTTGTACGAACTAAAGCATTGGTCAGGAATCGTCAAACGGATCATTGCGCATAACGCTACGTATGACATGCACATGGTGGCAAATGTAATGACCACCGATACATTTGTCGCAAACCTAAAATGGGGCGATACCATGTGTCTTGCACGTCTTGCTTTCGAAGCCGTTTCAATTCGTGACGGTGGGGATTCTTTAGCTTTGAAACACATTTCGAAAAAGTACATCGACCCTAAGTCAGACCAGTACGAGAAGGATGTGAAAGCGTGGCTAAAGTCAAAAGAAGCGATGGACAAGAAAATACTCATCGCCATGCTCAAAGGTGTCAATTGGAACCTAAAGAGGATGCAGAACGCACTGGATGGGAACGAAGACTTGCCGCAGGAGGTAGTAGATGTATGGAACAACTGGAACAAAAACTATCCGAAGCCAACGTACAAAGACGTACCGCAGGGGATAATGATTCCTTACCTTGCTGTAGACGTAATCCTGACGCAGATTCTTGTATCAAAGGCGCTCCCTGTGGTTGTGGAGCGACAACAGACCAGCGTTATGACAAGAGAGTTTGATCTACTCCCTGTCGTATTCAAAATGGAACGACAAGGGATCAAAGTAGACCGCGAATACCTGAAGGAAGCGAACTACAAACTAGAGCAGTACATACAAGACCTAAAGGTTCTTTCGCACCAGTTAGCTGGAACAACATTTAATGTCGGTCAGCACAAGTTAATCAAGCAAATATATGCAGAACGCTTAGGTCACGAACCGAAGTCCACGGACAAACAGTTCCTTGTGAAGCAAGGACGCGAAGGTGATGAATTGGCGCGAGTCATTTCAAAGCTCCGCCGATTAGAGAAGTGGAAAGAAACATATATCGAACGTATCTTGGATGCGTCTAGTTACGATGGACGCTTCTACACTGGTATGAACCAGTTCAACCCTATCTCCGGTCGATTTAGCGGTGACGCTCAACAGTTTCCAAAGGATAAGATCACAGATGAGAATGGTGAAGAAATCTTTCATCCACGCAGAGCGTTCGTCAGTTCAGATGATTATCTGTATTTCATCGACTTTAGCCAGATTGAGCTTCGGGTTCAGGCACACTACACCATTCCATTCGGCGGTGACTTGAACCTATGTCGTGCTTACTTCCCATTTAAGTGCAAGCATTACATCGGTGGATTCGAGTTCGATGACCTGTCCACATGGGATGAGAAGCAAGAAGACGGATCATCAGCATGGATCATGGAAGATGGAAAGCCGTGGACACCGACAGACGTTCATGCCGCCACAGCTAAGAAAGCATTGCATGCGATGGACGTTGATCCAGATTCGTTAGACAGTGCGCAGTTCAAGAAGTGGCGTAACATCGGCAAGTCATTTAACTTCATGAGGAACTACGGCGGTGGAGATGCCAAAGCCGCAGAAGTGTTAGAGATTGAACTAGAGCAAGCAAAGGCAATGAATCGTGGCTACACCGAAGCGTTTCCTTTAGTTGTTCAGTATCAACGATGGGTGGATACCGTAATGGAGAAACAGGGCTATATTGAAAACCTGTATCGCCGCCGTTACTACATCAGCAATCCGAATCGTTTCTACAAATGCGCAAACTACCTGATCCAAGGTAGCTGTGCTGATATGCTGAAAGAAAAGATGATTGAGATTGATCGATTCATTATGTCGAAAGGTCTGAAGTCACGGCTTGTTCTTTGCGTACATGATGAGCTGATCTTCAGCGTACCTAAAGGAGAGGAGCATGTCATCGAACAAATTAAACAGATGATGGAACATGCTCCAATTGTGCAAGTACCCATTGTTGCGGAAGTGGAGAGAACGACTAAAACATGGGCGGATAAGGGGAAATCCTAATGAAAAAATTTATCGCAGTAATGTTATTGTTAAGTACAACCATCGTAGGTACAAGTATATACAGTCATCCTCAACAAGCAAAAGCATATATGAGCGATACTTATAATTATACATTTAATGGAGTCACTACTCTACCAAACGGCTATCGTGTAGCAATGATCGGTGTAGGTTATGAAAAGAGAACGGTATTCGACCTATTCACAAGTGCCAATGTAGGCGTTCAAGTAATCCGAATTAAACCAAGCAGGTCACAATTGAAGTCGGTTAAATTGATCCACCAAACAAGCGGATACCAACTAAAAGCATTGAGCATCGCAAGTCCGATTCAATCATTCCGTTCTGATATGGTTGCTAATTGTAATGGGTCTGAAATCATCGATTGCACTTTGCATCGCGGCAACACTATTGCAGGGGCAACGTTCGCACCTAACGTGTCCGTTCGTGCTGAAATCACGTTTAATGATGGTGTCTATATGGTCGGTGCGAATCAAGTAAAGACGGCACAATAGGCGGTGGCGTGATGAATAAAGCACAACTAAAAGCCAAAGATAAACGCCGCGAACGCCGTGAAGTAGAACAGATTCAAATGCAGGGTGCGAAGTATGCTTTGAAAGTCTATCGTGAAGCGGTACAGATTGTGATGGGGCTAGGCGACAAACGCCTAGCTCGGATCGATGAGAAGTTCATGGAACTATTACGCTATGATGAAGAACTACAAAGGAGGAAGATTCGTGAAACTATTGGCACTCGATCCTTCAGGAAACTTCAGTAAGCGCGAAGGTGATGGGACTACTGGATGGGCAATCTTTGAAGACGGTGAACTAAAAGATTTCGGGGACATAAAGGCGGTTGATTATGAGAAAATCGAAGCGTATTGGGAAGCTGTTTCTGACCTCATCGACTTGTCCATCAACATTACGGTCTGTGAATCTTATCGCCTCTTTGCAGGGAAAGCCAGTGCGCAATCGAACTCCATGATGGAAACACCACAGTTGATTGGCTACCTACGGATGCACTGTTACAAGTGGGAAATACCTATCGTATTCCAAGACCCGAAAGATAAGCTACGAGTGACTGATCCTATCTTAGTTCGTCAGGGGGTCTTTGAACTAAAAGCTCGTAAACACTACTGCATGGGTAGACCAACAAACTTACACATGCGCGATGCGATTCGACATGGCTTGTACTTCTTAAAGTATGGGAAGGTGGCGGATATATGCGGTGTCCAAACTGTAACGATCCCATCCGACTGATAGTGCGTGTGGATATTGCTGACGCTATTGATTATGTATTTGACGGTCTTGTGGAAGATGGCTATGTGCCGCACCGTGATGAAGTGGAAGTTCTGATCTATCATACGCTCGATTATCTAATGAAAGTGGGGATGTTAGACAATGACAGTTTCAAAGGACATGGTTCAGGTATTTGATGGGTATGTAAAGCTGCACGATGTAATGGGTTCTGATCTAACTGTTGTTAATGCGGCGCGTGTTAGCTACAATCGGAAGAAGGAAGTCTTGGATGAGAAGGATCGCCGTTTGATTCAATTCCTAGCAGAGAATGGTCACACATCACCGTTCCGTCATGCGACACTTCAGTTCGAGGTATATGCACCACTTATGGTAGCACGGCAGTGGTGGAAATACGTTGTAGGTGCGGATCATATTATGGACGGTTGGAACGAGTCGAGTCGCCGTTACATTACAGAAGAGTGTGAGTTCTATGTGCCGAACACATCTGAATGGCGCTCTGCACCGGAGAACAAGAAACAAGGTTCGGGAGATGTGTTAGGTATTGAGTTAGGTTTTGAGATTACCAATGCATTGCATCAGCATGTAACAGAGTCCACAGCACTGTATGAATGGGCAATGTCGATGGGCGTATGTGCAGAACAAGCCCGGCTATTCCTCCCGGCTTATGGCATGTATGTCCGGTGGTACTGGACAGCATCGCTACAATCCGTAGCGCATTTGCTACAGCAACGATTGAATCACGATGCACAGAAAGAATTTCAGGATTATGCAAAAGCGGTGTATGAACTAGCGAAACCACATTTTCCTTTCAGTCTGGAGGTGTTAGTGAATGGACAATAACAGTGTGATGGGGAATGACTCCTTAGTGAAGGTAATGCAGTTGCTTTATAAGCAGACTGAGAAGGGTGTGCGGAAGTATGGTCATACTGTACAGTCGGATAAGTTGTCCCATGTACAATGGATCGACCATGCGATGGAGGAATTAGTAGATACACTTGTGTATTTACAGTGTTTGAAAGATAAACTAAAATAATAATGCCAGACTGTGAATGCTTACGAGCACACGGTCAAGCCGTGGGGATGCGTCCTGCACGGCTTTTATTTCTATTTACAAAGTCAGAATATTCGGCTACAATATAATCATAGCTGGCTCTTTTCCGTCCCTAAAGAGCATAACCCCCTCTCGGAGCAGGGGGTTTTTGTTTTATTCAGACTTATGTGGATCGGACATGACACCAACAAGAACTGCCAATGCCAACATTGCATCATTGATGATTTGAATTTCTTCAGAACTAAAGGAGAAGCCGGACATTTTCTGTACGGTCATCATCCCTAATGCAATGAGCGGTAGAAAGACAACCTTACTATACTTCTTCTTACTCATCGACACCAACCGCCTTTCGAAGTACATTCGCCAAACGATGAATCTCCGCTTTCTCCTGTACCGTTTTTGAATCAGCATATGCTTGCTGCAGGTACCGAATGATCTTTCGAGCGTCATCCTTATCCACCTTCAATCCCTCCATTTTCTGATACCACAATGTGACATCATACACCACATCGTCCCACTTCTTCCCATGATAAGCTAGGTACTCAATAGGGTCTTGGTGTGTTGTATCTTTCCATGTGTCAGAACAGAATTTATGACTAACTAACGTGACGCCGTCTTTCACACCCAACTTCTTATCAAATAGCAGTTTAGCCATTAGCCATGTCCAACGCTTATATGCTTCTTCGAACTTTGCTTTGTCCGTGGACTGACACAGCTCTGCATGTGCATAACGTTGATTCGCCGTTGTTCCTGCCGCCCATGCACGGTATCGCACATCCGCCATATTGGTGATGGAGTCATGATCATTGAAGAAGTGTGCGAATGCTTTACGAGTTTTCCAATTCTTAATGAAATACTTTAGTTGATTCTCATCGCTGTCATTCATAACGGCAGTGGCGTGGGCGACCACACCTTCGTAATCGCCCACTCCTTTCCGATAAGCCTGTTGCGGCAATCCACCAATCAACTGCAAGCGGATTTCATAGGTCATATCTTTTCCTCGATCCTGCGAACACGATCATTCGTGTCCTTCGCAATAGGGTAGATGGTTTCCATGAACATCTCTTCTTTAGCTGTCTGCTTTTCAATCACAGTTGATAATCTTGTAATTGCCTTTGTATTTTCACGGTAGCTATCGTGGAATAGCTTTAGCGCATAAGCGAGAAGACCTAAAGCAACGACAGCGACACCGTATTCTGAAAGGCTTGCTAGTTCCACACTATTCCACCCCTTTCTGCTGCAACTCGTAGTAGCGCAGTGCTTCATCGAGATTGCCTTGACCTGCACGTTTGACGTTCTCTTCAGCTTTCTTACCTTTCAACTCTTCAATCTGCTCTTTGTACGCAGCACGTTTCTTCGGATCAGTAGTTTGTCTGAAAGCATCAAGCACCATCGCTAAATAATTTGAACGAATGAATGATTCAACTTCTCGCTCACTTAGTTGCGCTTGAATCATCACATCAGCGACTGCTGTGAAATCACCAGAGTTAAGTGCTTTTGGATACAGCTCTCGAATCTTCTGATATGCAGGGTTCTTTTCTTTCAACTGGCGCTGTTCAACTAAAGAATAAGATTTTGCTTCTGCAAGTTTCTGTATATCTTCTTCTTTACGAATGCGTTTGATTGGATTGAAGAACTTCCCTAAAGCGATAGCAAGCGTTTCTGTACGCTTTGCCGTATCATCTTCTGTCATAATCTTTTCCGACTCTTTCAAACCTGAAGTGAATGCGCGATATGGTGGAGCTGTTTGTTCCAAAGCATATTTCAATCGTTGCGTCCACGCAGCGCCTGTTCCCTTTTCAGATTCTTTTACAATCGGACGATCCGTGTACAGTGACTTGTTGAATACCAACTCACCGCCAGTTCTAAAGAATGGATTCGCCATTGTTGTTACTGTTTTTGCCAACGGCTCAATTGGATTTTCCAGAACCTCTGAATACTTCTTCTTTTCTTTGCCTGGGATCGTGCTTGTTACGATTGCATCTGTTAGATTTTGTGGAGCTTTTGCTAAACCAGTTGCTGTCGTAAAAGCCAAACCAGGGAAGATTGGGAAGTAGAAAATAATTGGTTTATTTTCCTT
>Ga0078894_10003791_pt1 | contig 11490 bp, 10 predicted proteins | sample LauGreSu1BDMLBSD_2_FD_67506 | JGI IMG/M metagenome (GOLD analysis project Ga0078894, IMG submission 67506) | Freshwater lake microbial communities from Lake Michigan, USA - Su13.BD.MLB.SD (version 4) (version 4) | ecosystem: Environmental > Aquatic > Freshwater > Lake | place: Lake Michigan... | reverse complement strand
TTCTACTTTTTGACCAATACAAAGAAGTATGCCACAAAAATTGCCCCAAATATCAACGGGGAAGGTTTTGAGGAATATGCCTATGACACCGAAAGATTTGACACAATTTCGGAATGGGCCACAAATTTATGTGTCGGGGCTGCAGATGTAGCCATAGAGGGCTATTCTTACGGCTCCCACGGGCGGGTTTTTAATCTTGCAGAGAACTGCGGAATCCTGAAATACAAGCTCCATAAGCTCGCCGTTCCCGTGACCATCGTAGAGCCATCCAAGGTCAAGAAACTCGCCACGGGCAAGGGAAACGCGGATAAACAGGCAATGTACGAAGCCTTCAGCAAAGAAACAAAGACCGATTTGATCTCGGTCTTTGGTCAAAATTCACTGAGCAATCCTGTTACGGATATTATAGACAGTTATTATATTTTGAAAGCAATGATCCAGTCCAAGGCTTAACGGACTATGCGGCCAGCGTTCATATTGGCACTGGCATCAAGTTTTGCATGCAATCTTTTTGGAACTTGACCGCTGTTTTTAATTTTATCTATCACTTCCTTAAACTGGCTTCCAACAACTTTACTTGGAGTCAAAGTTGCATCCATAGCAAGGGAAGGGGTTCCAGCAGCCCAGTCTCTAAGCACTTTCTTTTTTTTGCAATTTGGACACGGTTTTGTTGTGGGGGTGTCCCGTTCCTCATACTTCAGCATTTCATCAAATGAATGATCACATTTTTCACACTTATAAGCATAATTAGGCATATTATTTCTTCCTAAAACTAATTAGCATGGTTTCAAACAAGAATCCATAGGATGGTTCCTTTGGCTTGTTTTTAAGTTCCATCTTTGCTTCCTTTGGCGTTCGGTTTCCCTTGGCCAGGTTGCAGTCTCTACATGCCGCAACCATATTGACCCAAGAGGACGCCCCACCTTTTGATTTGGGTATTACGTGGTCCACGGTGGCCTCTTTGGGGGTCATATCGATACCGCAGTATTGGCAGCAATAATGATCTCTACGGAGAATATTTTGCCTGGATGCTGATGCCTTTTTATAAGGCAATTTTACATAATACTTAAGAATCAAAACTTTTGGAATTTTGACAATTTTTGATATTGAGGCGACTTCATAACACTCGTTGGTTTCATCCCCCCAAACCTTGTCGCGGGACATCAATTTATAAGCTTTACTGACGGTAATGATATTCAGGGGGGTATTGTCTTGATTGAGCAAGAGTACCTGTTTCTTCATACCTTTTAAGTATTTATGAAAATCTAAATATTTTACAGCCATGGATAATAAACAAGATAGACAATTTTATTGGGAAGTCAAGAACTTTTTGGGCAGAAACACCAATTCCTTACCAAAGACAGAGGTCAAGAAGACCAGTCTCAAGGAAAGTATTGGTAATGTTTTAAAATCCACAGATTATCTTTATACCCCTAAAAATAACTCCCAGGAAATTTATGAGGAATTTGTTTCTTCTATCGACAACAGAATGGTCAAGAGTGTCAACACTCTTCTCGATCAGCATAAAAAGGTTCTCGATGTAGCCAGCCCAGACTTAGCTGGACACTATGAGAATATCACAGAAAATTTATTCACACTGAATAAAAAAAAATTACTGAATGAATTGGTAGCGCAAGATCTCTCATCTGTGTACGCACAAGCACAATTAGCGCAACAATTAGCACAAAACAAAAAACAAAGCAAAAAAGAAGAAGAAGAGGATCAAGAGATTTCTTCTCCAACTATGCAGGCTCCGGCCATGCAGGCTCCCGAATCTCTTGCAGCAGCACCAGCAACTCCAAGTACATCTCTTGCATCTCCATCTACAGGAACTTCTCCGGGACCATCAAGAGTTGCTGCATTGTCAATGCGTGCAGTAGATGTTGATTCCGGAGACAAAGATATTTTGGATAATTTAAGAAAAGCCAGAGGAATGCCAAAGGGAGATAGAGGTGGAAGAACCCCCGAAGAAAGAGCTTCCAACCGCGCCGAACGAGAAGCAAGAAATGCAGCGCTTGTAGATGCTGGTATAGCAGCACGACGTGAAAGAGAACGTTTGCAGGACCAAGCTGCCGAAGCCAGAAAACAACGCGATGATTTGAAAAAATCAATCAGTGTAGAAGTTGAAGGACCACCGGCACCGGGTGGAGCACAACCAACTGCAATTGAATCTCAGAGTGACAAGGCCAAAGATTACGCTGATGCAGTTGAAGTTGCCAGACAGGCGAATGAACAACTCAGAAAGTTCAACGATCGATCTGGATATAATAGACCAAGAACAGAATATGGAAACACAACACAGGCTACAATTGGCGCAAGATATGCGACAAAGCCCGGTGAAGTGGTTGCTATGCCCGACGATAAAATAATCCAGGGAACAAGCATGACATATGGTCAATTCAAGGCACAGACAAATAGAGACTACAATCCTCTCAACAAGGACGACAGTTCACTAGTCAGCCGTCTTGCAGGTGCCGGTCGTTATGGTAGCGAGCAGGCAAGACAGACAGCATTGAGTGTAGATCAGATGAATCAGGCATATGCTGCTCAAAATACGGAGTTGGCAAAGCGTGGGGGTGAACTGGATCGTGCCGTTGACAAGTCTCAGAGAGAACTTGACAGATTTAGAAATGATTCAAATTATCGTGCTGAATTGCGTAAGGCAGAGATGGATAAGGTAAGACCCGGGGTTGAAGCTGCAGAGCGAGCAAGAGCCCAACAAAGAGCTCAAAGTAATGCTAATTTTGCCCAAGGCGTGCAGACTCAGGTTGAAAAGCAATTTGATCAAGCAGCAACAGCAAGAAATAGAAAACTAACATCAGAAATGGAACAAGAAGAATTGATGGCCCGAGTAATGCAAGATGTTAGCGATTATGATGCTGAACAGGCCAGAAAAAAAGCTGCAAAAGAGGCAGATAACAGGGACGAAAATATCGTAAGACGCGAATATGGAATGAATCCCGTCTCAGACAAAGAACTCCAACAAAGAGCTGATGATAGAGCAGCATATATTGAGGCTAAATCTGGATTGAGAGGTCCACGTGGTATCCCAGGAAAAGGAGAGGACCCAGGAACATACGCAGAATTTAGACGTGAATTGGGTCGTCAAAGAAGCGGGTATGAGCCAAGAGGAACTGTTTCAACCCCAGGTGTAAATACGGGCATAGTTGGCCCCGAAGAACCGGAGTCAGTTATGTACGTTACACCCGGAAAAGATGGTAATAACACCACGCGGGCAGGAACACCGCTAAGACCAGAAACATCGGAACAAGAAACACTCCGCACAAAGATTGATAGACAACTGAATCGTTTAAGAGGCCAATGATGCGTAAGTCAAATATCATCGTAGAAAATTTATTGCAAAAGCGTTATAACGAGAAATATCTAGTTGAGAAACTGGATGACGGTGGAATGCCCACAAGAAGTGGAAAAGCAAAAAAGGCAGAGGATATTCAAAGAGATTACGTAGACTGGGCTTATGAAAATATTCCAGGTGTAAAAGGAATGGCTCAAGTTGAGGTTCCGCTTGCTTCAAAAAATAAAAAAGAATATGAGACTTTAAGAACCAAACTTGCAGATAATGTCGTAAAAGAAAGAAAAGCAGCTTTTGATAAAAAAGAAACTGCAGATGAGAAAGAAATACTTCTTAGAGCTCTTGGAAAAAATCCAGAACTAGTAAATGTGCTTACCAGAGATGAATATGAATCAATCGCCGGTGAGATAACAAACCCACTAGAATTAAATTTTGAAGTTGAAGATGAAACAGGAGCTAAAACTCCAAAATCTATTTCTCTTCCAAAATGGAGCGGAATTGAAGATAATTCTGCAATGTTATACGACTTCCTTCGCGGTGCACAACATTCATTGACTACACCAGAAGGTCTTGCAACCGCAGGTGCATTTGGTGCAGCATTTAGAGGACTAGGTTTGGGTGCTGGGGTTTTGGGGAGAGTTTTAGGTCCAAAGACTTCCAAATATATTCCGGGTGCACTTAAAAAGGCAGCTTCAGTTACTTTACCACAGAGAGGAAGATCGGCTGCAGAAGTAGGGCAAGCACTTGGCCAGCAAGCCGTGAATGTTACTGGTCTTGGTTTAATGGGCCTAGGTGGATTGCAAGCAGCACAGCAAGGAAAGGGTTCCAGATACGCTGGTGAACTTGCAGGCGGTGTAGCCCCATTTGCCGTGGGGTCCAAGGCAGTAGATGTAGCCATTCCAGCAGCGGCAACAGGACTCCCTATTGCATATGCTAAAGGAAAAGAAGCTGCAACAGCTGTTGGTGATATGGCAAAGGGACTCGGGGAACCTTTAGTTCAAGTCGGTAAAAAAGTTGGATCAGATATATATGGTGTAGCTCAAGATGTTAGAAATTTAACTGTAAAAGATTTGTTAGCAAATTTAAAAGCAGGTTTAACTCCATCTGGACTGGATTTTTCCTATAAAATTGGACGAATTAACCCCAGTGATGCAATCCCAAACCTTAGTCCACGAGAAATAGTTGCTAAATGGAGAAAAAATGAACCTGTAGACTGGTCTCCTGGACAAAAATTTCCACCAAACATTCAAGCTTCTCGTAGTTCAACAACTCCTAGCACCGGTCAACCAACAAGCCTAGCAGGACGTGCAGCTGCTGCTGTGACTGCTATAGGAGTGGGCCTAGGTTCAGCTCAAACTTCTTCCCTTCCAATGCGAGGTGCAGAAGTCGGAGCCAGAGTTGGTGCAATTGAAACTGGGGTTGGAGCTCCCAAAGTTGAAACAAGTCCATTTAAAGGCGATCTTTCAGGTAGTGGTGGCAGAGCAACAAGTGAAACCGGAGCAAAAGCTACGCAAACTACACCCGCTGCAAGTACAGCAAAGGCAACATCAGCCGCAGCATCACAGGGCGTAAGAACATTTGCTCAGGTTGATGCCGTTAAAAAATTAGAAACTACAAAAGTTGGTCAAGAAAAACCCTCTGAAGATGTTCCCGGTAAAGATGAAGAAAAAACACAAGATCAAACTGACCAAGGTCAAGATCAAAAACAAGAAACTAAAGACACAACAACTGATCAAGCTATAGGAAGAAATATAACTGATATTAATTTTGGTGGTGGTGGACCCGTTGGACCAGGTGGACCGCCACTTGCTCCACCGAACAGAGTGCCAGAACCACCCCCACCAGGTAAAGGTAAAGGTGGCGGTGGTGGTGGCCTACCTGGATTTGGAATGGGTGGTGTACCACAAGGAAGCCCAATAAGCGATTATGAAATGAAACGGCAAATGGCTGGTACAGATATCAATGCAATATTGCAAAATCTGTTCCAGACAGCAAGAACCGTAACTATAGGTTGATTGACTAAATATTTGTGTTATATTATGTGAAAGTGTTTTTATGCAAAATTTTGTACATAATCATGTAAATTTAGACAATGAATTAAAAGAAGTATCCATCGACGGGAAAAGGTTTTACGAAACCCCCGGTGGTATATTTCCAAGTGTAACCACAGTAATGGGCTGGGAAAAACAGCAGTTTTTTGCTGAATGGAGAAAAAACAACCCAGAAGAAAGCCGTAGAGTTACATCCCGTGGCACTAAATTTCATAGTCTAATAGAATCTTATTTAAACAATGAGAGTCTAGATTATGAAAATATGTTGCCCAATTTTAAATTCTTGTTTAATCAGCTGCAACCAGAAATAGACAAGATAAACAACATATTGGCAATTGAAACACCACTATGGTCTAAAACCCTTGGTTTGGCAGGAAGAACAGATTGCATCGCTGAATATGACGGGAAGCTTTCAATCATAGATTTTAAGGCAAGCAGCAAGGAAAAGCGCAAATCAGACATTGAAAACTATTTTCTTCAGGCTTCTGCATATGCTTTGATGTTCCAAGAAAGAACCGGAATAATTGTCGAAAACTACGCAATTTTAATCTCTTGCGAAGATGGTTTGAAACAGGTATTCGAGGGTAAGCCGATAAACCATGTTAAAAAATTGAAACAAACAATAGAAAAATACAGGAAAATACATGGAATACAAAGAACTGAGAACGCTTGAACAGGCTGTAAATACCCGGGGAAGTAAGCTCTGGATGCAGATGAACGACAATTCAAAGGCTGCAAAAAGACGACAGATGTTCGTAAGTGAAAATGGTGGAATGTTCAGGCAGGAGGGAAGATACTGGACATGGCTTCCACCCGAGGATCTTCTCAACGGATATTGGCTTAAAAACGTATCTACCGGGGAAAAAGTCTTTTTTCAAAGCATGACTGAATTTGGAAAACAACACGGGCTTACTCCGGTAAAAATATGCGAACTTTTGAATGGAAAGAGAAAAACCTACAAAGGGTGGACTGCATCCGAACTTAGGGCGGTTAAGGAAACTGAGGGGTCTCATGTAAAAGCAAAGAAAAAAGCCCCGGTAAAGATTGCAATAGCAAAGCAAGCTACATTCCAACACACAGAAACAAAGCAAATTTTTGTGGTGGATAACATAAATCAATTTGCAAAATTAAACAATTTAGATGCAAAGGCCATGTATAAGGTTGCTCGAGGAAAGGCCAAATCTCATAAAAATTTTATTCTATTTAATCCATTGGCCCAAACAGGGGATTAAAAAAGACATAAATAATTTAGATGAACTTTAAGGACCTTTTACGTTTAACCGAAGCCTCTCGCAGCACCGAAGATTCTTTTAGAACAACTGGTGAAGCTTTGTCAAAAGACAGAGCCAAGTCGTCAGCAACAAGCGATAAGGCCAAGGATGCAGCCAGAAAGCGTGCAGAGAGAGCAAAACAAGTTCCCAGAGAGAAGAAGCCGAAGGCAGAACTCGTAAAGGAAGTCATAGCAGTAAAGACCAGATCCGGAAACGTTCAGCTAATCTTTAAAGATTCTTTTAATAAGAATATTCACACAAAGATTGGCAAGGGTGAAACCATGACCGAGGAAGAGGCTCGGCAGGTCACCGGAGATCCAAACTTTGAGCAAACCAGAGCATCAAAGCTTTTATTTGGCGATGTAAAGCAAAAGCCAAAAGAAGAAGAAAAGAAAGCTCCTGCTGCCAAGGAAAAGGAAAAGGAAAAGGGCGCTGAAGAGAAGCCAGAAGAGGGTCAGGAAAAGAAAGCAGCACCCAAAGCCAAGAGACTATCCAAAAAAGAAATAATGAATGCCATGACGGAGATGACTCCGGAACAATTGGCATCCATGCCACCTGATATCAGAAAAGAATACTTCGATGCCATGCGCAAACCAATGCCTGGCCGCGAATTCGATAGCATCACATTCGAAAATTTAAGTACAAAGTTCGGTATCAACACTTTATCAAATACGCCATACAACCAACAAGTCTTGAATGCTCTGTTGTTTGTTGCGAAGATAAAGGCTGGGGCAAGCGACCAAGAAATGCAAACCTTGGTAGCTTCTAGCGGAAGCTCTCTGGACTTCACAAAGGCTGCGTTCTTGCAGGCTTCGAAGATTCTTTCACAAATCGGAGATGCATGCATTCAAAATCTAGTTTCCAGCATCGAGATGGGAAACAGCAGCATGTATTCAGAGGGAGCTCCTGAACTTGAATGTGGTGAATACAAGTTTAAAATTTCCGCTGGCGGTGAATTCAGCATCAGCAACAATTCTTTGAATCAGAACGGAAAATTGATCAAAGGAATCATTGGAAACTCAATAGCAAAAACAATCTTGGATCCGGTAACAGCTCAAAGCGACCCATCTGTCAGAAAAATGCTAGATGATGTTGAGGGGATTGGAAATCAGTTTTCCGATAAGCTTTTGCCAGATCAAGCCATCTCTCAAATACTGAGCGACCCGGATCTCATGGCACAGATGCAGGCTACCGAGGTCACTTCAGCAAATGGTGAAAGTCTCGGAACAGTTGTGGATAGAGATGGAAACATCAATCCTGCCGTTTCGATAAGTGCATATGAATCTTCATTGAAGAAAGCCGGTCAACAGCTTTTCAAGGGCGGAAAGAACAATGACTTCCTCAAGAGGCTTGCTTCAAATGTCATGAAGACTTCTTTGCGCGGTGATGGTCTCACTGATCCGAAGATGTCTCCCACCCACGTAATCACCGCAAATGGTATATTTGCCTTGAGCGATGATTACATCGATGAGCTTTCGAAGACAGCAAAGATAAACGTAAAGAAAACAGAAGAAGTTATAGATAATGATAACATCTCTTCTTATAAAAAAGCAGCAATTGGAAATCTCCAAAAATGGAGAACCATGGTTGAGGCCAAGGAAACAAAAGCTCCCGGAATAAAGGCATTGTATGTTGACAGAAAAAAGATAGATCCTCTCGGGGTCATCGTAAACAATGCAATGCAAAGTCTAACATTTGATATCAATGCAAGCTTGCTGCCTGGATTCAAGCCAGAGGATATCAACGCAATAGAATACAATTATGTTACGATTGGCAAGAAAACATTCAAGATTCCTGTCAATAAGACTGAAAAAATATCAAATCAAATTCTAGGTGAAAACTATTTAATTCTCAATGAGATGTTAATCGAGTCGTTGACAAACAATTTCCTTCTGACTCAGCTAAATACCATGAATCTCATTAGTGATTCGGAAGCCTCATTGATCAAGCATTACGGTGAGCAGTTGTTGGTAGAGGAAGACTTGCTTCAAGGTTGCTTGATCCCCCTTCTGAACTCAATAAGTGAGAAAACCAACCGCGATCCTGAGTTTTTGGTTCCAATATTCGAAGGAATACTCTCGAATGCCTTGGCAGAGGAAGCAAAAAGAAATTATAAAAAAGAATACAGAAATTACCATGGAAAGCCAAAGCAGCGCAAGGAAAGAGCTGCAAGAACAGCTGCCAGAGAACTGATGATCAAAAAAGGTTTGGTCAAAAAAGGATCAAGAAAAGATATAGATCATAAGAAACCATTGAGAAATGGTGGATCAAACAAAACACACAATTTGCGTCTACGTGATCGTTCTGAAAACAGATCCGACAATGGACACAAAAAAGGCGAGAAGCAAAACAAGGACTGGAAATAATGCATAAGACTACCAAATTTTTGTTAGAAAAAGTATTCTCCGATTCAGGATTGGGGAAATGGTTCAACAAGGAATCAGCTGGTGGTGGTCCGGGGTGGGATCGTTACAACACCAAAGGCGAGAGAGTCGGAAAATGCGGAGATGCCGAAGAAGGCGAAGCCTATGCAGCCTGCCTCAGCAGACAAAAGGCAAAGAAACTCGGCAAGGCAAAGATTGCAGCATTTGTTCGTAAAAAGAGAGCAGCACAGAAAAAAGCCGGAAGAGGTAAAAAGGGTCTTGGTGACAGCAAAGGAAAGAAGCCGATATTTGTAAAGACAGGAGTCACTGAGGTAAAAGAAAGCTTTGACAACTTTTTGGTTGAAGGAGCAAGTTCAGTTTTTACCATGTCCTTTGATCCCATCAAGGCAAAGGATCTGCTTCCCTGCGATATCATCATAAATGAATCTGGACAGCTTCTCGAAGTCAATTATATCGAAGAAGGAACAGATAATATCCTTGTGAATTTTAGCGACGAAAACGGCTGCGAGATAAATGAAAACTTTGTTCCAGAGACAACAATGGGGTTTGTTGATAATCTCGAAGAAACTTCATACAATGAATACGGTGATAAGATTGAAGTTTATGAGGAGCAAGATAAAAAAGTAAAATTAAACAAGATAATGCGCGGGGATGTCAAAAAATACAAGGTCTACGTCAAAAATGACAAAGGCAATGTAGTCAAGGTAAATTTTGGTGACCCAAACATGGAAATCAAAAGAGACGATCCAGACCGTCGCAGAAATTTTAGAGCCAGACATAATTGCGATAATCCTGGACCAAAGTGGAAAGCACGTTACTGGGCATGCAAGACATGGAGCACGCAGTCGGTTTCTTCAATGTTGAAGGAAGAATCTGAACTTCTTGAGGCAAAGAAAAACAAAGCAAAAGATCCAAAAAAATGGAATTCTTGCATCCAACAGGCAAAAGAAAAATTTGATGTGTACCCAAGCGCATATGCAAATGCCTGGGCTGCTAAGTGCTATAAGTCAAAAGGTGGAAAGTGGAAAAAGGTTACAGAAAGTATATCTGCAAAAACACTGAATTCTTTGAATGAAGTAAAATACAATCCGAATCTTTACGGTCTCATGGACAGAAAAATTCATGACTAAATAATAAGGAACATCATGAAATTTAAACAACTATTAAATAAAATCAGCGTTTTGCAGGAAAATGCCCCCGAACACACCTTCGGTGGAGGTCTTTACATCGGTGATCCCCAACACCAGGATAAGGGAAGTGCCCTCACAGACAAGGGTACATTCAACGTAAGACTCCCACATTCTTTGGATGCAATCAATGCAATGCTTTATGGAATCGGTACAAGAGAGTACATTGATCCATATGGCGTAATGGCTGTTGTAAAGCAAAAGCTGAACCACTTTGGCTTTGATTTTGAAATCAAGGGTGAACTGAAAGAGGGTCCAAACGTATTTGAACTGGTTCAATACGGAAGCCCATATCTCGGCGTATACGGACAAAACCCTTATGACGATGTCAATAAGACTGGGTTCTCCCAAGGCGATGGAATCAAGGAAAAACTCGGACACTCACTTGCTTTGGTCGTCACAATGACGAAGCAACCAAACCATTTGAAGAAATTGAATATCGTTATTGCACCAAGTGAAGATTCTACATTAAATGGTGGCCCGGACTGTGGTTGCATGTGAAGAACTAAAAATGAATAAAAAATTAGCACCTCTGACAGAAGAAAATTTTTTAGAATTCTGTCAGAGATGTTATTTTAATCCGGAATGTTCCGGCAAAAATGAATTTATAGATGATCTGAAGAGAATAAAGTACATCAAGAGACTTTTGCAAAAAGTCCATAAACACAAAACTCTGAAATCAATCCGCGAAAGACTGATAATAAATCATCTTATAATATTAAAAAATGTTTTTGGAGAAGAAAATTCAACAAGAATATTGTTTTTCAAGCTTGAACCGAGACTTCATTCCTATCTGAAGTCTTTTCTCGTTTTTCTTGATTTCAAGGTAAAGGATATACCAGAGGTATCCTACGAACAATTGAATACCGATCCCAGGGTTGACAGAAAATTGCAGACCACTGAAAACTAAATATTATATATGGGATCCCCGTCATTTATACCTACTTTTTCAATCGCAGATTTTGCCCAAGCCATTGCAGCACCATACACAAGCTTCAGGGCTTATCAGTCAGGTGTAATTGACTCAAGTGGTAATCTTAGGAAGCCAGAGAGCAGCATAGATCCATTTGAATATTTCGTCATAAAGATGAAAAAAATATTCGAAGAGATCCCACCAACAATAACAAAATCTCGTCTCTCAAGCTATAATTCTGCCTTTCAACTATTCTCGGAAGAAGCCAAGACATTTGGAATACCCTTCGATCAATTCGTATTCTTTGTCGAGGGATATCTAACCTCTAAGTTTTTATTGACAGAGGATATGGGAGCAGGTGCAGGTGGAGG
>Ga0078894_10003789_pt1 | contig 11492 bp, 9 predicted proteins | sample LauGreSu1BDMLBSD_2_FD_67506 | JGI IMG/M metagenome (GOLD analysis project Ga0078894, IMG submission 67506) | Freshwater lake microbial communities from Lake Michigan, USA - Su13.BD.MLB.SD (version 4) (version 4) | ecosystem: Environmental > Aquatic > Freshwater > Lake | place: Lake Michigan, USA... | reverse complement strand
AAACTATACTTTTTAGCCAAATTCAATGTTTACCTATAAAAAATACGTAAACCATTGAGTCTACAAGGATTGGGATTTTATGTATTTTTTTATACACATCGTGTGGATATAAAAAGTTTTTCGCTATGAATAAAAAATGTAGTTTTGCAATCAGAAATCAAGAAGAAAAAAATTGTTACAATTTAATTAAATTTTGATTTAAAAAAAGTTAAAAACAAATATAAAAATAATTATATGAATCAAGCTCAAAAAGTTGAATCCATTTTGCAAGAGACTAAAGATCGTTTTGTATTATTTCCAATACAATATGAAGCAATCTGGGATTACTACAAAAAAGCTGTTAATAGCTTTTGGGTAGCGGAAGAGATTGATCTACAACCCGATCTTCATGATTGGGAGCACAAATTAAATGATAATGAAAAACATTTTATCAGTCATGTATTAGCTTTTTTTGCTGCAAGTGATGGGATTGTGAACGAAAATTTAGTTGTAAATTTCATGCAAGATGTAACAATACCAGAAGCAAGATGCTTTTATGGATTCCAGGTTGCCATGGAAAATATTCATGCCGAAACATATAGTTTACTGATCGATACGTATATAAAAGATGCATCGGAAAAAGAAAGATTGTTCAATGCTATAGAAACAGTACCTTGTGTAAAGAAAAAAGCAGAGTGGGCTCTCAAATGGATTGAAAAATCTACTAGTTTTGCAGAACGTTTAGTAGCCTTTGCCGCAGTTGAGGGTATTTTCTTTTCTGGAAGTTTTTGTTCAATATACTGGCTCAATAATAGAGGCTTGATGAAAGGGTTAAGTTTTTCTAATGAATTGATTAGCCGTGATGAGGGTTTACATTGCGACTTTGCATGTCTTTTGTATTCAATGCTAGAAAATCCATTGCCAAAAGAAACCGTTAAATCAATCATAACAGAAGCTGTAGCATATGAAAAAGAGTTTGTACGAGAAGCTCTACCCGTTTCTTTAATTGGAATGAATGCAGATAGCATGTGTGAATATATTGAATTTGTTGCGGACACATTGCTTCAAAATCTTGGAAATAATAAAGTTTATAATGCTAAAAACCCATTCCAATTCATGGAAATGATCTCGTTGAGGCCAAAAACCAATTTTTTCGAAAGAAAAGTAGGTGAATACCAAAAAGCAGGTGTAGATGGAACCGTAGAAGAACAGCAAATATCCTTTGAAGATTTAGACTTCTAAAAAATAAATTAAGAATAATATCAATTAATAATAAATAATATCACTATGTACGTAATTAAAAGAGAAGGAACTAAAGAGCCCGTAATGTTTGACAAAATCACTGAAAGAGTTCACAAACTTTGTTATGGTTTGAATTCGCAGTATGTAAATGCCCAAAAATTGACCATGGCAGTTGTAAAGGGAATATACGACGGAGTTTCAACGACACAATTAGATGAACTTGCAGCGCAAACTGCGGCTTCTATGACGTCCATACATCCAGACTATGCAGTATTAGCAGCTAGAATTGCTGTAAGTAATTTGCATAAAAACACAAAAAAGAAATTCAGCGAAGTGGCGCATGATCTTTTTCATTACGTACAAAAAGAAACAGGTGAACAAGCTGGATTAATAGCAGAGGATATATTTAAAATCATACAAGATAATGCTGCTGAACTAGACGCTGCTATCGTACACGCAAGGGATAGTTCATATGATTATTTTGGTTTTAGAACTTTAGAAAAATCGTATTTATTAAAAATTGATGGAAAGATTGCTGAAAGACCACAACACATGATTATGCGTGTGGCAGTGGGTATTCACAAAAATGATATTGCTTCGGCTATAAATACCTATAATTTGATGAGTGAAAAGTGGTTTACACATGCTACTCCTACCCTATTTAATGCAGGTACTCCAAAACCACAATTATCTTCATGCTTTTTATTGACAACCCAAGGCGATAGTATTGACGGTATATTTGATACATTGAAACAATGTGCACAAATTTCAAAAAGTGCTGGAGGTATTGGACTTTCTATACATAATATCAGAGCCAATGGTAGCTATATCAAAGGAACCAATGGCACTTCCAATGGAATTATACCTATGTTGAAAGTATTCAACGATACCGCTCGTTATGTAGACCAAGGTGGTGGAAAAAGAAAAGGTGCTTTTGCAGTTTATTTAGAGCCTTGGCATGCAGACATTATGGATTTCTTGGATTTGAAGAAAAATAACGGAAAAGAGGAAATGCGTGCAAGAGATTTGTTCTATGGGCTTTGGATTCCAGATTTATTCATGAAGCGTCTTAAAAATAACGAAATGTGGAGTTTGATGTGTCCAAATGAATGCCCTGGCCTTGCCGATACGCATTCAGATGCTTTTGAAGCATTGTATACACAATACGAAGCTGAAGGAAAATTCAAAAAACAAATTCCCGCAAGCGAAGTATGGTTAAAAATCATTGCTTTGCAGATAGAAACAGGAAATCCTTATATCTTGTATAAAGATCACGCAAATAGAAAATCAAATCAACAAAATTTAGGTACAATCAAAAGTAGTAATTTGTGTACTGAAATCATTGAATATACCGCTCCAGACGAAGTAGCTGTATGTAATTTGGCTTCTTTGGCTTTGAACAAATATGTGAAAGAAGACAAAACCTATGATTTTGAGAAGTTAGCAGAAGTTACGGCTACTGTTACAAGAAATTTGAACAAAATCATTGATGTAAATTACTATCCAGTTCCTGAAGCTCAAAAAAGTAATCTTCGTCACCGTCCAATAGGTATTGGTGTTCAAGGACTTGCTGATGCATTCATTTTGATGCGTTTCCCATTTGATAGTCCAGAAGCAAAAAAATTAAATCGCGATATTTTTGAAACGATTTATTACTCTGCAATGAAAACATCTATAGAATTGGCAAAAGAAGAAGGAGCTTATGAAACATTTGAAGGTTCGCCTTTGAGTCATGGAATTTTCCAATTTGATCTATGGAATGTAGATCCAGGAAATGAAAGACACGATTGGGAAAGTCTTCGTGCGGATGTAAAGAAATTTGGTGCGAGAAATTCACTTTTATTAGCTCCAATGCCAACGGCTTCTACATCACAAATTTTAGGAAATAATGAAGCCTTTGAACCATACACATCTAATATCTACATGAGAAGAGTAAATAGCGGTGACTTTATTATTGTTAATAAACATTTATTGAAAGACTTAGTGGAACTAGGATTGTGGAATGAGACCATGAAAAATAAAATTATTGCTGCAGATGGTTCTATTCAAAATATTGAAGAAATTCCACAATTTTTACGAGAACTATATAAAACGGTTTGGGAAATCAAACAAAAAGTTATCATAGATCTTGCTGCAGATAGAGGTGCATTTATATGCCAAAGTCAAAGTATGAATATTCACTTGGAAGCTGCTAATAACAAAATGCTTTCCTCTATGCATATGTATGCTTGGGAACAAGGGTTGAAAACCGGAACATATTATTTACGTACAAAAGCTGCTATTTCTGCACAAAAAATTACGATAGAAAAAGAAGCAACTATAGTTCCTATTGAAGAAGAAACTCCTCCAGTAAATGATATTCACACACCACACAATTATAAAGATAGTGCATTGGATGATTTCACAACCAATGAAGTTACAGGGCCAGTATGCTCAATGGAAGAAGGATGTATTTCTTGTAGTGGATAATTTTTTATTTTTAAATAAAATTATTTATATTTCCAAAACGCCAACATATTTGTTGGCGTTTTTTCTTTTAAAAAATCCTTCAAATGAAAAAAAAAGCAGTTAGATTACTTTCTATTTTATTTCCAAATTTTGTAGTAAATTATGCTTACAAAATGCTTACAACTCCACAAATAAGTATACTTCGTACTCATGAAATAGATGTTCTCAATACAGCAATAAAAGAGATATTTAAATACAAAAACTTTAAAATTCAATGTTATCAATGGCTTGGAGGTGAAAAGAAAATTTTGCTTGTACATGGTTGGGAAGGGCAAGCAGGTAATTTCGCAGATATAATTAAACGATTGCAATCCGAAAATTATACCATTTTTGCTTTTGATGGTCCTTCGCATGGATTCAGCAGCAAAGGAAAAACAAGTTTAATGGAATTTACAGAGTTAGTAGGGATTTTTATCGAAAAATTTAAAGTCTCATCAATTATTAGCCACTCTTTTGGTGGTGTAGCAACAACCTATGCTTTATATGCAAATCAAAAATTATACATAGAAAAATACATCCTCATTACCACACCCGATAAATTCATTGATCGAATAGACTATGTAGCATATCAAGTAGGAATTACACAAAAAGTAAAATCTAAGCTTATTCATAGACTAGAAAAAGAAACAAATATGAATGTTTATATGCTAAATGTAAGCGAATTTGTAAAAAATGTCAATGTGCTAAAAGCTTGGATTTTTCATGACAAAGCCGATAAAATTATTCCAATTTCACAGTCAAGAGCTGTAGCAAAACAATGGAAAAACTCGGAACTTATAGAGCTAGAGGGAACAGGACATTTTCGAATTCTTCGAACGCCCACAGTAATTGATTCTGTTATAGAGAAATTAAAAGATTAATCTTCCTTGTCGTAATATATTTTATAAAACTTTTTACCATTTTCATCGATCCCCTTTTCAATTAAATCTTTATTTCCATGTATGTAAATATGGAAATTTTTATCTAATTTCAATACACTTTTAAAAGATTTGACTTGTTTTTTAACAGCCTCTGGTGATATGTTAAATGTATCTGGGAATACAATTTCATTTTTTTCTAAATAAGCTTCGTTGAAATTATGAAAAGATTTTATCAACGTCTTATCTTGAAAAACTTCCTCTTCAAAAGTAGCCTTGTCAAAGGTTTCATTATTTTTAAAAAAATCTACCGAGCGATTCAATAAATCGATTTGCTCTGTTCTATCTACTACAAAATCATTCGTGATTTGTTTCGTAATATATTCTTTCGTCATATTGAGAAGTAAATTTGTTTGCGAAAAATTGGTATTTCGCATTGATAATCCCAGAAAATGTTCACGCCAATAAAGAGCTTCCTCTCCTCTATTATTTTGATTATCTACAATATATACTTGGTATCCAGCATCTTTTTCTTTGTTCAATATCAAGCATCCTTTTTCAAATTTGGACATATCAATACCTTCTTGACAAGATAATTCAAAAGATTGAGTTTGTGTTTTTACATCAAAGAATGTTGTTTTACTTTCCGTTTTAAAAATTCCAACAGCATCTATATAAGATCCTTCATATTCACAATTTTTAAATTTGCATATATATAATTCCCCTGCCTTGGTCTTTGGATGTACAGACTTTTCATATAAAAGCTTTGCTACATTAATTGTTGTATTATGAAACGTTTCATTACTTCCTAAAATATCGTTAACATAATTGTAGATTTCATGAAATTGAAGCGAATTGGAATGAGAAAATTGATATGAATTTCCAAGAAACATAAATCGATTCAAGAAACTATCTTTTAGAATTTGTCCAATTTTTGGATTTAGGGCAATTTCGTAATTTGATAATATCAAAGGATCTTCCATAGCTATATTTCCAACATGATGAACCGATAAATTTTCTATACTAGTAGCACTAAAATCCATAATTAATTTTTAATTCTTCATACAAATATACAGTGATAAGAAAAAGTTAATATTAATAATCTTTAAAAAAAGACCTTATTTACTTTTATAAAAACTAATAGGTATTATCATTTCTTCTAAAGAAATCCCGCCATGCTGAAAACTATTTTTAAAAAAATTTGAAAACTGATTATAATTATTTTGATAGATCAAAAAATTATCCTCTTTGGCAAAAATATAAGTCGTACTCAAATTTGCTTGAGGCAGATAGGCATCTTTTGGATTTTTTACGATAAAGACATCTTTTTCATTGAATTGCAGATTTTTCCCTGCTTTATAGCGAATATTGGCTGATGTTTGTTTATCGCCTACACACTTGGACGGGCTCTGAACCTGAGTAGTGCCATGATCGGTGGTAAAAACAACATTTACATTTTTTTCTGCCAATTTCTTCAAAAGACTATGCAAGTTTGAATGTTCAAACCACGTAACGGTCAAAGAACGAAAAGCTTTATCATCTTTTGCCAATTCTTTCATCATTTCCATTTCTGTTCTTGCATGTGATATCATATCTACAAAATTATAAACAATAGCATTGAATTTATTCTTCATTAAATTATTCAAATTATTGATAACGGCCATGCCATCTTCTTGTCGAATTACTTTGGAATAACTACTTTTAACTTCATCTTTAAAATTTGATTTCAACTGATATTCAAGTAGCTCTTTTTCATACATATTTTTCCCTCCTTCCTCATCATCAAAAAGCCAATATTGAGGTACTTTTTCACTAATTTCCAAAGGTGTCATTCCAGAAAAAATAGCATTTCTGCTGTATTGAGTAGCAGTAGGAAGTATACTAAAAAACATACTTTCTTCCTTTAAATCAAATAATTCGTCAATAAAGGGTTGTATTGTTTTCCATTGATCATATCGCAGATTATCTATTAATATAAAAAAGGTAGGCTTGTCCTCTTTTATGGTATTAAATACTTTATTTTTAAGTAAATTATGTGAAAAAGTTGGGGCAGATTCAGGATTGTTGAGCCAATGTATGTAATTCTTAATTACAAACTTATTAAATTCGATATTTGCCTCTTTTTTCTGCATATTGTAGATATTTTCCATATCATGGCTTTGGCTACTATCTAGTTCTAACTCCCAAAATATCAAATTTTTGTACAATTCAATCCACTCTTTATAATCATTTACCGATTGTATTGATGCAAAAATTCGTTGAAATTCTTGCTGATACGCTTTGTTAGTCTTTTCAGTAATTAGTTTTTTATTCTCAGTCAACTTCTTAATAGTAAGAATAATTTGCTGTGGCTTTACAGGTTTTATCAAATAATCAGCAATTTGCGAACCTATAGCATCTTCCATTAAATCTTCTTCTTCATTTTTTGTAACCAATACTACAGGGATATTAGGTCTAATCTTCTTGAGCTCTTGAAGCGTTTCCAAGCCACTTAAACCAGGCATACTTTCATCTAAAAATATCAAATCAAAAGGTTCTTCAATTACTTTATCTATTGCATCTTGTCCATTTGTAGTGCTTTTTACCTTATAACCTCGCTCTTCTAAATACATAATGTGGGATTTGAGAAAATCCACTTCATCATCTGCCCAAAGAATTCTAATTTTTTCCATTTTATTTTTTTACTTTTGTATTTCTAAATTCTTATTTGATTTGACCTCTAAAAAGAGTCTTTTTTTATTAATTATAATCAATGTAACGCTGATTATGCTCAATTTATTTTTTAGGTACAATCCTTTTGATGCGCAAAACTATCAAATGGATAACAATATGCTTAAAATAATTTATAAGTTACGTGCATTTTCAGTTCTTACAGCTATATTTTCATCTGTTGGATTATCAATAGTAGGATTGTATTTGCAGACATTATTTCAAAATCCATTAGCTTCACCTTATACATTGGGCATTTCTCCAATAGCCTCTCTCTACACAAGCATACTAATCTTTTTTTCAAGCAGTATTTGCTATTTTTTTAATGTAAATATCAATAGTACGTTGATTTTTTTTATGCAAATTATTTTTTCATTAATGGGAGCGTATTTTATGCTTTTTCTTATTCAAAAAATTATAAAAAAAAGTATCAACCAATCTCTGGTCATACTTTCAGGTATTTTAATAGGTACTTTTTCAGGTGCTATTCAACAATTTTTGGAATCATACATGTCCAGTACTCAACTTAAACAAAATTTCATATGGAATTTGGGTAGTTTTGAAGTTCTGGAATTTTATAAAATAATTATACTATGCACTTCTATTACAATAGGTTATATCCTTTTATTTCATCTAGCAATTCAAGCAAATAAATACCTTTTAGGCGCTCAATACGCTTCAAATCTTGGCTTGAATGTAACATTGTTTACAAATCAAATTGTATGGATTGCTTCTTTTCTAGTAGCTATTATTACAGCTATTTCAGGACCTATTGGATTTTTAGGATTGATGGCACCTCATATAGCAAAAATGATTATAAAAAACAATAGGCACGAAATTCTTTTAGTTTTTACTTCATTGATAGCTTCTTCCATAGCGCTAATTTGTCTTTTTATTAGTCATTTTGAGGTTTTCAACCAAGTTATTTCCATCAACATTATTTTAAGCATATTAGGTGTTCCATTTACGTTATATTTACTTTTTAGACAAAACAAAACATGATACAAGTTAAAGATTTAACTTTTGAATTTTACAATAAACAGCTTTTTAAACAAATGAATCTTTTATTTGAATCGAATAAAGTTCATACTATATATGGAGATAATGGAATAGGTAAAACGACTTTTTTTCAACTTTTAACTGGACTACAAAGAAACTATGAGGGTCAAGTATTGATTCAAAATAATGATATTTACATGTTGAATTCATTTCAACTATCTGATTTAATAAGTATATGCTATGCATCACAACCTCAATCTGAAATATTCGTACACGAAGTATTTTCTTTTTCACAAATTATGGATCATGATAGAGATCACATAATCAAACTTTTTGAAATAAAAGATTTTATGAACAGAAATATTCAAGAATTGAGTGAAGGCGAAAGACAATGGATTTTTATAGCTCGAGCCATAGCTAGAAATACTCCAATTATCTTGCTGGATGAGCCTACTGCTTTTTTAGATTTATCAAAGAGAAAGAAACTAAAGGAAATAATATTACAATTCAGTAAAAATCATACGATACTTATTAATTCACATGATGAACATTTAAGTAAAATGCCAAATAGCATTATTTGGGAAATTGACAATCAAACATTTAACCAAAAATTAAATTTAAACTAAACCACATGAAATCTAATTCAATATGCACACTTTTTGGTATAGAAAAACCAATTATTCAGGCTGGGATGATATGGTGTAGTGGATGGAAATTGGCACATGCTGTAAGTGAGGCTGGCGGTCTTGGAATCATTGGAGCTGGCTCTATGTACCCCGAGATATTGAGAGAACATCTTTCAAAAATGAAAGCGCATACAAATAAGCCTTTTGCAGTAAATCTACCATTATTATACCCCGATATTGAAAAACATATTGAAAGTATCATTGAATTCAAAGTCCCAATAGTATTCACATCCGCAGGAAATCCAAAAACTTGGACACATATTCTAAAAAAGGAAGGTATAAAAGTTGTTCATGTAGTAAGTAGCGCTAAATTTGCGTTAAAAAGTGAAGAAGCTGGTGTAGACGCATTAGTAGCTGAAGGTTTTGAAGCAGGAGGTCATAATGGGCGTGAAGAAACTACCACATTATGCTTGATACCATCGGTTCGCAAGGTCATTCAGATTCCATTAATTGCAGCTGGCGGTATAGGATGCGGCAAGAGTATGTTGGCGGCTTTTGCATTAGGTGCCGATGCCGTTCAAATTGGTAGCCGATTTGTAGCGTCAATAGAAAGCAGTGCGCATGATACTTTCAAACGTAAAGTAATACATGCACAAGAGGGAGATACAAAATTGATGATGAAGCAATTAACTCCCGTACGTTTATTGAAAAATGAGTTTTACAACCAAATTGAAATGGCTGAAACTATGGGGGAAAATTTAGATACTTTAAAAGAACTCCTAGGAAAAGGACGTGCCAAAAAAGGAATGTTTGAAGGTGATATGATAGAAGGCGAACTTGAAATAGGACAAGTAAGTGCCAATTTTGACAACATATTGCCTGCTGGAGACATTGTAAATGAAATATGGAATGAATTTTTAACGGAGAAAAAACGTTTAGCCGAGTTTTAATATTTCCTTAATTCTATTAATAATTTGTTCGGAATCAATAGAATTAATAATAGTTTCATGTTCACGCTTTTTAACTTCCCCAAAAACAGATAAGGGAAGATTGGGATATAGTTCTGAATTTGGCAAAATTTGGTTTTCTTTAGGTTGCAAATAAGGCTTAAAACCAATATCAGGATGCGTTACGCCCCAAACAGTAATTGTTGGCACTCCAAATAATGAAGATAGATGTCCATTGGCACTATCCATTGAAATCATTAAGTCAATACTAGATATTATGGCACATTCTTCCTCAAAAGTAAATTTAGAAATAGTGTTTTTCACCTTTTCATTATCCTTAAAAATGCTATCGATTTGATTTTTTTCAGCTTCTCCATATCCAAAAAAGATAAATTTCATATCAATTTTATTAGAAAAACTATTTACAATTTCTCTAATTTTATCAAGGCTATATTCTTTACTTTTATGTTTTGAAAAAGGAGCAATTCCTATCCATTTTGATTCAAAATTATCTAAATAATTAGCGCATTTTTCACTCAATTTTATTTTTTCAAAATATTGATTTTCATAAATATAGAAATCATTATCTAAAGCTTTAAATCCAGCAAAATATCTTTCGAAAGTTGAAGGAAGATCGGGTAGTGTTTTTAACGTATTTTTAATAAGTTTTTTCTTTTCAGATCGTCCTTTTTGATATGTGTTAACAGGTATTCTAACCATTTGAAACAAAAGTCTTAAAACCTTGGTGCGTATTACATCATGTAAATCCAAAACCATGTCAAATTTAAATCCATAAAAAAGATGAAATAAATCAATCAAGCCTTTAAATCCTTTATAATGATGCTTAAAGTCAATTGAAATAAAACTTACATTTGGAATATCTTTAAATAGAAAAGCAACTTTTGGGATAGATGCAACGGTAAAATGATAGTTAGTTTTCTTATTTTGAATGGATTTCAATAAAGGAAGTAATATTAAAATATCACCTAATGCAGAAAAACGAAGAATTAAAATTCGTTTCGAGATCATATTATTTCTTATTTTTTCTTAGAATTGGATTCATTTCTTGATCATTATACATTTTCATTTGCCGATATACTTTCATTATCTTTTTTCCACAAGCTATGTCAGCTAATAGCTGATTGATAGAATGAATCAAGTCTGATTTTTGCAATAATAATATATTTAATTTATAGTTTATCTGAGATAAATAAGTATCCGAAGCGTCTTTTCTTTGAAGTTCTTCGTTCATATGATAAATTTTCAAGGCTAAAATAGACAATCTATCTATAGCCCATGCAGGGCTTTCTGTATTCCATGAAGCATTTTCAATAGATTTTATATCCGAATATTTATTAGTAAAATAAATATCCATTTCTTCTACTTTATCTGTTCGCTCTTGATTCAATATATCAATTTTACGCTTTAAACTTAGCGCATCTTCCAATTTGATATTTGGGTTTCTAATTTCATCTTCACAATGCCATTGAATAGTATCAATCCAGTTTTTATTGTATAAAATAGCTTCGAAACTATCTACTGCATATGGATTTACACATTTTTGCGTTAAAGAATTCAATACATGAAAATCTTGTATACATTTCTCAAAAATTTTGTAAAAATCC
>Ga0078894_10003788_pt1 | contig 11493 bp, 11 predicted proteins | sample LauGreSu1BDMLBSD_2_FD_67506 | JGI IMG/M metagenome (GOLD analysis project Ga0078894, IMG submission 67506) | Freshwater lake microbial communities from Lake Michigan, USA - Su13.BD.MLB.SD (version 4) (version 4) | ecosystem: Environmental > Aquatic > Freshwater > Lake | place: Lake Michigan... | reverse complement strand
TCCGGGTGCATCCACTGCCCCTTCTTCACGTTCACCGCCTTGCCCGTCGCGCCGGCGGCGAGCAGTAGATCGGTTTGGCGGCAAAGAAAGGCGGGGATCTGCAACACGTCCACCACGTCGGCGGCGGGCGCGCACTGCCCTGCCTCGTGGACATCGGTGAGGATAGGCAATCCCGTGGCGGTGCGCACCCGGTCGAGTGCGGCCAGGCCGGCATCAAGGCCAGGCCCACGGACACCGTCCACGTTGGAGCGATTGGCCTTGTCAAAACTTGCCTTGAAGATCACGCCGCCCGGCACCTGTTCGGCGAGGCGCGCGAGCGCCTCACCGACCTGTAGGTTGAGGGTATCGTCTTCGAGCTGGCAGGGACCGGCGATGAGGAACAGCCGGTCGGATGGAAACAGCGCCTCGGCCACGACTGATGATTCCGTCACTGGCGCACAGGCGCAGGCGTCGGCGCGCCGGCCGCCTCCGCCCGACGACGGTCGGCCGCGGCGGCCACAAACCCGGCGAACAGCGGGTGCGGACGTAGGGGGCGCGACTGCAGCTCCGGGTGAAACTGGCAGCCCATGAACCAGGGATGCGCGGGCAGCTCGATCATCTCGACGAGCGAATCGTCGGGGGAGAGGCCGCTGAGCTGCATGCCCTGCTCGATGAACCGCTCGCGATACCGGTTGGAGACCTCGTAGCGGTGCCGGTGCCGCTCGCTCACCTCCGGCTGCCCGTAGGTCTGGGCGGCGCGCGATCCGCGCTGCAGGCGGCACGGATAGGCACCGAGGCGCATGGTGCCGCCCTTGTCGGTGACTTCCCGCTGCGAATCCATCAGGGAGATGACGGGATGGCCGCATTCCGGGGCGAACTCGCTTGAGTGGCTATCACTGAGGCCAAGCACGTTGCGAGAGAACTCGATGATGGCCACCTGCATGCCGAGGCAGATACCGAAGAACGGCAACTGCATCTCACGGGCGGCGCGGATGGCTTCCACCATGCCCTCCACCCCGCGGACCCCGAAGCCGCCGGGCACGAGGAGGCCGTGATGCTGCGACAGGATCTCGCGGGCCTTCTCGGCGCTGGTGAACAAGTCGCTCGACGTCCAGGCCAGCTCTACGCCCACATCGTTGGCGATGCCGCCGTGGATAAGCGCTTCCTGCACGCTCTTGTAGCTGTCCACGTAGTCCGTGTACTTGCCGACGACGCAGATCTTCACTTTTTCACGCGGATGCGTGATGCGCTGCACCATGGTACGCCACGCGGAGAGATCGGGCGTGGGCGCGGTGAGGCGGAGGCGCTCCATCACGCGATCGGCGAACCCCTGCTGTTCGAACACCAGCGGGATCTGGTAGATCGTGGGCACGTCGGGGCTTTCGATGACGGCCCCGAAATCGACGTTGCAAAAGAGGGCGATCTTGCGCTTCACATCGTCCTGCAGCGGCTTCTCGCTGCGGCAGATCAGGAAGTCGGGCTGGATACCGATTTCCATGAGCTCGCGCACGGAGTGCTGCGTGGGTTTGGTCTTCACCTCGCCGGCGGCCGCGATGTAGGGCACGAGGGTGAGGTGTACGAAGATGGCGTTCTCCTTGCCGACCTCTCGGCGGAACTGCCGGATGGCTTCGAGGAATGGCAGCGACTCAATGTCACCCACCGTGCCGCCGACTTCGACGAGGACGACGTCGTTGCCGGGCGCGATGCGCCGCACGGCATTCTTGATCTCGTCGGTGATGTGGGGAATCACCTGCACCGTCGAGCCCAGATACTCACCGCGACGTTCCTTGGTGATCACGTTCGAGTAGATGCGCCCTGTCGTGATGTTGTTGGCCTGCGAGAGGGGGCGATCGAGGAAGCGCTCGTAGTGTCCGAGATCGAGGTCGGTTTCCGCGCCGTCGTCGGTAACGAACACTTCGCCGTGCTGAAACGGCGACATGGTGCCGGGATCGACATTGAGGTACGGATCAAGCTTCATCATCGTCACGCGGAACCCGCGCTCGACGAGCAATCGGCCGAGCGACGCCGCTGCGATGCCCTTGCCGAGCGACGATACGACACCACCCGTGACGAAGATGTACTTCGGAGCGGACGTCTGGCCCGTCGGGGGAAGCGTGGTGGACATGAACGGAGTCTCGGTAGGGTCCTAGTCAGGTATCATGAACGTCGCGCCTCAAACCGGCGCGATCGACGGGGCACTAGTGGAAAAGACGCTCCATCGCGCGTTCGCGCGCCGGAGGTCGTCCTCGGTGTCGATGCCGCCCTCCGCTGCCGGCACGTGCGCCACCCCGATGGAGAGGCCGTGCGCCAGCGGACGGAGCTGTTCGAGACGTTCGACGAGTTCGAGCGGGTGTGGCGACCACTGCACCCATTGCTGCAGGGCCTGACGGGTGTAGGCATACACGCCGATGTGCTGATGCACGAGCGGCGTGAGCATCGACCGGTCGCCGGCATCGCGCAGGTACGGAATGGGTGCCCGTGAAAAATAGAGCGCGCGGCCCTCATCGGTGCAGACGACCTTCACGACGTCGGGAGAATGCAGCGCCTCGGCGGCGACGGGTACGGCCGCCGTCCCGATCGGAGCGTGCCCCGACCTGACCACGCCGACCGCCCCTGCCAGCGCCTCACGGGACACGAACGGCTCGTCGCCCTGTACATTGAGCAGGACGTCCATGCCCCCGAACTCGGGCCGCCGGGCCACCTCGGCGACCCGGTCGGTACCGCTGGCATGGTCGCTGCTGGTCAGCACCACAGGGATGCCGCGGGCGGCACAGGCGTCGCGCACCGCGTCGTGGTCGGTCGCCACCACCACCGCATCCGCGACCTGCAGCGCGAGGACGCGCTGATAGACCCGGACGACAAGGGGTTCGCCCCCAAGGAGGCGAAGCGGTTTGCGGGGAAGTCGGGTCGCGCCCAGGCGCGCCGGAATCACCGCAAGGACAGGCATTGTCCGGGATGTTGGGGCGTGGTTGCAGCAAAATTCACGCCAGTTAAGATACCCGCTTCGGCGCGCCAAGGCAAACGGGCCGACAGCTGGGCTTTTGGTCACCTTCAGTTTGCTGGCATGCCAACATCGTGGTGGATCGCTTTCAACGCGCTCGTGCTCTTCCTCCTCGCCCTCGACCTCGGGGTGTTCAACCGGAAGGCCCACGCGGTTTCGGTCCGAGAAGCGCTCGGCTGGAGCGCCGTCTGGATCTCGCTGGCGATCGGATTCGGCCTGTGGATCGGTCAGGCGATGGGTCGCCAAGCCATGTTCGAGTTCTATGCCGGGTATCTGGTCGAACAGGCGCTATCGGTCGATAACCTGTTCGTGTTCATCCTGATTTTCGGCTATTTCCGCGTTCCGCCGGAACTGCAGCATCGGGTGCTGTTCTGGGGCATTCTTGGCGCGCTGGGCATGCGCGGCGCGATGATCGGCGCCGGCGCCCTGCTGCTCGCCCAGTTTCACTGGATCATCTATCTCTTCGGGGCCTTTCTCCTCTACACCGGGTTCAAAATGGCCTTCGGGGGCGACAGCGAGATCGAGCCCGAGCAGAACCCGGTAATCCGTGTGGTGCGCCGCTTCCTCCCGCTTACCACCAAACTTCACGGGGAACGATTCTTTGTCCGTGAATCGCTCTCCCCCGGGGGCGCCGTGCGGCTTGTGGCCACTCCACTGTTCGTGGTGCTGGCGCTGGTGGAAACGACCGACGTGGTGTTCGCCCTCGACTCCATCCCCGCGATCTTTGGGGTGACGCGCAACCCGTTTCTCGTGTACACGTCGAATGTCTTCGCCATTCTGGGGCTACGGTCGCTGTATTTCGTGCTCGCCGGGGTCATGGGCAAGTTTCACCTCCTCAAATACGGCTTGGCGGTCGTCCTGGCGTTCGTGGGCCTCAAGATGCTGATCAGCGAGGTGCGTCCCATCGCTATTGGCCCGTCACTCGGGATCGTTGCCGGCGTACTGGTGGGCAGCGTGCTGCTCTCGCTGGTGATCCCGCCAAGGGTGAAGGCGCCCACCGGAGACTGACTGCCTGCCGCGCCGTCGGCGGCGGCAACCGGTGGTAGGCGGAGCCCTCAGGCGCGGGGATGGAACTGCTTGTGCACACTCCGGAGATACTCACGATCCACGTGTGTGTAGATCTGCGTCGTCGCGATGTCGGCGTGTCCCAGCATTTCCTGTACGGCCCGCAGGTCGGCGCCTCCCTCGAGCAGGTGGGTGGCGAAGGAGTGCCGGAGGGTATGGGGAGACACGGCCTTCTCGATCCCGGCCTGGTCCACGTACTTGCGGAGGATCTTCCACGCCCCCATGCGCGTGAGCGGCTTCCCCTGCCCATTGAGGAAGAGAATCCCCTTCCCTTGGCCCCGTTCGAGTACGGCGCGTAGCTCGCGAAGGTACACTGCCACGGCGCCGATCGCTGAGCGGCCGATCGGGACCAGTCGCTCCTTGCTGCCTTTGCCGAACACGCGTACGAGGCCGTCCTCCAGCAGGACGTCCTTCACCGCCAGACCGATCCACTCCGAGACGCGCAGCCCCGCGCCGTAGGCAAGTTCGAGCATGGCGCGATCGCGGAAGGCGAGGCGTTCATCAAGTTGCGGCGCGGCCAGAAGACGCAAGATCTCGTCAACTGACAGTACTTCAGGCAGGGTGCGCCACCGCTGCGGCGCGTCGAGGCGCTCCGTGGGGTCCGTATGCACGAGGCCCTCGGCAACCAGGATGCGAAACCACGTCCGGAGCGCGGAGATGTTGCGGCGAATCGAACTGCCGGCAAGCCCGAGATCCTTGAGATGATAGACGAACTCACGCAAGGCGGCCGGCGTGATGTCGCGCGCTGTCGTGATGCGCTGGTCGCGCAACCATGCGGCGCAGCGGATGACATCACGGCGATACGCCTCGATGGTGCGCGGGCTTGCCCCCTCCTCAAGGGCCAAGGCATCCTCGAAGGGTTGCAGGTGAAAGCCACGGCGCAGGTCGCGCGTGTCGGTGTCGAGGGGCGCCGGCGGCAACGCATCACTCATCGCTTGTTGCGTCTGTGCCCACGGTCACGTTTCGAGCCGAGGCGCCACCAGAGGACTACGCCACCCACCACCGTGATGGCCAGGGCCGCTAGCCCGAGCGCACGCTGCTGTTCGGCAATGCGGGCCAAGAGCCCGTCGGCATTGGCACCGGCCCGGAACGCGAGCACGCATACGAGCCCGTACCAAACGCCCGAGGCCAGCGTCATGGCGATGGCGGCCCGCATGGCACCGACCCCCAGCGCCCCGGCCATCGGCGGCACCACCGCGCGCACCCCCGGCAGGAACCGACTCACGACGACGGCCGCCAGTCCCTGCGCCTTGAAGCGCTCGGCGAAGCGATCGGCGCCTGCCGTGGATACGATCCTCGGAAAGCGCCTCAGGAGCCATGGCAGTCCGTAGCGATGCCCCAACCCGTACATGAGCATGGCACCGCCCACATTGCCCAGCATCGTGGCCCCCCACACTCCCAACGCCGTGCCGTTGCCACGCGCCGCGACGAAAGCGCCGAGTGCGATGACGGTATCGGCTGGCAGTGGCGGGAACACGTTCTCCGCGAAGGCTGCTGCGACGAGCGCTCCGTACAGCAGCGGTTCCGGGAGCGACGCGAGCCACGCGAGCAGATCATTCATGCTGTGCGCACGTCGAGGACTCGACCGGCGGTGGTCAGGCGCCGTGAATGGTCGCCGTGCACATCACGGCGAGCCCTTCCTCCCGACCGATCCATCCCATGCCCTCGTTCGTCTTGCCCTTGACGAACACCTGGTCGTGCGGGACACGCAGTGCCTCGCCCAGAACGGAGCGCATGGCGTCCCGGTGCGGACCGATCTTGGGCCGCTGCGCGATGACCGTGACATCCACGTTGTGCACGCGATAGCCCGCTGCCCAGAGACGCTCCACGGCCGCCTTGAGCATCGCGATGGAGTCCCTGCCCTTGTTGGCCGGGTCCGTATCCGGGAACATCTGGCCGATATCGCCAAGGGCGGCAGCACCGAGGATGGCGTCGGTGACGGCATGGCAGATGGCATCACCGTCGGAATGGCCGGCGCAGTGCACCTCACCCGGAATGTCGATACCGCCGAGGCGCATCGGACCGCCTTCCCCAAAGCGATGGGAATCGTACCCGATCCCCACCCGAGTGTGCACGAACGCTGACGGGGGCACGTACGTCACGCCGCCACCGTTGCCGGCGATTCGGCGATGATCGAGTAGTCCTGTCGGCGACGCGCGGGCGAGAAGCCCGCGTCGATGATGAGACGGTCGAGTTCCTCGACGGTCGTGCGATGCGTCGTATTGGCTGCCGACACGACATTCTCCTCGATCATCAGCGAGCCGAAGTCGTTGCAGCCGAACTTGAGCGCCATCTGCCCCACCTTCATGCCCATGGTGACCCAGGACGACTGTAGGTTGGGAACATTATCGAGCACGATTCGCGAAAGAGCCACGGTACGCAGGTACGTGGTGGCATCGGTCCGGGGCATGTGCGACATGGTGGGCGTGTTTTCCGGCTGTAGCGGCCACGTGATGAACGCCGTGAACCCCTGGGTGCGCGCCTGCAACTCGCGCACGCGCTGCAGGTGCTCGATGCGCTCGGCCAGCGTTTCGCCGATGCCGTACATCATCGTGACCGACGTCTTCATGCCGGCGTTGTGCGCAAGCTCCATGATTTCGAGCCAGCGATCAGCGCCGGCCTTCTTGGGGGCGGCAATGTCACGCACCCGCTGCACGAGAATTTCCCCACCACCGCCGGGGATGCTGTCGAGCCCTGCGGCTTTGAGCTCCCGGATTACCTCGGTGGCGTCCATGCGGAATCGCGTCGAGAAGAAGTCCACTTCACTGGGCGAAAAGCCGTGAATGTGAATGGGGTGGTACTTCTTGATGTAGCGCAGCAGCTCGAGGTACCACTCAAACGGGATGTAGGGATTGTGCCCGCCCTGAATGAGGATTTGCACACCCCCCAGCGCCTTCGTTTCCTCGATCTTGTGACCGATCTGCTCGTAGGACAGCGTGTACCCTTCCCCGTGCTTGGGGCGGCGATAGAACGCGCAGAAGCCGCAGTCAGCGACACACACGTTCGTGTAGTTGATGTTGCGGTCGACGATGTATGTGACGACACCATGCGGATGCTTCTGCTCGCGAATGCGATCGGCTTCGATGCCGAGTTCGAGCAGGGGGGCGTTGGTGTAGAAATCGAGAAGATCGCGCATGACGGTCACTCTAGGAGTCGGAAAAGCCGGTCAGGCAGCAGGCAGGAAAGCCAGCGTGCCGTCGGGCACGCGTCCGGCCAGCACTAGTCGGCGGAAGAACTCGGTCAGTCCAGCGAGATGCGGATACGACAACCGATAATCGAGCCCGGCGAAGTACTCGCGACAGGTCTCGCGCGGAACGCCACTTGCCAGCGCCGCCTGCACGGAGAGCTGGTCGAGATGCTGCAGCCCCCAGTCGCGACTGGCGATGAGCGAGGCGTGCGCGGCGAGGGACGCGTGCACGGGAGTACGCCGCTGCGCCACCCATACAGCGAAGACAAAAGGCAAACCGGTCCACGCCTTCCAAGCAGCGCCGAGGTCCTCGATGTACGGATACCGTTCGGCCCATGGGCCACCGCGATTGGCGGCATCGAAGAGCTTGAGGGCGGCGTCGCCGATCACCAGCCGCGCCTCGTGCTCCTCGTCACTGAACCGCGCAATGTCGCCGAGTTCAGCGTCCCCCGGGACGAACTCGGGGCGGCACTTCCACACGTGTTCGAACAAGAGTTCAAGCAGGGCGACCGAGGTCATGCTGCTGCGGCTTACGACCACGCGGCGACCTCCCAAGTCCTGCGCCGCCCGCTTGCTGAAGAGCATCACGCTGCGCACGGGCCCGTCGCTGGTGATCCCCAGTTCAGGGAGCAGGAGGAACTGGTGCGCGTCACGCGCATATTCCACGGCCGACACCACGCTCACGTCGATCTCACCTGCCGCCATCAGGCGGTTGAGCTGCGTGGGGATGCCGTCGACCAACTGACCGGCGAGCGGTACGATCCCACGCTCAATCGCGCCGTACACCGGATAGCAGTTGATGTACCGGATGCGCCCCACCCGCAGCTGGCTACTCATGTCAGGCCACCACGGCGGCGCGCGCATCGGCAGGGGCGCTGATCGCCTCCCCGGTGTCGTCGGGGGCGAAGTCGCGGATGATCCGGTAGAACGAGTCACGCTCTGCCGGGACCTTACCCGAGCCGCGAATCAGCTGGAGCAGCTGCGGCAGCGTCATGCCTTGCGGAGTGCTGGCGCCCACGGCGTGATAGATCTTCTCGCGCACGACGGTGCCTTCGATGTCGTTCACGCCAAAATGCAGCGCAATCTGCGATACCGCCGACGACACCATGATCCAGTGTGACTTGATATGCTGGAAGTTGTCGAGAAACAGACGGCCGACGGCAAGGTTACGCAGGTCATCGACCCCGGTGGTGCTGGTACCCTGACGGCCGAGGGTCGCTCCGAGTTCGTTGTCGTCGGGGTGGTAGGCGAGCGGAATGAAGGCGAGGAATCCCCCGGTATCGTCCTGCAGCTCACGGAGCATGGTGAGGTGTTCCAGGCGATCGTCGATGGTCTCCACGTGCCCGTAGAGCATCGTGCAGTTGGAGCGGATTCCGAGCGTGTGCGCTGTGCGATGCACATCGATGTAGTCAGCGCCGCCGAGCTTCTTGTCGGCGATCTGCTCGCGCACCGCGGCACTGAACGTTTCGGCGCCACCGCCCGGCAGCGTGTCGAGGCCGGCCTCCCGCAGCGCGATCAGGACGTCCTCCCGGCTCATCTTCTCGATACGCGCGATGTGCGCGATCTCAACGGCCGTCAGTGCCTTGATGTGCACCTGGGGATGCCGCTGCTTGAGCGCGCGGAACATCGACGTGTAGTACTCGAGGCCCGCCTGCATGTCGAGCCCACCCACGATGTGAAACTCGCGGGTGATGGTGCCATCGGCGCGGTCCGATTCAGCAAGCACCTGATCGAGGGAGTAGCGATATGCTCCGTCCTCCTTGGGCAGGCGCGCGTAGCCGCAGAAGACGCAGGTCTTCCGTAGCACGCAGATATTCGTCGGATTGATGTGCTGGTTTGCGGCGAACGTGACGACGTTGCCGTGGCGAGCGCGATTCGCAGCATCGGCCATGGCACCCACCCCGAGGACATCGGGGGAGGTGTAGAGCGTGCGTCCGTCGGCGACGGAAAGACGCTGGCCCGCGATCAGCTTCTCGCCGATGGGGCGCAGCGCCGAATCGCGCAGCGAGTCGAGGTCGAATGGTACTGCAAGCGGCATCAGGACGTACCCGGGCTCCGGCGCGGCGTCATGCCGCGCGTCACCTCGACAAGCGCCCCGACGGGCTTACCCGTGCCAGCGTCGGAGCGCGATCGAGACGTTGTGGCCGCCAAAACCGGAGCTGTTGGAGAGCACAACGTTGACCGCACGCGCCTTGGGCGTGTTCGGCGTCACGTCGAGATCGCACTCCGGATCGGGCGTGGTGTAGTTGATGGTGGGAGGGATCATGCCGTCGCGGATGGCCATGGCGCAGGCGATGAACTCCACCCCACCGGCCGCCCCGAGCATGTGCCCGGTGGCCGACTTCGTGGAACTGACCGATAGCTTGTGCGCGTGGTCGCCGAAGACCGCCTTGATGCCCTTGATCTCGTTGGGATCGTTGAGCGGCGTCGACGTGCCGTGCGCATTGATATAATCGACATCCGTGGGCGCAATCTTGCCGTCGGCCATCGCCTTGCGCATGGCGCGCTGAAGCCCCTCGTGGGCCTCCGGCTGACCCGTGAGATGATACGCGTCGCCGGTAGCACCGTATCCGATGATCTCGCCGTAGATCCGCGCCCCGCGGTTGAGCGCGTGCTCAAGTTCCTCGAGCACCACGACACCGGCTCCCTCGCCCAGAACGAAGCCGTCGCGGGTCGCGTCGAATGGACGCGATGCCGTGGCCGGCGAGTCATTGCGCTCGGAGAGTGCCGTCATGTTGCCGAACCCCCCGATGGCCATCGGGCACACCGATGCCTCGGTCCCGCCGCAGATCATGACCGACGCGTCGCCGTACGTGATCGTGCGGAAGGCCTCGCCGATGGCGTGCGCACTGGTGGCGCAGGCGGACATGGTCGCGAAATTCGGGCCCTTGGCGCCGAAGCGCATGGACACCACGCCCGCCGCAATGTCAGCGATGAACATGGGGACGAAGAACGGCGAAATGCGCCGGTTGCCAGACTGGATCAGCGCCGAGTGCTGCTCTTCCATCGTGGACAGTCCGCCGATGCCACTGCCGATGATCACACCGGTGTCTTCCGCGACATAGCCGCCCTGCTCCAGTCCCGCGTCGCGCATGGCTTGCACCGCGGCCGCCATGGCGTACTGCGTGAACAGATCGGCGCGCTTGGCTTCCTTGCGGTCCATGTACTGGCCCACGTCGAAGCCCTTCACCTCGCAGGCGAACTTCACCTTGAACTCGGAGGCGTCGAACTTCGTGATGTATGCGCCTCCCGAGACCCCGCTCAGCAGCGACTGCCAGGTCGTCGCCACGTCGTTACCGACGGGCGTAACCGCCCCCAAGCCCGTGACGACGACCCGCCGCTTCATCAGCCCGCGACCTTCGCCTCGAGGTACGCGATGGCGTCACCCACGGTGCGCAGCTTCTCGGCGTCCTCGTCCGGGATGTCGATGCTGAATTCCTTCTCGAACTCCATGACCAGTTCGACGATGTCGAGCGAGTCAGCGCCGAGGTCCTCGATGAAGCTCGCCTCGGGGGTGAGCTTCTCGCGCTCAACGCCGAGTTCCTTCTCGATGATATCCTTGATCTTCGACGCGTGATCCGACATGGGAACGGTTCCTCTGAAGTTGATGGAGTGAGAATGGGGAACTTAGCCAAAAGGCCGCGGCACAGGGAGGGGAGACGGGACAATTCCCGCCATTTTTCACCGCCTCCCCGGCCAGCCTACATCACCAGGCCGCCGTCCACCACAAAGACCTGCCCCGTCACATAACTGGTCAGGTCGGATGCGAGCACGACCACCATGCCCGCAATGTCGTCGGGAGTCCCGAGCCGCTCGAGCGGTATCCCCGCACTCATCGAAGCCCGGGCCTCAGGGGGCATCGCCGCCGTCATGTCGGTCTCGATGAACCCCGGGGCCACCACGTTGGCGAGCACGTTCCGGGAGGCGAGCTCCTTGGCGATCGACTTGGTCATGCCGATCAGCCCCGCCTTGCTTGCTGCGTAGTTGGCCTGCCCCTTGTTGCCGATCAGCCCCACCACGCTGGCCACGTTGATGATGCGCCCCCAGCGACGCTTCATCATGCCCCGGCTGGCCGCCCGACAGGTGGCGAAGGCGCCGCGCAAGTTGGCGTGCAGCACGGCATCCCAATCATCGTCCTTGAGACGCATCAGGAGATTGTCGCGGGTGAGGCCGGCATTGTTCACCAAAATGTCCACCTGCCCGAAGTCCTTCTCCACCGCCTCGATCAGCGCCGTCGCCTGCGCGACCTCGGCGACGTCCG
>Ga0078894_10003787_pt1 | contig 11494 bp, 9 predicted proteins | sample LauGreSu1BDMLBSD_2_FD_67506 | JGI IMG/M metagenome (GOLD analysis project Ga0078894, IMG submission 67506) | Freshwater lake microbial communities from Lake Michigan, USA - Su13.BD.MLB.SD (version 4) (version 4) | ecosystem: Environmental > Aquatic > Freshwater > Lake | place: Lake Michigan, USA... | reverse complement strand
GAAGGTAAGCGTCAAGCAGTTGGAGGCCTTGGAGGCCGATCAATTTGATAAATTATTGGAGCCCGTGTTTGCGCGTGCTTTGGCTGCAAAAGTTTGTCGAATCATCAAACTCGACCCAGCGCAGGTTTTGTCCTTGATGCCCGTTGCCACCAACGGCTTAAAACCATTGCACATCATCGATTCTGAGGGGGATGCCTCCTTTGCAGGCCAAGGCAGCGTGAGGCAACGTCAGCACACCTGGCTTAGCGCCAGGTTCTGGCTCCTTTTGTTGTTCGCCGCATTCCTTGTGTTGGCCATCAACAACGAATGGTATTCTGAACTGCCGGGCCTCCAAAAAGCGCCAGAAGCTGTCGAAGTAGCACCGATGATGCCACCCGTTCAAGAACCTGTCGCACCAGACGCTGTTCAAAATGAGTTGCCTAAAGCCATGGTTTTTGAGTCAACGCCAAACACAGTCACTTCTTCCACCACCCCCGTTACTGAATCTGCTCAAACAGAGGTTAAAAAATGATTGAACCTGTTGCAATTCCAGCCGCTACACCATTAACCCGAAGAAGCCTACAGTCTCAAGTTGTTTGGGGTCAACGCATTGTGACTGTGGGTGGTCAAGCACCAGTCAGAGTCCAATCGATGACCAATACGGATACCGTTGATGTCATTGGTACTGCCATTCAAGTCAAAGAGTTGGCTTTGGCTGGCTCTGAGTTGGTAAGGCTAACCGTCAACACACCGGAAGCAGCGGCAGCCGTTCCCCACATTCGAGATCAACTCGACAAAATGGGGGTTGATGTTCCCCTGATCGGTGACTTCCATTACAACGGCCACCGATTGCTCATGGATCATCCCGCTTGCGCTGAGGCCTTGTCAAAGTACCGAATCAACCCTGGCAACGTGGGCAAGGGCGACAAACACGATTTGCAATTCGGACAAATGGTGGAAGCGGCCTTGCGCTGGAATAAGCCTGTTCGAATTGGTGTCAACTGGGGCAGCCTAGATCAGGAGTTGTTGGCCGAATTGATGGACCAGAACAGTCGCCGTGCTGTTCCATGGGAAGCTCGGCAAGTTATGTATGAGGCACTCATTACATCGGCCATTACTTCTGCGGACAAAGCCCATGAACTGGGCATGCAAAGAGCGCAAATCATGCTCTCTTGTAAAGTATCCGGTGTGCAAGACTTAATTGCCGTTTATCGCGAATTAGGCAAACGAACTGACTATCCACTTCACCTGGGCTTAACCGAGGCGGGCATGGGCACCAAAGGAACTGTTGCCTCCGCTACCGCACTTTCCATCCTGCTACAAGAGGGAATTGGTGACACGATTCGTGTTTCGCTCACGCCTCAGCCAGGTGAGTCAAGAACGCAAGAAGTTGTCATTGCCTCCGAAATTTTGCAGTCATTGGGAATGCGAATTTTTGTGCCCAGTGTGACCGCTTGTCCAGGTTGCGGAAGAACAACTAGCAGCACATTCCAAGAACTCGCCAAACAAATCGATGACTTCTTGCGCGCCCAAATGCCGGTTTGGCGGCATCGTTATCCTGGCGTTGAGAACTTAAAACTTGCCGTCATGGGATGCATTGTGAATGGTCCCGGTGAAAGCAAACATGCTGACATTGGGATTAGCTTACCAGGCACCGGCGAAGCGCCCGCTGCCCCGGTATTCATTGATGGCGAGAAGAAACTTACATTGCGCGGGGAAAATATTGCGCAAGAGTTCCAACAAATCGTTGAGCAATACATTGAGAAACGCTTTGGTGATGCGGTGCACACCTCATAACTTAGTGATATTCAAATTTCGCTCCGATGTATTTGCATTGAATTTTTATGTCTGAATCAAAAAATAATGAAGCGCCGTCTAAAACGGTAAGTAGCAAGAAAATCAATGCCGTCAAAGGCATGAACGATGTATTACCTGGCGAGTCAGCCAAATGGGAGTGGTTAGAGTCTGTAGTTAGATCACTGATGGCAACTTATGCCTACCGCAATATTCGTACACCCATCGTAGAGCCAACAGCCTTGTTTGTTCGAGGCTTAGGCGAGGTGACAGACATTGTTGAAAAGGAAATGTATTCTTTTGAGGATCGCCTGAATGGTGAGGCACTGACTTTGCGGCCCGAAAGTACGGCTGGCGTGGTTAGGGCCGTGGTTGAACACAATATGTTGTATGAGGGTGGTAAGCGCCTGTACTACATGGGCCCTATGTTCAGGCACGAACGCCCTCAGCGCGGCAGATACCGTCAATTCCACCAAATTGGTGCAGAAGTATTGGGCTTTCAAGGTCCAGAAATTGATGCTGAAGTCATTTTATTGGCGCACGATCTTTGGAAAGCCATTGGCCTGAAGGATGTTCGTCTTGAGTTGAACAGTTTGGGTCAGCCACCCGAACGATTGGCGCACAGGTCTTCATTGATTGCACACTTTGAAAAGCATCAAACATTGCTGGACGAAGATGCCAAGCGACGTTTGTACAGCAACCCCCTAAGAATTTTGGACACCAAAAATCCAGCCATGAAGGAAGTGGTTGAAGCGGCACCCAAATTGCTAGATTTTTTGGGGGAATCTTCACTGGCACATTTCAATGCTGTCAAAAAAATCTTGGATGCCAACGGTGTTTCATACACTCTGAATCCGCGTCTGGTCCGCGGCATGGATTACTACAACCTCACTGTTTTTGAATTCATCACCGATCAATTGGGTTCGCAAGGAACTGTATGTGGTGGTGGTCGGTATGACTACCTCATCGAGCAGGTAGGCGGCAAGCCCGCACCCGCGGTTGGCTGGGCCTTGGGCGTAGAAAGAGTTTTGGCTTTGCTACAAGAGCAAGGTGCTCAGCTTCCAGATGCGTCTCCCCATGCCTATGCCATTGTTCCTGACGCTAACAGCTTGCCCTTGGTCCTTAAATATCTTCGACAGCTTCGCAGTTTGGGCGTGAATGTCCAAATGCATGCAGGGTCAGGCGAGGGCGTTGGCAGTATGAAGAGTCAATTCAAAAAAGCTGACACCAGTGGTGCACAATTCGCACTCATTTTTGGGGCTGACGAATTGGCCCAAAACACCGTCTCTATCAAGTCGCTTCGAGATGGCGGTGGCGCTCAAAGGACAGAATCACTCGATCGTCTGGAAAGCTGGGCCAACAGCCTACAATTGGCACCTTGATTAAAAGTAGCATATGTCCAAACATCTCGATCTAGAAGAACAAGAGCAACTTGACCAACTCAAGCACTTTTGGAATAAATACGGCAACGTCATAACGTGGTTATTGATTGTTGTCATGGGTTCATACGCCGGCTGGAATGGCTATCAATATTGGCAAAAGCAGCAATCTACCAAAGCTGCAGCCTTGTTTGATGAAGTTGAGCGTGCTGCTTCGTCTGGTGATACTAGCAAGTTGGAGCGTTCTTGGAACGATATGAGGGATCGCTTTCCAGGTACGACCTATGCTGCGCAATCTGCTTTATTGGCAGGGAGAACTTTCCAACAAGCCGAAAAAACTGATGCCGCATTGTCTGCTCTCAAGTGGGCTTCTGAAAACGCATCCGATGGCGCTAGCGTTCAATTGGCTCGTTTGCGTTTAGCAAACCTGCAAATACAACAAAAAGCTTTCGACGAAGCCACTAAAACTTTGGCAAAACCTTTTACCCCTGCATTTTCAGGTTTGGCGCTTGACATCCAAGGCGATATTTACATGGCCCAAAACAAACCCTTGGACGCCGTTAAAGCCTACACGGATGCTTGGTCAAAGCTTGAAGTTAACAATGAATATCGTCGTCTGGTCCTTGCCAAATTGAATGCTTTGGGCGCAGATCCAGAGACTACGAAAGGTGCTTCGAAATGATGCATGTGCCAGTCAATTTAGGACGTCTCGTGTCCAAGCGTTTGCTCTTATGGGTTGGTGCTTTGGCAATGTCGATGCTCGCCGCTTGTTCCAGCACGCCTGACAAACCTAATCCAACGGCCTTAACGCCCTTCACATCACAGCGAACTGTGACGCCCGTTTGGTCTGTTCAGGTGGGCCCCATTGGCGCCATGCTTTCAATGAATTCGACATCGGGTCGATTGGCCTTGGTCAGCCAAAACGGTATGGTCTCAGTCATCAATGCCGACACAGGCGCCTTAGCATGGCAACACGCATTGAACACCCCCATATCAGCTGGGATTGGTGGTGATGGTCAGCGTTATGCAGTCGTTACTCAAGCCAATGAACTTATCACCCTCAGTGAAGGAAAAGTCGTTTGGCGTTCTAAATTACCAGCCAACGCTTTTACCGCGCCTCTGGTTGCAGGTGGTAGAGTTTTTGTATTGACCACAGACAGAACCGTTCTGGCTTTTGATGGCGCTTCAGGTCAAAGACTTTGGAGTCAGCAACGTGCTGGTGAAGCTTTGGTGGTCAAACAATCTGGCATCCTGACCAGTTTCCAAGAGAATTTATTGGTCGGTTTGTCTGGGCGCTTGGTCGCCATGAGCCCGACAAATGGCGTTTCCAGATGGGAAGCCTCTGTTGGCTCCTCAAGAGGCACCAACGAAGTTGAGCGCTTGGTTGATTTGGTCTCTGGCGTTTCTAGGGTGAACAACATTGTGTGCGCTCGTGCTTACCAAACGGCTGTTTCGTGTGTAGATGCCACCCGCGGCAACATTGTTTGGACACGTTCGGCTCAAGGCCATACCGGCTTGAGTGGCAACGACGGTTTCGTCTTTGGTACAGAATCAGACGGCAAATTCTTTGCATGGAATCGCACAACAGGTCAAGTCGCCTGGCAAACCGATTCTTTGCGCTTTCGCGGTCTCACTTCGCCTTCATTTGCCGATGGACAACTGCTAGTTGGCGATCAATTGGGCTGGGTGCACTGGCTTGACCCCAAAAATGGTCAAACTGTTGCACGTGTCCAAATTGATTCATCAGGCATTGCTATGGCACCTTTGCGAATCGGTCAAAATTGGGTTTCAGTGTCAAAGAACGGCTTGGTTCAAGCCCACCGTGCTGAATAATTACTTCATCGAAAGCTAGATTTGAAACCCGTACTGGCCTTGGTCGGACGCCCCAATGTGGGCAAGTCCACTTTATTCAATCGACTGACCAAAAGCCGTGATGCCATTGTGGCTGACTTTGCAGGATTGACCCGTGACAGGCATTACGGCCAAGGCAGACAAGGACGTTACGAATACATCGTCATTGACACCGGTGGTTTTGAGCCCGATGCCCACGAAGGCATCTACAAAGAGATGGCCAAACAAACACAGCAAGCTGTTGCTGAGGCCGATGTGGTGGTTTTTGTGGTCGATGCACGCGCAGGCGTTTCTGCCCAAGACCATGACATTGCCAAATACCTAAGGCGAATCGGAAAGCCATGCGTATTGGTCGCTAACAAAGCTGAAGGCATGCGCGAAGGCGTTCAAATCAGTGAGTTTTACGAGTTAGGTCTAGGCGAAGTCATTCCAGTGTCTGCAGCTCACGGCCAAGGCGTTCGAAGCCTAATTGAATTGGCCTTAGATCCTCTGATGCTCCCGGAGGATGATGAAGCTTTGGCAGAAGACCCCTCCGTCGTTAAATTGGCTGTAGCCGGCCGTCCCAATGTGGGCAAATCGACCCTCATCAATACCTGGCTGGGGGAGGAGCGGTTAGTTGCCTTCGACATGCCGGGCACCACACGAGATGCCATTACAGTCCCTTTTGAACGTGCGGGTCAAAAATTTGAGCTGATTGATACGGCTGGACTCAGGCGAAAGGGCCGTGTTTTTGAAGCCATTGAAAAATTTTCAGTCGTCAAGACTTTGCAAGCCATTGAATCGGCCAATGTGGTTTTGTTGTTACTCGATGCCACCCAAGGTGTCACAGAACAAGATGCACACATTGCAGGCTTCATTTTGGACAGCGGTCGTGCGGTCGTTTTGGCCGTCAATAAGTGGGATGCGGTGGATGAGTACCAGCGCGAATTGGTCCACCGTTCCATCGAAAACCGCTTACCGTTTTTGAAATTTGCCAATTTACACACCATATCGGCCAAAAAGAGGCAAGGTTTGGGACCTGTTTGGAATTCAATTACCCAAGCACACAAGTCCGCCATGGTCAAAATGACCACCCCTGTTTTGACGCGTTTGTTGTTGGAATCAGTTCAATTTCAAAGCCCACAACGGGGCGGAATGTTCAGACCTAAGATGCGTTACGCGCACCAAGGCGGCATGAATCCGCCTGTTATTGTGATCCACGGCAACTCCTTAGAGCATGTTACAGAGACCTACAAGCGCTACCTAGAAGGCCGTTTTAGAAAAGCGTTCGATTTATCTGGAACGCCTTTGCGCATTGAGATGAAAACATCTACAAATCCTTACGCCGATAAAGAATCAAGTTAATTGATGGCGTTTTAAAGGGCTATTCACTGGTTTTATTCTTTTGTTGTGTTAAGGTAAAACCCTTACATCAATTCAGAACACGGAGAATATCGTGAACAACAAAGGGCAACTTTTGCAAGATCCCTTCCTCAACGCCTTACGTCGTGAGCATGTGCCAGTTTCCATCTATTTGGTCAACGGCATCAAACTCCAAGGGCAAATTGAATCATTTGATCAATATGTCGTTTTGCTTCGCAACACGGTCACTCAAATGGTTTACAAGCATGCCATTTCCACCATCGTGCCAGGACGTGCTGTCAACCTCAGTGGTTCAGACGTGCCCGAAGAGCCTGCCGCTTAAACACCTCTTTTGAACGCTCAATCGGTTGTTGCAACACCCGCCCTGTTGGTGGGGGTTGATTTTGGATTGCCTCATTTTGACAATGAGTTGGATGAGCTGAGCCAACTTGCAACGACAGCAGGCTTGAAGCCAATTTCAAAAATGACCTGCAAACGAAAAGCACCTGATGCGGCTTTGTTTGTTGGCTCGGGGAAAGCCGATGAAATCAAATTCATGGCCGAGCAATTGGGTGCAAAAGAAATCCTATTTGACCAGTCACTCAGTCCTGCTCAACAGCGTAATCTTGAAAGGCATTTGGGTCTACCTGTCAACGACCGAACTTTGCTCATCCTAGAAATTTTTGCCCAAAGAGCTCGCAGTCATGAGGGAAAATTGCAAGTTGAACTGGCTCGTTTGCAATACCTTAGTACCCGATTGGTTCGCCGTTGGTCTCACCTAGAGCGACAGCAGGGTGGTATTGGCATGCGCGGTGGTCCAGGCGAAACCCAAATTGAATTGGACAAACGCATGATTGGCGACGCCATCAAGCGAACCAAAGAGCGGCTGGTGAAGGTTAAAAAACAACGCTCAACCCAAAGAAGGCAAAGAGATCGACGACAGTCCTTCAACGTTTCATTGGTTGGCTATACCAATGCAGGCAAGTCCACTTTGTTCAATGCACTGGTTAAAGCACGGGCCTATGCAGCAGATCAGTTGTTTGCGACTCTCGACACCACAACCCGCCAGCTTTATTTGGGTGAAGCGGGGCGGTCCGCTTCAATTTCCGATACGGTTGGATTTATTCGTGACCTTCCCCACGGCTTGATTGACGCATTTCAAGCCACATTGCAAGAGGCCGCAGACGCCGATTTGCTGCTCCATGTGGTCGACGCTTCCAATATCAATTTTCCTGAGCAAATGGCCGAGGTCAAGCGGGTGCTTCATGAAATTGGGGCTGATTCAGTGCCGCAGTGGTTAATTTTCAACAAAATCGACAACCTGTCTGAAGACCGTCAGCCTTTAATTTTGCAAGATCAATACGAGGTTGATGGTGTTGCCCTTGAGCGTATTTTTTTGAGCGCACAGACGGGTCAGGGACTTTCAACATTAAGGCAAATGTTGGCTGAAGAAGTTTTGAAAACTTTGCCAGAGGGCAAACCTCAACACGATCCTCGTTTTGACCTTGATAATTGCGGGGAAAATTAAGTGACAGTGGCCAATTTTGCAGCAGGATTGTGCACAATGACAACAAGCAATTAATTAGCTAAGAAAAAGAATGAACTTCAATCTTCGAGCCTTCTATGGCTATGTCCTTCCACAGCGCATTCGTGGCATGTTCAACTTGAACGATCCTCGGTGGGGACGCGGCGACGATAAACCATCGTCTGATGGGTCAGACAATACGTCTTCAGGCAACAATCCTGGATCCATCCCCCCCGGATCTAGCGCTCCCCAACAGCCTTCTCAACCAAGCGGCAATCAAAACAACCAACGTCCCGGCCAGTCTTCTGGACCCCCCGATTTGGACGAGTTGTGGCGCGATCTGAACCGTAAATTGGCACAGTTTTTGGGTGGCAAAAATGGCGGCCCGCCGCGCAATGGTCCTCCTAACGGATCGGGCCCTTCCTTACCTCCTGTCTTTAGAAACATAGGCATCGGTGTCATTCTGGGTGCCTTCGCACTCATATGGCTTGGCACAGGCTTTTTCATTGTTCAAGAGGGTCAGCAAGCTGTTATTACCCAATTTGGCAAATACAAATCGACAGTGGGTGCTGGTTTTAACTGGCGTTTTCCATACCCCATCCAAAAACACGAACTGGTTTTTGTGACACAAATCCGATCTGTCGACATTGGGCGTGACAACGTCATCAAAGCCACAGGTTTGCGCGAGTCTGCCATGCTGACCGAAGATGAAAATATCGTTGAAATCAAGTTTGCTGTTCAGTACCGCCTAAACGATGCGCGCGCCTATTTGTTTGAAAGTAAAAACCCTACCGAAGCCGTTGTACAAGCTGCCGAAACAGCCGTTCGTGAAGTGGTCGGAAAAATGAAGATGGACTCTGCCTTGGCCGAAGAGCGAGACCAGATTGCACCCCGTGTACGCGCGCTGATGCAAAATATTTTGGACCGTTACAAGGTCGGCATCGAGGTGGTTGGTATCAACTTGCAACAGGGGGGTGTTAGGCCGCCAGAACAAGTGCAAGCAGCCTTTGACGATGTACTCAAAGCTGGCCAAGAAAGAGAACGCGCCAAAAATGAAGCACAGGCTTATGCCAACGATGTTGTGCCTCGCGCTGTTGGTGCTGCCTCGCGTTTAAAGGAAGAATCGCAAGCCTACCGCGAACGAATTGTGGCGCAAGCTGAAGGTGACTCTCAACGCTTCAAAGCCATCCTGCCTGAATACCAAAAAGCACCCCAGGTCACTCGCGACCGCATGTATTTAGACGCCATGCAACAAATTTACACCAACGTCACCAAGGTGGTGGTAGACAGCAAACAGGGTTCTAACCTGATGTACTTACCTTTGGACAAATTGATGCAAATGACGACAGGAACAGCGCCTGCAATCGCACCTGCCCAAGAGCCATCCAATGCCTCCGCACCCAACTCCACCAACACCAACGGCGCTACCGCTGATCCTAGGTCTCGTGAAAGCCTGCGCTCACGTGACCGTGATGCTCGTTAAGGAAGTCTCAAAATGAATCGAATTGGAATTTGGGCTTCATCCCTTTTACTGTTGTTGGCATTGGCCAGCTCCATGTTGTTTGTCGTCGATCAGCGCCAGTTTGGTGTTGTTTATGCTCTGGGGCAAATCAAAGAGGTCATTACTGAACCTGGCTTGAATATCAAGTTGCCGCCACCTTTGCAAAATGTCACTTACATCGATAAGCGACTCTTGACTTTGGACAGCCCCGACACAGAACCCATGTTGACGGCTGAAAAGCAACGTGTGGTGATCGACTGGTATGTTCGTTGGAGAATTACTGATCCGATGGCCTACATCCGAAATGTAGGTTTAGATGAAAAGGCCGGTGCCAATCAACTCAATCGCGTTGTCCGAAATGCGTTTCAAGAAGAAATCAACAAACGGACTGTTAAAGATTTGTTGTCTTTAAGCCGCGATGTTTTGATGAACGATGTCAAACGTGAAGTCCTTGAAAAAGTTCGCGGAGATAAGCCATGGGGCGTTGATGTCGTCGACGTTCGAATTACCCGTGCCGACTACGTCGATGCCATCACCGAATCAGTTTACAGACGAATGGAAGCAGAACGTAAACGCGTGGCCAACGAGCTTCGTTCTACGGGTGCCGCTGAAGGTGAAAAAATTCGCGCTGATGCGGACCGTCAGCGTGAGGTGACTATCGCCAATGCCTATCGTGAAGCTCAAAAGATCAAAGGGCAGGGCGACTCCCAAGCCGCCCGGATTTACAACGAATCCTTCGGCCGTGATCCGCAATTTGCACAGTTCTACAGAAGCCTCGATGCATACAAAGCCAGTTTCGCCAAAAAGAGCGATGTCATGGTTCTGGATCCGAGTGGCAGCGATTTCTTCAGAACCATGCGAGGAACGACTGCGCCAGCAGCTTCACCAGCACCAGCACCTCAGCCGCCTAAGAAATAAGTGTCTTTTTGGCACTCCTTACTGGCTGCCCTTGCCTTGGTATTGATTCTTGAGGGGCTTTTGCCCCTCATTTCCCCGACCAAATGGCGTGAAATGTTTGCGCAGTTATTGCAACTACAAGATGGTCAAATCCGTTTTTTTGGCCTAGGCACTGTTTTGTTAGGCCTCTTTCTTTTGGTTTGGCTAATTTAATCCTGTTTGAGCCGGTAAAATCCCTGTTTTAACAGCCCCCTTTATTGCCATGTCCGCTTGGGTCCTCCCGGATCACATCGCCGATGTCTTGCCCTCTGAAGCAAGGCACATCGAAGAACTCCGAAGATTGCTTTTAGACACTGCTCGCAGCTATGGCTTTGAGTTGGTGTCGCCACCTTTGCTTGAGCACATCGAGTCTTTATTGACTGGAACTGGCAAGGCGCTAGACCTGCAAACCTTCAAGTTGGTTGACCAACTTTCTGGTCGCATGATGGGCTTGCGTGCTGACACAACCCCACAAGTAGCTCGAATTGACGCCCATTTGCTAAACCGCAAGGGTGTTACTCGCCTTTGTTATTGCGGTCCTGTTTTGCACACTCGGCCAGACAGACCCCATGCAACCCGAGAACCTCTTCAGCTTGGCGCAGAAATTTATGGTCATGCAGGTTTAGAGGCCGATTTGGAAGTTTTACAACTGGCCCTAGACTGCTTGCAATCTGCCCAAATCGGTGAAGTTTTGGTTGATTTAGCAGATGCAAGAATTGTGGGCGCATTGCTCGAAGGTCTTTCACTTTCTGAAAATACGCGCGGTGATGTCTATGCTGCCTTGGCTTCAAAAAACAGGTCGCTTCTGGTTGAACTGGTTCAAAATTTCCCATCCGAAATTCAGGCCGGCTTGCTAAGTTTGATTGATTTGTTTGGCGACGTTTCGATACTCGACAAAGCTCTCAAAATTCTTCCACAAAAACCTCAGATCAAACTGGCCATTGAACAATTGAAGTGGTTGAGCGATCAATTACCCCATGTAACTTTCCAATTTGATTTGGCTGACGCGCGTGGTTACGCCTACTACAGTGGATTGCGTTTTGCCATTTATGCCAAGGGTGCCAGTGACGCGGTCATCCGTGGCGGTCGTTACGATGGTGTAGGCGCTGTTTTCGGTCACGAAATTCATCGCGATCGACCTGCAGTTGGATTCAGTCTTGACCTCAAACAGTGGGTAGGGATTGTGCC
>Ga0078894_10003786_pt1 | contig 11494 bp, 11 predicted proteins | sample LauGreSu1BDMLBSD_2_FD_67506 | JGI IMG/M metagenome (GOLD analysis project Ga0078894, IMG submission 67506) | Freshwater lake microbial communities from Lake Michigan, USA - Su13.BD.MLB.SD (version 4) (version 4) | ecosystem: Environmental > Aquatic > Freshwater > Lake | place: Lake Michigan... | reverse complement strand
GCGGCGCCCGTCATTGCTGCGAGCGCCGCACCTCTCTCGATCGGCGCCGCCCCGGCCGCGCCCCGGCTGACGCTTTCCAACGCCAAGACGAACGGCAAGGGCACAATCGGCGACTACGACTTCGGCGAGGTGGTCCAGACTCTGCGCAACTCCGTCCAGCCGCTCGCCGGCGAGATGACCCAGGGCTTCCCCCGGTTCGTGTCCCAGATCGACGACGCCATCGCGCTGATGGACCAGGGCCGCAACACCGAGGCAGTCGCGCTGAGCGCGCAAGCCATTGACGGGGTCATCGCCTCGCGCGATCAGGTCGTGAATCCGCTCTGGGAGGCGCAGTTCTACCTCAACGAGCAGATCGCCATGGTCCGCTCACGACTCGCCGACGCGATGTCGACGAACGATCCAGCGTCGAAGGCCGGCAAGGCCACCGAGCAGACCGCGCAGGCGCTCGACGGGATCGCCAAGCGCATCTCCGAGACGAAGGACCCGGTTCGGAAGCGCCGGCTGATTGCCCATTACCGCACCATGCGGACCCTCTCCACAGTACGGGCGAGCACCCTCAACATGACTCCAGACCAGCGAAAGCTCTGGTTCGGAGTCCTGAAGGTGCTGGAGCAGGCATCGCTTGCGCATCAACAGGTTCTGATGGGCTCAGAGGCGCTCTTCGCGCAGCTCGACGGCACCGGCAGCCAGCTCCGCGATTACCTCGGCCTCATGCAGACGATGGAGGGAGTCGACCAACTGCTCGGTTCCGTCCAGGGCGGCGGTATGGCGGGCTTCGTCGAGGGCATGCGCACGCTGCAGGAGCAGATGGAGGGCTTCACGGAGTCCATGCAGGGCGCGCTCGAGGCCAGCATGACCGACCTCGAGTCCCGCGTCGACGAGCTGCAGACCGTGGAGTCCGAGGACGGCTCGGTGATGGCGCCGACGTCCATGGACGACGAGCTCATGTCCAGAATCAACCGCGTGGCGCCCGTCGGCGCCGGAAAGGAATGAGATCGATGTTGCCCCGCATCAAGCTGTCCGCCGCCTCGCTCGCCCTCGCCGCCCTCATCGCCGTGCCAGCATGGTCCGCCGAGGTCCCCCGCGAGGTCAAGTCCGAGTTTCGCCAGAACGTCGTTCGCCGTGACCGGCTGGTTCGCGAGCTGCATTCGCTCGACCAGAAGGCCGCAGATGCGGTGGCCGGCGGCAAGACCCCCAACGCGACTCACGCCCAGCAGATCGAACTCCAGGACCAGATCGACCTGATCCAGCTGCGGATCGAGACGATGGCCATGCGCTGGAACCTCGATATCCCGCCTCAGCCGACCCCGGGCTCTGCTCAGATGGACGAGGGCGCCGTCACGGCCCAGCGCATCGAGGGTGCGTTTGCCGAGGGCCGCGGCCGCACGGACCGTGCCCTGCAGGAGCGCTGCCTTCGCATGCTTGGCTCGATCGACTACGACACCTTCCTGGCGAGGGCGGAATGAGCGAGTTCTTCTTCCTCGGTGGTCCGATCATGTGGCCGCTCTCGCTACTCTCGGCCTTCCTGATCGCGCTGATCTTCGAACGGGCCGTCGCGGCTTCCGGGCCGCGATGGAGCGACAGTCCGAAGGAGCGCGCCCGTCACCGTCGGTGGGTTCCCTTCTTCGTCGAGGTGGCGCCGGCCCTCGGCCTGCTCGGCACCATGCAGGGGATCATGGAGTGCTTCAACGTCATGGGGGGTGGCCATGCGGGCAAGGACGCGCTCTCCGGCCTCGGGATCGCGGCGATCACAACGATTTATGGCCTGGTGATTGCCCTGGTGGCGAGTATCGCCGGCTACGCATTCGATGCGCTGGCGGCGCATGAGGAGTCGGTGACCCGATGATGTACCGCAGTTTCGTGGACCTGGTCTTCATCATCCTCTGCGCGTTGGCGGTCTTGCTCGACCAGTCGATCGCAGTACGAGGCCTTCGCGCGGATCCCGCGGACGTGGGCAGCGGCGGGACCGAGGCAATCGCGCTCGAGGACATGGAGGTCCTCGTGGTCGGCGACGAGGCGTTCGGCCTGGGCGGCGAGGAGTACCCAGACGCGGGAAGCGCCGTCGCTGCTGCGGGCCCCGACAAGCCAATCGTAGTCGTCCCGGAGAGCGACTCGGTGTCCCATCACCGGGTCGTCGAGGTCTGGTGGGACATCCGCCGGACCGGGCGGCATGTCGAACTCGGCGTCCGTGCCTCCGGCGAAGGAGAGGGATCGTGAACCGGAAGATCTTCACTCTCGGAGCTGTTGGCTCGGTAGCCCTGCACGTCTGGCTGATCTGGCCGGCTCGGCCTGCTCCGCCCGCGGCGGTCGCGACTGCAGAGCCCGAGACCAAGCGCGTCGCGGTGCGCGAGGTCGACGCCAACCTTCTTCGGCAGCACCAGCGCAAGCCCGATCCGGCGACGCCCGAGGCGTCGCCGTCCGCCCCCGATGCACCGGAGCCGATAGAGGTTGCGGCGGCACCGGCTTCCGCAGCGGTGACCTCTCCCGCCGCGGTCCCGCCTGCCGTCGCGCCTTCCGAGCTCGCGTCTCCGCCGGCCGCTGTGCCGGTGTCTGCCCCAAGCCCGGTCCCTGCCGCCGCTGGTCCGATTGGCGCGACCGCAGTCGATGCAGGCAACGCCCCCGCCATGGTTCACGCCCCGCTTCCGCGGCGCGACCCGGTGATCGAGTCCGCGCCACAGCCGCTCTCCGAGCAGATGGCTTCGCAGGTGGAACGCTTCGAGGCTCAGGCTGCGCAGCTTGCACGGTCCGCCCCGGCGGTGCCGACCGCCTCTCAACAAGCGGTAAGCCGGCCTGCCGCGTCGAGTCGGCGCGAGATTCCTCCGGTGGAGTTCATGCCGCGCTCCGCTCCGCCGGCGCCCACATCGCCGGCATTTCCCTGGCTGAAGCGGAAGGCGGCCCCGGTTGAGCTCGCAGGCTTCGCGACGCCTGCTGCGGCGCCGCCTGCTGCCGCTTCGCAACCCATCGGCCCGATCCCGGTCCGAAGGGATCCAGTCCCCTACAGGCCCGTCCGATTCGGAGGTGGATCAGGGAGCAATCGCCGAGAAGTTTCGGCTGCCTTCGCGGAGGCCGTGGACCGTGGCGCGATATCGGCGATGACTCAGGTCCCGCAGGAGCCGGTCGCGCGTATCGCGTGGGGCAGCGCCGACGAAGCACTTCGACTCCTTGAGCTGGGCCGAATGGCGCTGGTCACGGTTGACGAAGGCCTGAAGATCGTCGGTGGAATCGAGCCTGCCGCCGGTTCGTGGCGGCGCTCGGCTTCCCTTCCGAGTCTGGCGCCGTACTCGAATCGAGTTCGCGTCGTCGATCACGTTGCGGGCTTCGCCGCACAGGCAACTCTATGTGGCCCCGGCGAGCATCTCGCCGTGGTGGTGCCGGTGGGTCTCGAGCGGCGCATCGAAAAGGCGATGGATGACGCCGCCCGACAGGAAGGACTGCCCCGGACGAGCGTCGCAGCGTGCTATGGCCGGCTGGTGGCGGGTCCATCGGGCCTTGAGTTTCGGATTGAGCGAGTTGAACGGAGGAACGGCACATGAGGTCATTCGTCGCAGGCATGTTCGGTGGACTTGTCGCGTGCGCCGCAACGGTCGCGGCACTCCTGGCGCTCGGCAGGCCGATGCCGCGGCCGGCGTCGGACGCCGGCTCCTCGCCGGGGGCGGCCATGGAAACGCCTGCTCTGGAGCAGGTGCGCGCGGACGAGTGCCGCGAGCCGATGTCCTCGCCGGAGGTTGCCGCTCTGCCCGCTTCGGCGGCTGTTGGACTCCCTGCTGCGACTGCGGTCCCCGATCTCGTTGGGTCAGTAGATGCGACGACCGTGACCGAATCGACGCCACCGATGGATCCCGCGATCACGCGCGATCCGGAGCCTGCGCCGACGGCGGGCCCAGTACCGGAGCCGGCGCCGGTGCCTGCTCCGGCTTCCGCGCCGGTGACGAACGCTCCGCCTGCGGTTCCTGCCAAGTTCGCCGCCGCGGCAGAGGCACTCCGCACCTTCCGCCTCCAGGTTCCGCCGATCACGGCCTCGCTGGCGCTGCCGCAGGCGAAGCCCTCGTCGTTTCCGGTTGCTCCGTCCGTGTCAACTCCCGCGCCGAGGATCGTCGCGCGCACATCGACGATCCCGCGCCGTTCGCCGTCCAACGCAGCTCAGCCGACGCCGATTCTCCCGGACGTGGATGCGGGTGCCATGCTCCGGGCTTCCGAGGCCGTTGGACGACTCTCCCGGCGCCTGAGGGGGCCGAATGTCGGTTGATCCTGCGGCGCAGATCGCACGGACCCTGACGATGCTCCGGAGGCTTTGCCATCTCCGGCTGCGGGGATCCGAGCGTCGAGAGTACGATTCATCCGATGTCCGCGGAGTCGCTGCTCTCTTGGTTCCGCGCCGCGCAGCGTCGCTGGCCGCTTGTTCGTTGGAACATCGATCGGTTCGAGTGCCATGTGGGTGCGGAGACGCCGAGCTATCCGGAGGACCTTTATCTGGGGGGAGCCGCGTCGGAACGCCTGGATCCGGCTTGGGAGGCGATTCACTCGGACTTCCGGGAAGAGGTGCTGCGACGGGTAACGCGAATCGGTCGCGGCCCTCAGGAGGCGGAGGACCTCTGGGGGGAGGCGATCGCGCGGCTGATTTCGGAGGATCCGGACGGGACGCCGCTGCCCAGTGGCCGGCGCCCGGGGAGGATCCGTCGCTTTCGGGGCTCCGTCCCCCTGCCGTCGTACATCTCCGTGGTGGCCAAGCGAATCGCCATGGACCGGATGCGGCGGGATGCCGTGAGTCAGGAGATCCGAGTGAATCGGGCATCGGCGCCGACGACCACAGCGCCGTCCGAAGACGCGTCCGCAAATGCAGAGTTGGCCGACCGCTTCGCGACGGAATTCGCGCAGGCATTTATTTCTTTGACCCCGACGATGCAGGCGCTCCTGTCGTTGGTGTACGGACAGGGGATGGGCAAGGCGGAAGCGGGCAGGCTGCTCGGCCTCCGCGATTACCAAGTCTCCCGCGAGCTGAGGATGGCGACGGAGTCGCTGCGCGACCGCCTGGAACTGCTCCGACCGGGAACCTGGTCGCCGGAGGCGGCGGAGGCTTGGGCCCGTGCGTGGACAGCATTGTCGCAGGGTGGTCGGGAGGGACGCCATGAGCAGACCTGACGTATTCGACTCCCGCGAGATGATCGACGCCGTTGCCCGGATCCGTGCGGCGGGTGCGCCCGTCGAGGCAGATGACGAAGACCTCGCGCTCCTCGTCGAGGGCGGAATCGGTGCTGTTCCGCCGGCCGCGAGGGCTGAGTTGCTTTGCGCGATCGGGCAGTCGCCCGAACTGGCTGCGGTCGTCGCGGAACTGGCGTCCTCGAGGAGCGGGGCTCGGGCAGCCGAGCCTTCTGACTCGCGATTTGACCCACGACGCTCGGCTTGGCGCATCGCCTGGGCGGCATGCGCGCTGACGGCGTTGTCGCTGACCTCCTGGCTTCTGCTCGACGGCGGCACGCGTGCTGCGCCGGGCGATGTTCTCCTTCTGGATTCGGCAGTTGTCGCGGCCCGCGAGGCGCCGTCGTTCGCCGATTGGTTCGCGGGAACTCCGTTGCGCGTGACGATCGCTGTGCTGTGGATACTCCTCTGCTTCCTCACGTTTCCTGCTCTACCGCCGGCGCCCGGCACGCAGTCCAAACGACCGGGGGCTCCGCGGTGACGGCGCGGCGCGGCGATTGGCTGGCGGCGGCGATGGCACTCGCCGTTGCCTTCGCCGCGGGAGCAGGGGATCCGTTTGAGCGGGTGCGCTCCCTCGTCGCTGAGTTTGGACCGCCGGTCGTGCTCGTGGAGGCTGAGCGTCCGGAGCATCCAGACGACCGACGGGCCGCAGTGCTCGTCGCGGAGGCGCTCGCTTCCCGAGGCATCCGCTGTGCGGATGGCGTGCAATCACGGACCAGGCGGCGCGATCTCGCGGACTCCGCCGTTGCGCAGGGTGCACCGACGGCGCTCGCTCGCGAGGCCATCGATCGGCCGGATGCGGACTTCGTGGTGCGCATAGGCTCCCTCCTGAAGGATTGCGGCCTCTCACGCTCTTACGGCATCGACATCTCCGCGCGGGAGTGCACGATCGCCGTGGCCATGGTTCGATTCGCCGACCAGGCTGCGATCGAGGTCGGTGCGATCGCAGCCACGGCCCGCTCCCGCTCCGCGGCCGCCGCCGCTCGGGACGCTGAACGGGATGCCTCTATGGATGCTGCTGCGCGCATCGCCGAGGCGGCGATCCGCGACTGGGAGTTCCTTCTCTCCGGCTCGCGCCCGTGGGTGGTCGAGGTGGTCTCCCCGTCCGAGGGCGATGCGGAGCGATTGGCCGAGACGGCACAGGGCGCAGCGGTCATGGTGCTCGAAAATCGACCCGGCGTGCGGGCGCTTCTGCAGGTGTCGTCGGGCGTCGGCGCTCCGCCCGTCATCGGCTGGCTGCCCGGCACGGAAGTCATGCGCCGGCCTGGATTCGTTGTGATGGTCGCGCCTCAAGCAGCCGATCGCTCCGGGACATCCTTTGGCTGGGCTGCCCCGGTGGCAGCGGCGTCGATTGGCCTTTGTATTGCGCTCGCGATCCTTCGGAACCGTGGTATTCGCTGGGCCTCTGTCGGGACTCGTGGTCGTTAGACTACGGAGGCCGCCAGCCGGCATCGCTTTCGGGGTCCCGGGCGGGACTCCTGCCGACACTGCGGTGCATTCCGGAGAACTTCAAATTGGCCTCTTCGCGCGTGTTCGTCAGAATCGCGATTTGCATCGGCTCACTCGCGTGCTTCGGCTGCACCACCAAGTTCAGTGCGGCAACCGACGCGCATGCGGGCGGCGACTTTGAAGGCGCGTCCCTCGTCGCCGACAAGCTCGTCCCGACCGATGAGCGGGACGGCAAGGTGAGTGCCCTGAAGGTGTCCTACGAACGCGACGAGATGTGGATTGGCCTCGAAAAGGCCATGATCCTGCTCGACGCCGGACGCATCGATGAGGCGATTCGGCTCTTCAGCCATGTCGACGGCAAGGCTGCGTTCCTGCGGACCATCGAGTCTGCCTACCTGAACAACCCCGTGGACCCGGCGAACTGGGACGCATCGCAGTTTGCCGAGGACGCTGGGCAGGTGCTGCTTGGAGCGGACCAGACGACCTACTTGCTCCAGCCGCACGAGATGATCCTCGCGAGGTCGTATCTCGCGCTCGGAAAACTGCTTGCCGGAGTGCCCGGCGCAGAGTCGGACGCACGCGAAGCGCAGCGGTACCAGGATCTCATGACCGGCGACATGCGAATCGCCGGCGAGAAGTTCGCGCAGCCGCCCGTTCAGCGGATGGATGGGGTGATCCGCGGTTCGATCTCCTCCGGGCAGACCGCATTTTCCGTCGCGGGGATCTTCACGCTGGGCGAGTTCGACCAGTCGAAGCATCGGATGGAGCAGGCGATCGAGTCCGCGAAGGCGGTGCGTGCGGCTGACCCCCGCGTAGCGTTCGCCGCGGCGGTCGCGTGGGCGAGCTACATGCGGAGCGGTCAGAAGTCCGAGGCGCTCAATGCGGCCCGTGCCCTCGGGGACCTGAGCGGAGCCGTCGACGCGTGCAAGGCGATGACCGACGCCTGCCGGGACGGCACGCCGGACTTCGTGCTCGTGCTCGTCGACGCGGGCAGGGCGCCCGTGCGGCGGTCCTTCGACGTCCGCGTCCCGATCGTGATACCCAACGTCGGGTCGACGGGGTTCCGTGCCGTGTATCCCGACCTCCAGTTCCGAACGGAGGGAAGGCCGAGCGTAGTGTCGGTCGCCGACGGCGGATCCGAGACCCAGGCGTTCCCGATGGACTCGATCGACGCCATCGCCGCGCGCGACTTTCGCCGGCGAGAGCCCGAGTTGTGGTGGGCTCCCACCATCCGTGCGGCGATTCGCGCGATCGCGACCGTCGTCGCGCAGGCCGCGCAGGAAGAAGACAGCACCACGACGAAGTTGCTCATCGCGCTCGGTGGCGTGGCGGTCGCGGAGGCTGAGCAGCCGGACCTCCGGATGTGGTCAACGCTCCCCGCAACACAGCACGTGGCGCTCGTCCGTCGCCCCTCCGACGGCGTCGTCCGGCTAGGATTCAAGGGGGAGAACGGCATCTCCGGTTCCGCGGAGATCTCGGTTCCCGAAGGACGATCGATCGTTTTCGTGCGCGCATTCACTCCGCAGATCATTACGGCGAAGGCTGCGCCACTGGCTGTCACGAAGTCACCGGAGACCCCGTCTCCTGATGGCGTCGGTGATTGAGCCCCATGCCCGGCCCCTCATCTTCACGAAATGTCTAAGCCCTCCCTGCTCCAGCGCCTCCGTTACCGCCTCGACAACACCTTCACCAGCGGCATCGGCTTCGTCTGGCTGATGTTCTTGGCGATGGTTTTCCTGGCCGTCGTGATGACCGGTGTGCAGGAGGCGATCGGCTCCATCGGTCCGCTGAACGAGAAGCAGGTCGGAACCGGTGCGTATTTCGAGGTTTTCTGGGCTGCCTTCGCCAAGATCCTCTCGCTCGGCAGGGAGCCGACCTGGGGCGAACGGATCGTGTCCGTCCTTTACTGGGCGATCACCATCGCTGTCACGGGCACGGTCATCGGCTTCATCACAAGCCGCATCCAGGGGCTCGTTGCCGCGCTCCGAAAGGGGAAGAGCCCGGTGGTCGAGTCGGGGCACGTGCTTGTCCTGGGTTGGTCTCCGCGCGTGTTCCCCGTGCTCGCCGAGCTCGCAGTCGCAGCCCAGAACGCAAGAGGCCAACTGGTCGTGATCTTCGCTGACCGAGAGCGTGAACAGATGCAGGACGAGATCGCGTCGCGCGCCTCGGATCTGTCCGCCTTGCGAGTGGTGCTCCGGCGTGGCGACCCCACGAATCCGATCGACCTTGCACGCGCGAACGTCGCGGGTGCGCGGTCGGTAATCGTGCTCGACAGCGATCGCAATGGAGACGCTGCCGTGGTGAGCGCGGTCCTGGCCGCCCGCACGGTAGCGCCTGCGATGACGGCTCCGATCATCGCGGAGATCGATGATGCCGCCACCGCCGCGGCGCTTCGCTCGGTCACGGACGGCCAGGTCCGCCCGGTGCGGTCGCAGGACGTGATCGCAAAGGTCACCGCGCAAGCCACGCGCCAGCCGGGACTCGGCGCGGTGACGCTGGATCTGCTGAATTTCGAGGGCGACGAGATCTACTTTTCCCGCGTCCCGGAGCTGTACGGCCGGACCTACGGCGAGGCCATCCGCTCCTTCCCGGAGGCGTCGGTCCTTGGCATCGCCGCGCCGGACGGAGCAGTTGCCGTGAATCCGCCGCAGGACCACGTCATCGCCGCGGGCAGTGCGGTCGTCGCGATCGCCGCCGACGACGATCGCGTGCGGTACCAGGCCGCCGGTCCGGCGGGCCATTCCGCGGCGACTCCGATGACCCGGCAACGGCCTGAGGCGGAACGGATTCTCATGATCGGATGGTCGCGGATGGGTGCCTCCGTTCTTGAGGCGCTCGCCCCTTTCTTGGCGCCCGGCTCCTCCGCCCTCATCATCGCCCGCGAGGAATTCGTCGACGAATCCGAGCGATCTGCGCCCGTCATCCCCGGCCTCGAGGTGACGTACACCCCGATCAGTGCGGACATTCGCGAACTCGAGTCGATCTTCCGATCCGACAACTTCGACGAGGTGATCGTGCTCGGCTACCGCAGCGAGATCTCGGTTGCCGACGCAGATGCGCACACCATCCTCACGATGCTCCACATCTCAAGGATGCTCGCTCTCGATCCAGCCGCTGCGGGCGGTGCCGGGCCGAGGCTGGTCGCGGAGATCCTCGACTCGCGCAAGGCTGATCTCGCCAAGATGGCGCGTGTGGATGACCTGGTGGTCAGCGACAGGCTGGCGGCGCTGATGATCGCCCAACTGGCAGAGAATCCACGGTTGAGTTCGGTCTTCGATGAACTCTTCGACGCGGGCGGGGCGGTCATCGCCATTCACCCGGTGGATCGGTACGCGGTGCCCGGGCGCGAAACCGCGTTCCTTGACCTCGTCTCGGCCGCCGGTGCGTGCGGTGCGTCGGCCATTGGCTATCGGCGAGGGGCAGACGGCTCTGTGCGGTTGAATCCACCAAAGTCCCAGCGGTTCATCCCCGCGCCCGGGGATGGGCTACTGGTTGTGGGAACGGCAGGAGCCTGACTTCGGGTTCGCCCGCTTCGCACCGCAAGCTGAACCGGCTCCGTCACCGGTCGGCAGCGGGTGGAGCGCTTCGCGCTCGATAGAAGAGCGAGGGCACTGGTTGGCGCGAACCTCTCGCAGGCTGGATGGCATGCAGTCGGCGGAGGGACCGGATGATCGTTCCCGCAGATTCCGGCGTCGTCTGGTTCCGGGGTGAGATCGCAGATTCCTCGAGTCCTCTTGCGGTGGTCTAATGGCAGCAATGTTGCGCCCTTCAGCGAAAGTCAAGGTGCTTCCCGAGGTGAGCAGCCCGCTCGCTGGTGGAGACGCGGCACCTCCGCGGGAATTCGGAAACTTGGGCGCTTCCGTGCCGGGCAACCAGTCCGCGGCAGACGATCACCAGTTTCAAGGCTGGAAAGTGACCCTGCTGGTCACCGACAACCCGGGTGCACGAGGCGCCCCGGACGTCGGCCGCATGCTCCGTCGCGCAGGTGCTCGGGTGATGCCTCTCGCGGAGAGCGCGGCACTTCGTTGGGTGAGTGTGTCCGACCTCGAGGTCGCGTGCGATTCCCCCCTCCTCGTTGAGGACGCCGGCGGCTCGGTGGGCGTCGAGCCGCTCTCGGATCTCATTCTGATTGCTCCTGCGTCCGCGGATTTCATGGATCGAATTGCGTTTCGAATTCGCCATTCCGCACTTTCCGGGAGCGTCATCGATTTCCTCGATCGGTGGGACCGTGGCGGTCGATCGGTGGTCTTCTCGGCGCCGGCGCCGGCGTGGCTGAATGATCCATGGCTCGGGCCCCGAGTCGACCGTCTTCGGGCGGTGGGTTCTGCCGTCGTCCCTGCGGTCAGGCAGCTTGACGGGGTCGCGGTCCCCAACGTGCGGGAGTTGCGCGCGGCATGCGCCTCTGCTCGCCGAGTCCGCCTGCGGTGATTGAGGCCCCTTGAGTCTGCTTGCGACCCTCAGGCGTCCTGCGACCTCGGACGAAATGCTGTCGTCGGAGAACTTCGATACGCCGGCGGAGGCGCGATGCTTGATCGGCCGGCAGCGGCTCTTCTGCAACCACCGACGCATCCAGCGTGCGCGTGGGAAGCTGACGCCGCAGGCCTTCGCGCACGCACGGAGCAAGCACCATGCTCCATCGCTTACATAGTGGTGGACCGACGAGAGCGCCCCGTCACCTGGCGACGTGCAATTGCTCGAAATCAGGCTGGGTCAGGCGATTGCAGGCGCCAAACGAAGATCCCCGGCGTAGGCGCCGAACGCGCCGTAGCCCGCGATCACCGCCGACACCGACTCGATCCGGAACGACGAGCCGACGGAGAAGTCATCGAGCGCGAGCAGCTCAAACTGC
>Ga0078894_10003783_pt1 | contig 11499 bp, 4 predicted proteins | sample LauGreSu1BDMLBSD_2_FD_67506 | JGI IMG/M metagenome (GOLD analysis project Ga0078894, IMG submission 67506) | Freshwater lake microbial communities from Lake Michigan, USA - Su13.BD.MLB.SD (version 4) (version 4) | ecosystem: Environmental > Aquatic > Freshwater > Lake | place: Lake Michigan, USA... | reverse complement strand
TTTCCAAGCCCCGCTATCAAAAGGCTGGCCCTTCTTATCTCTTTGATGTCCATTACGATACCGCAGAGGAAGATGAGGCGTTTACGTTCTTTTTGGAGGCCCATGAGACGTTTACGGTGGAACGCCTTCAAGAGGGATTACGTACGGAGGCAGGGTGGGGGTGCTTCGTGGAAGCGTTCCGGATCGCGACGGTGACCTACTTCACTCGTCCGGTGTCACGGGAGCGACTGCTCGGGCTCTTTCGACACCGTTTCCCTGCGCAGGAGCAACAGCCGTCCCGCATCCTCTTGTGCCTCCCTCGACGCATCGAGCATACACAGGGTCAGTTGTGGTGTCACTGGAGCGTAGAGACCGCTCCCCCTCTCGAGATTCCGGCAGAGTCACAGGAGGTACAAGAGGCAGAAGAGTCACAAGAGTCACAAGAGGTCCAGTTAGCCGTGGCTCCGAATGCTCTGAATGCTCCGATTGCTCTGAATGCTTCGATGGGCGCAGGAACGGCAGCAGCAGGTGTGGATGGCATGGAGGAATGGGACATGGATGCGGTCCCGGTGTCGGTGGAGTCTACGGTCTTGGAGGATCCCCATCTGTTGATGGAGCGTCAGCGGGTGAAGGAGGCGCGCTTGAAGGCAAAGGTTGCCATCTATCGGGCGCAGATGGAAATGAATCGGTTCTACGAAAAGTACGGCGGGGAGGTGTCTGACTCTGATGCGTCTGCGTCCGAGTCCGAGTCGGATTCGTCTGACTCCGAGGATTGAAAAATAAGCCCGCACTCTTTTATAGAACGGTAATAGGTACGAAAATGAAGAACGTCATTGTCGGTGGTTTGATCGTGGCGGTTGCCCTCTTTGTTCTTTACCAGTATGATCCGTCGATCTTTGGCCTGGAGGGTTTCCAGGACGCGGGCGCCATGAAGGACGCACACGACAGCAAGAAGCCCGACAGCCATGCGGCATCCGGCGCCGAGCAGGCGAAGGCCAACGCGCAGAAGAAGGAGGCGTTTCAGGACAAGAAGAAGGAGGCGTTTCAGGACAAGAAGGAGGAGAAGAAGGAGGGGTACGAGGACAAGAAGGACGGCTTTGAAGACAAGAAGGAGGGCTTTGAAGACAAGAAGAAGGAGGGTTTTGCGGACTTGGAGGCGTTTGAGGGTCCGGCGAGCTTTGGATCGGCCGAGTCACCGGCGGGTTGCTATCCGCGTGACCAGTTGACGCCGTCCGAGCTCCTTCCGAAGGACATGAACAGTGTCTGGGCGGAACAGAACCCGATGGGTCCGGGCTCTCTGAAGGGAAAGAACTTCCTGAGCGCGGGTGCGCTGATCGGCGTGAACACCGTGGGCCAGAGCCTGCGTAATGCTAATCTCCAGCTCCGTTCCGAGCCCCCGAATCCCCAGGTCCAGGTGAGCATCTTCAACCAGTCGACGATCTCTCCGGACATTAGCCATCGTCCTTTGGAGATCGGCGCCTAATCCGCACCTAAAGACTGCTAGGGCATGTCATGCGGGGGGGGGTGTGGGGCGTCCCACCACGTAAAGCCCGCTAGGGCACCATGCGATAAAAAGAGCGCTCTCACTACAATGACCCCTATCGAGCCCAACATGAGCCCGATCGAGTTCAACCATGCTTATAAGGATCTTCACGCGATGGAACGCCCCCACTGTGGCCCGCAGGGCCCTGCGCAGCGATACACCCCCTCGCGATATACCCTAGCGTTCTTTAGGTGCCCTAGCGTTCTTTAAGTTCCCTAGCGGGCTTTAAGTTCCCTAGCGTTCTTTAGGTGCCCTAGCATTCTTTAGGTGCCCTAGCGGGCTTTAAGTGCCCTAGCGGGCTTTAAGTGCCCTGTGGCGTTTAGGTGCCCTAGCGTTCTTTAGGTGCCCTAGCGGGCTTTAAGTGCCCTAGCGGGCTTTAGGTGCCCTAGCGTTCTTTAGGTGCCCCAATGGAGGGGCCGCGGGGCCCCTAAAGCTCCCCCCACAATAGATGTCCCTCCTCGACGCCGCCCGAAACCTCGTCTATAGCCTTACGGGTTCGACCTTTCCTACGGTATCCGTCACCTCCACCGTCGACGGTAAAGCGTATCGTGTCCGCGATCTCCCCGACAAGCAGGCCGCCGCCGATCGACTCGCCACCGTGCGCCTCCGTCTCTCCACACTCTGTGATGCGCTCGAGCGCGCCTATCCCGACAAGCCCCAAGTCCGCCAGATGGTCCGCAACTTCCGAGCCGACCCCCATCGCTTCCTCGAAGCCACCCCCGACGAAGAACACACCTCCTCCACCGTCAACAAAGGCGAGTCTATCCATATCTGTCTCCGACAGCGCAGCGGCCCCGACGAATCCCTCGTCGCCGAGAACGTGATCATGTTCGTCTCCCTCCATGAGATGGCCCACATCGCCACCAAATCCATCGGCCACGGTCCCGACTTCTGGAACAACTTCGGATGGCTTCTGAAAGAGGCCGAGCGTCTCGGACTCTACCAGTACACCGATTTCGCCGCCCACCCCGTCAGCTACTGCGGGGTCTACATCACCGACGCACCCGCCTATGATCCCAACAAGGACGGTACCGAGCTCCAAATCGGCAAGATGTTCAAACGCACCGAGAAAAGGTAGGGGGCCAGGTTAGATGGATCTCCAACCTATCCTCCAACCCACCGCACTGGCGGATTTACGGGAGGAGATGCCTCCGGTCCGTTGTCTGCTCTGGAGGGGCGCGACCTACGAAGAGATCGTCTTCGAGACGATGTATCCCTTTGACACCCTCGAACAAATCAAACGTCTCCTGTGCCATCACATGCGCGGTGATCCCCTCTATCTCCCCAAATACCTCTTTGTCGGTGTACCCGTCCTGAACGACGCGGATCCCACATCCCTCGACACCCTGTACCAGCCCCTCGACTTCTTGTGGTATCCCGTCGGCACAACCCACCTCCAAGACGCCTACCACCTCCCTCATCCCCTCCGTGCCCTGACCCAGGCCGATCCACGCTTTGTCACCGCCGAAGGAGACTTTGCCGCCGTCAACTACGAATCCCGCTCCCGCACCTCCCTGGAACATGCCTTCCTCACGCCCCGAAAGGGTACCCTCCCCGTCTTCCACGTCTTCCCCTTCCACCTCCTCTACCAGTCCTATCGTGGTCCGAAGCCCATCAGCGACGCCGAATGGAACGGGAAGCTCGCCGCCTATTTCCCCGATCTCCTGTCCGAAGGACCCTTCGAGCCCACGGCGCTGGACGGCCGACTGGGACGCCAGATCGACCAGTACATCACCTTGCGAGAGAGCACCGTCGACCACCTCCAAGCGATTCTGGAAGCCGATCCGACCGCACAAGGACAGCCCGAAGTCCGCCTGACGGGTGTGCTCCAGATGGTCCTCCTCTGGAAGACGCCCCCCTTTGGCTTTCAAGGATGTGCGCCCCTGTTCTATCCTCTACGGGTGACCGCTGACCGTCCCTACCTCCGTCTCCTCCCCGCCGAGGGCACCGCCGTCACCAAACTCCACGTCGACGGCATCTTGCCCCTTCCGACCCTCCATGATCCCCGCATCATCACCCAATGGAACAAGGAGGGGTCTCCCACGCCCAAGATCGATTGTTGTGTGATCAAGTACGTTCATCGTCCGGCGATCGAGTCCACGCCCCCGCTCTATGGCACGATCCATGTGATGAATGATGGCACCATGAAACTGACGCTTCAGCCTCCGAAGACCGTGCCCCGTATGGACCCTCGCCTGGATTTTCGCGGCATGGATCGGCGAATGGAGGGGGTGCTCCAGGGTCTACCCCAACGCCCCAACGCCTACCAGATCCATGAGCTCTCCACGATCTTCACCCTCCGCATGGATCTCCAGCAGCCCCGCTTTACCAAGGAGCGTCTTCAACGTCGTCTTCCCACGTTCCAGGCCTTCTTCCGAGAGATCCGACCCCTGCCCGGTAAGTCTCCCATCCTCTCGCTCCGCTACAAGGCCATCAGCCAGTACGTCGTCGAAAACGAGGTCTTTGCGTTCATCACGCTCTGGAGTACCAAAGAGGCACTGGAAGGCGAATCGATCTCGAAGGGGTTGCTACAGGAGATTCAACGGGAGTTCCAGATCTCGGAGAAGGAGGCGACGACCCTCTTTACCAAGTGGTACCAGCGTAAGGGGGAGTTTGTGGTCGAGAATCCGGAGGAGGGAGAGATCTCGGAGGCGTATCATCCAGGCGTCGATCTCCATTTCTACGCACAACATCCCGCCTACAGCATCCATGTTCACCGTATCGACAGCATGGAGACCTATCGTCGACTGTACACGCTCCTCGGTCTCTTGTTCTTGCCCGACGACGCCCTGTTCCGCGATTCCCCCCAGATGGCGGCGGCGATGGATCAGGTGGAACGCCAGTGGGACGAAGCCCGAGAAGCCGCGGAGAAGAAGGACGCGCTAGACATGGAGGAGGTCGCACCCCTACCGTCCGCGTTGGAGATGGACTGGGACTTCATGGATGATCCCGTGCTGGCGGCGATGGCCCAGCCACAGCAACTACAGCAACTACAGCAACCACAGCAACCACAGCAACCACAAGCCGCACAGCCTGCGTACATGGGAATGCCACAGCAGCCACCGCAGCCACAGCAGCAACAACGTCGCCCCGTCTCCGACGCGGAGCGCCGTGTCACGCCCGAGGGATGGTTTATCAAGCGCTTGTCCGAGCTCGATAAGCGCCTGTTTACGTTCCCCGCCCCCAAAGCCCGATCGTGGGCCGGCAAGTGTCAAATGACGGATGATCGTCAGCCCGTGATCCTGACCGAGGACCAATATCTGGAGATGCGCCGTGTGTATCGCGACGATGATCTCTACTGGCTCGTCTATCCCCTCCAAGGCCAAGCCGATCCTGCTCCTCCCGCCGGTGTCGAACAAGTGACCCTTATGCTCTACGGTTCGGACACGGCGCACGTGAACTACCTCTTTTGCCCCCGCTTCTTCTGTCTCTACGACGAAATCATGGTACGTGAAAAGGACTTGCGGGCCACCGTGGATCGCGACGGCAATCCGAAGCCGCCGAATACGTGTCCCTTTTGTTACGGTGGTATGCTATTGGATTCGGAGCGCCAGGCGAAGGTCGTACAAGGTCGAACAGTCATCGAGCGAAAGAAGAAGGGTCCCATGCCGTTCCCGGGCTTTATGTCGGACAAATCGGGGAAACACCCGGATGGCATGTCGCTCCCGTGTTGCTTTGGAAAGCAGCAGGTGCTCCGTCTCGAGGACCACGCGGGACATTTCAAGCACTTGCGTGAGTACTTCCGTGATCGGGCGGAGATGCAGCGACCGGCGCCAGATGCCCCCGAAGAGGCCAACGAGGCCAACGAGGCCAACGAGGCCAACGAGGCCAACGAGGCCAACGGCGCCATCGCCCCCGTCCTCCAAGAGCAAGAGTACTACGAAGCCAAGCTGATCGAATACGGTACGCTCTTCAATCGCTTGTTTGGTGCCTACCTCCTGGAATCCAACAAGATGCCCGCGGCGGGCATCTTTGCCACCGCCGCCCCCCGCTTCGACAAGTACTTTCACCAGGATTCCAGTCGTCAGATGGTGGTACGTTCTGGCATTCATCTCCATCTCCGTCCCACCGCACAGGGATTCGTCCGTCTCGGCGTGGACAACACGGCCCATGAATCCCTCCTCGGCCTCCTTGCGCCCCTCTTGAATGCGTCTTCCGTCATCGACGTCAAGGAGCGCCTAACGACGGTGATCCAGCCCCGTATTTTTCTCAACGCCCACTTTGGAAACCTCGTGCTCGAGTTCTTCGATCCCGCTCATCGAGACTTCATGCCCGAAACACCCGCCATGTTGATGGAGTGGGCCGAGACGCAACTCGGCGTGACGATGACGGCACAGAACTCGTATGCGCTCCTTCGTGTGTGTAATGCCTACTTCCGCTTTCTCTACTTCCTCGAGGATCCGAAGCAAACGAAGCATCTCCGCCATCTCCAGCCGTTCTTGGCCGAGCCCGGGCTCCTGACCCCGCAGGGCATTCAACTCGTCGTCTTAGAGGATCGCGGGGCAAACGAGAAGGGGGTCGAATACCCAATCCAGGTCCGTTGTCCCCTGTTCGGTGTGAGCGCCGAGCGCCATCGCGCAAACGACATCGCGTTCCTCTCGCGCAAGATGCGCCCCGTCGGTACCTTGGGCAAGGAGTATCCTCATTACGAGCTCTATGTCTACACGGCGAATACGCCCGCCATCGGCGCCCAACCCGCGGAACATAACGTGGTCAAGCTCTGGAAGCACGCCGAGGAAGCCCAGTGGCCCGAGATCGTTCGTCAACGCGTCCACGAATACCGCGAACAGTGCGAGAGCAGCTATCGAGCGATGTACACGCCCCAACGGGACATTGCGCAAGACACGATACTCCCCATCTCCGTCGTCCTCCGAGGTTCCCCTGTACGCCCCGAGGGCATCATCAAGGATCCCTACAATCATTTGGTGGGCGTGACCTTCCGCATCTCTCCGAGATCGCCCACACGTGTCATTCTGCCCGTCGTAGATGACGGTACGATGACCATCTCGACGTCGTATGCCATCCGTAGGATTTATCTGGACTGGGAGGACGTTCCCGTCGCCTCCCTCGACGAGACCCTGAAGTACTATACACAGCGCGTTCAAACCACCTTTTCCTTGTACACTGGTTATCGTCCCCGTGCGCTCGTTCGTCTCCCTCTGGACCGCGGGGATCGCGTGGTGGCGATCCAGCTCGAGAACGGTGTCTATGTGCCGGTGGGCCCGACCGAGAATCGCGAGGCGGTGGCGGCGTATGGGTTGCCGACGGTGGAGGTGGAGGAGTTCGAGGCGGAGGTCAACAAACGCCTTGCGGGTATGGTGGATCGTGGCTACCAGCCGGATCAGGCATGGGAGGAATGGATTCGCTCAGCGGCCGATCCGGGATGTGGGAAGGCGGCAGAGATGGAGCACCGCTTATCGGTTCGAGAGTTGGATGAGCTCTATCAACAGTTCCGCGTGATGGTGTCCAAGTGGTTGACCACCCCCCAGCGGCAGGGTGTGGTGTCTCCAAAGAAGCAGATCGAGGACATTCTGTTTCGAGACCTCCCCGACTACGAGAAACGCAAGCGTCTGGATATTCTCTTTTCCGCCCGGTTCCTGTCATGGTTTTATCCGGATGATCACTGGGAAATGCCGGCGTTGTCTTTGCTCCGTCGGGATTGCCAGATGGCTCGAACGCCCGAGGGATGTACGGGGTCTTGTCGTTGGAAGGTGGACGAGGGGAAGGGTCGATGTCTCCTCCATGTCCCGACCACCACCGCGCTGTCCGAATCGGGCGACTGGAGCGTCTCCACGGCGGAGTTGTTCACCAAACGCATCCTGGACGAGATCGTGCGCTACCCCGCACGTCGCAAACAGCTCTTTACCAAGGGTGTGTCTCTCGTCAGCCACTTGACGCAGCCTCTTCGGGAGGGCGATCAATACATCTTGCCCGAGAATTCGGCGACATGGCTTGACCTCCTCCGCATGGAGTGGATGGAGAGTACGTATGAAGCGCCGAAATACTACGAAGAGCAGTCCCGTGAGTTCTCGGAAGAAGACGTGAAGGAAGTGGAGCGCTTGCCGGCGGAGTGGCGCCACGCGCTGGGGGAGAGCGAGACACTGACCGTTGTCTTTTCGGATCAACCGGCGACCCCACTGGTTCCACTCCTGGCTCGAATGGGCTTTACCATGGAAGAAGTCGCTTTGCCGGCCGATACCGCCGATCTCGGTCTCGCCCACATCAAGCAGTTGGCGAAGGCGACGAATCACTCGATGGGTGTGGTCGAGTTCGGGGAAGAGAAATACGAGCCGTTCACGGCACAGTTTGTCAAGCGTCGAACGGAGCTCCAGCATGTCACGCTCTTTGTGCGCACGGAGGGGCGTTGGGGTCTGGTGATGGAGGGGGAGCAGACGTACGTACCCACTGCATCGTTGCCCCAGGAGCTCCGACAGCGTTTCGAGGCCACCAAGGCCACGATCTTTTTGAAGCCCTCGGCGGCGCCCCGGCCGGCTCTGCCCCATACGACGTCGGTGCCCTCGACACAGCAGGTATTGGAGGAGGTGAAAGAGAAGGAACCGCCCTTGGTTCTGGATCGCAAGAAGATCGCACAAGCAAGGGCACGAATGGCGGAGAGGAAGGCCCAAGAGGCCAAAGATGCCGATGAGGCCGAAGAGGCCGAAGAGGCCGAAGAGGCCGAAATGCGGCAAGGCATTATACAAGCTCAGAAGTCGGTCAAGGCGGCACTGGCGCGGGCACGCTTACAAGCCAAGAAGGCGGCTGCGGCTGCGGCTGCTGCTCCTGCGGCTGTTCCTAATGCGGCTGATCCGGCTCGTCAAGCCGATTTGAAACGCCGTCGCGACGCCTTGGTCGCGAAACAGAAAGCGAAACAGGCTGCGACTGTCCCTGCTGTAGTGGCTGATGCGTCTGTCCCTGCTGTCCCTGCTGTCCCTGCTGCTGTTATAGCGAATGCGGCTGATGCGACTGTCCCTGCTGTAGCGAATGCGGCTGATGCGACTGTCCCTGCTGTAGCGAATGCGGCTGATGCGGCTGATGCGGCCGTCCCACCCGTCTTGAAACAAAAAGCGAAAGATCCAGCCGATCTACAGCGCAACATCGCCGATCGTAAAGCCGAGTTGAAACGCCGACGCGATGCCCTGGTGGCGAAGCAGAAAGCCCGACTTGCGGGGATGGTTGAGCCCGTCGAGCCCGTCGAGGCCGTCGCAGCAGAAGCAGCAGCCCCAGCAGCAGTCGCAGAAGCCGCAGCAGCCGCAGCAGCCCCAGCCCAACGCTATGTCAAGGTCTCCGATATGCCACTCGAAGAGCGCCGACGTCTGTTCACCAGCGGTCAACTGAAGATACGTCGTAAGCCGGTTGTGAATGTCTCTTCCTCGTCCTCGTCCTAATCAAAACTGGAACGCAAACGCCGCCAGTGGCTTCGACGGCTCTTCGTCGACAGGATCCTCGGGAACAGGCAACAGCACCGACTGCGTACTCTCCGTCTCTACCGCCCGGCGGCGACACTCGATCATGTCCTCGACTTCCTCCGTCAAGATGTTCAGGCGCATGCGGCGATACGACGGGTTATCGGGATGTAAGATGACCAGGTACAAGTCCGCGATCTCCAGACCGTAGTACTGTTCCAGCATCCATTTATAGACATTGAGCTGTAGCGTATAATGCCAGTAGTTGGTATCGGGCAAGTGATCGAGGGGCGCCAAGCCACTGGAAAACGGGTTCTCGGACTTGATCTCTTTGGAGCGCTTCCAGTCGTAGATGACAAACTTACCGTCGGACTTGCGTCGAAAGACCATGTCGATGGACCCACAGAGCTTAATCTTTCGCTCACCGTCCATAGGCACAATCGAGTCCGTAAAGACCTCCCACTCGGATCGATAGGGCTCCAGATCGTCCCCGCAATCCTTCCAGAACTTCATAAAGTACCGCCATTCGGCCGAGTCCATCACCGTGGGTTCGATCACCTCAGGAGAGCCGTGAAGAAACTGCTCAATCGCCAAGTGCATCGCCGTACCGGCCGACGACGCCTCCTTGCCATTCGCGTTCCACATCTCGATGATCTGCTCGTCCGTCATCCCAAAGTACTTGCTCGTTGACCACTTCGGGCCGCGACGCATCTTCGCAATCGTCTCTTTGGGGTTGAAATGGTGGAAGAACTCGTGAACAAACCCCGTACAGGAGATATTACCCTTACATGAGCCATTGACATAGTACTTATGCGTTGGCTCATGGAAACGTATGTGATCATCGCGAGGATGATGATTCCGACGCGTCAGATGTTGCCACGGAAGCGCCATTTACACAAAAAAGGCGAAGGGGCTTTAGGCTTCCCTTAGAAGCCGGACCCTCTGGGGCACGACGCTTACCATCCCGCGATCTCCATGATGAACCACCCGACGCGATTCGACCCTTTGATGCGTCCCTTTTCCAGTCCCGTCAGTTCGAGGCGTCCGGCCCATTCGGCGGCTTCCGGTCCCGCCCCCGCCCCCTGAGGGAGGGTATACAGCAGGTACAGTTTTTGCTTGCGCGCTTCTTCGACCATCGCACGAAAGTTCGCATCCTTCTCCCAACGGGTCTGGAGCGCATCGCGCAGCACACGGTCGCGGAGCGGGAGGGGGTCATCCGGCCGCAACGGGCGCAGCCATTTCTCTTCGTCAAACTGGACTTTGTTCTGTTCGAGAAACGGTGACAGGAAGCGCTTACGGACTTCGAGGTTCTCGGCTTCCACGAGTTTGTCATCGGCCGGTGTGCCCGTGATGTCGCGTATCTTGCGTTCTCGTTTGCCCGCCTCCTTCGCTTCCGCTGCCTCTTCCTCCATGTCCCGTCCCGCCTTCAATCGCTCCATGACGAAGCTCTTATGAATGGCACCCGCCATACTAAAGATCGATACGGCGAAATCGGGTCGATTCGACACAAGCCGGTACTTCATGGCCGCCAGGTAGTGTTCCATGGTCGGATAGCGAATCGGTTGGCCCTTGGCGTCCGTCAGCTCTGGATCGGAGAAGGGAAAGGGTGCCGAGAAGCTCAACCAACGTCCCGCGTGGTCCGAACGAACAGTGAGAGGTGGCGATCGCAGCTTAAGAACATCCTTGATCGCGACGGACGGACCAAATAAGAGAATCTCTTTGCTCGTAAACTTGCGCGTCGGTTGTCGGTACTCGGCGAGGATGCTCGCCTCTTCCTTCTCGTCTTTCTGATCCGCTTCCACGATCGCAGGGAGCGCAGGGAGCGCAGCCTCCTCGGGTTCATCCACCTGGATATCTTTCGAGCGAATGTGGTACAAGCGATACGCCAGTTTGGGAGCGACTTCCTTGTCCTTCTCCTTCTTTACCCCGCGCGTATCCATGATGTCCTTTACTTCGACGCGATACACGCGCTGAATCGTCTCGGCGTTGAAGTTGAAGGGCGCCTTCAGGACCACGCTGCGGATCTTCCCCGAGCCGAGCCATTTCTCGATCAAGGTGTTGACGTTCTTCGCCTCATTGGCCGCATTGCCCTCCCGCTGGAGATACAAGTCCAAGAGCTCCTTGTCTTTGTACGACTTGCCGCCCCACGGTGGATCCACGTAGAGGAAGTCGACCACGTAGGTCGGTTCCCACTGAACGATGTCCTCGTTTCGCGGACGAATCTGCTGGGTCTTTCGGAAGCGCGCAATGTTCTTCACCAGCGCCGCGTACGTCTCGGGCACGATCTCGAAGGCGTCAATGAGCGCATTGGGGAAGAGTTCGGAGAAGTGGATCGTATCGACACCGATGTGCGCCGTCGCGTCCACGATGCGACGTACGCGAGCGGGCGAGAACCACTCTTGTAACGCGGCTTTGACGCTCTTCTTTTCCCACGGCTTCAAGACACTGTACTGGGAGGCGTCCACGATACTGTAGAGCCCGTAGGATCGATTGAAGCGGGTAAGCTCTGGACCAAAGCGACGGTTGATCTCTTCTCCCTGGGGTTCGGCAACGGCCTCTACGGCCTCTACGGCC
>Ga0078894_10003781_pt1 | contig 11500 bp, 12 predicted proteins | sample LauGreSu1BDMLBSD_2_FD_67506 | JGI IMG/M metagenome (GOLD analysis project Ga0078894, IMG submission 67506) | Freshwater lake microbial communities from Lake Michigan, USA - Su13.BD.MLB.SD (version 4) (version 4) | ecosystem: Environmental > Aquatic > Freshwater > Lake | place: Lake Michigan... | reverse complement strand
CCGCGCTCGAGTTCGTTCAGCTCGGCGGCCGCGCCGCGCGCCACCGGGAAGCCCAGCATGGCCATCATCCGGTAGACCTCGAGTTCGAGCAGTCGCTGCAGATGCCGGCCCGCGAGCGAGGCATTCATCGACCGGTTGATGAGCAAAAACCGGGTGTACCCGTTGGGGTCAAGGTGCAGGTCAGTGTAGAGCACCGCCGCGCCATCGGTGAGATCAGCTCCGATCAGGTCGGATGCACCGAGCGCCGCCGCAATGCGATCGCGGTGCGCCCACTGCGGACCGTCGGGCACCAGCGCCACATGCACTGCGGCCACCAGTTGCCCCTCGACACCGGCAAGCCAGCCAGAGGGCAGTGCGTCGATCGCGGGCTCGCCGAAGGGGTCGTCTGCCCGCATGAGGTTGCGGTAGACGGTGTAGTCGTCAAACTCGCCATGCCGCTCCCACTTGAGCCGGAATCGGGCGAAGTCGCCGAAGAAATGGCTCTGCCCGTCGCCAGGCGGCGCGATACCGTACTGCAGGCAGAGCTCGCGCAGCGCTGCCGGGCTGGCTGTTGCGCCGGCTGGGCGCATGAGAGCCAGGTGCGACACCAGACAGGGGGATGACACGCGCGGACGCGGCCGTGCGTGGATCTCGTTATGGAGCGCGATGCGTTCAGGGTGCGGGATCATCGCGCTGCTCCGTCAGGCCCGCCAAGGTGGCAGGCTGCAAGGGGGGCGTTGTTCAGCGATACGGGAAGGCCCGGCGCAGCCTCAGGACAGCGCGCCGGTATCAAGCCGGCAGCCGGTGCGGGTGACGATTTCGTCGCGCGTGACCCCCGGCGCAAGCTCGGCCACGCGAAGGCCCTGAGGGGTGATATCCAGCACGCCAAGATCAGTGATCACCCGATCGACCACGCCAACACCGGTGAGCGGCAGCGAACACTTCTCGAGAATCTTCAGTTCTTCGGTGCCGTCTTTTTTGCGCGCGGTGTGTTCCATGAGCACAATGACCCGTCCAACGCCCGCCACGAGATCCATGGCGCCGCCCATGCCCTTGACCATCTTGCCCGGAATCATCCAGTTGGCGAGGTCGCCGTGTTCGCTCACCTGCATGGCGCCCAGGATGGCGATGTCAATCTTGCCGCCGCGGATCATGGAAAACGAATCGGCCGATGAAAAGATCGATGAGCCGGGCAGCGTGGTGACGGTTTGCTTGCCGGCATTGATCATGTCGGCGTCCACCTCGTCTTCGGTCGGGAATGGTCCGATGCCGAGCAGGCCATTTTCGGACTGCAGCCATACATCCATGTCGCGCGGAACGTGATTGGCGACCAGCGTCGGCAGTCCGATGCCAAGATTCACGTAGAAGCCGTTGCGGAGCTCGCGCGCGGCGCGCGCGGCCATCTGGTCTCGGGTCCAGGGCATGATCGGTTCTCCTTCAGCGCTCGGCGCGCACGGTGCGCTGCTCGATCCGTTTTTCGGGCGCGGGGTTGAGCACAATGCGGTCGATGTAGATGCCAGGCAGGTGAACGGCGTCGGGATCGATTTCGCCGTTGGCCACCACCTGCTCGACTTCGGCGATGGTGATGCGGCCGGCCATTGCTACGTTGGGGTTGAAGTTGCGGGCCGTGCGCCGGAAAACCAGATTGCCGGCACGGTCGGCCATCCAGGCCTTCACCAGTGATACATCGGGCACCAGCGCTCGCTCCATGAGGTAGGTCTTGCCCTCGAATTCGCGGGTTTCCTTGCCGTCGGCGACGATGGTGCCTACCCCTGTGGGGGTGAAGAACGCGGGGATGCCCGCGCCACCTGCACGAAGCTTTTCGGCGAGCGTTCCCTGGGGCGTGAATTCGAGCTCAAGCTCGCCCGCCAGATACTGGCGCTCGAACTCCTTGTTCTCGCCTACGTAGGACGCGATCATTTTGCGGATTTGGCGGGTGGCGAGCAGCAGCCCCAGGCCAAATCCGTCAACGCCGGCGTTGTTCGAGATACAGGTGAGATTGCGCACGCCCGAGTCGCGCAGCGCCGCGATCAGGGCCTCCGGAATACCGCACAGGCCAAATCCACCCACCGCGATCATCTGGCCGTCTTTGACGACATCGGCCAGCGCGGCGCTGGCACTTGGGAAGACTTTGCTCATTGAAACCCCGCCAATTCAGTGCATGATCCGGATTATATGTCCCGCCCCGATTACCACGCGCCCATCCAGGACCCATCCGACCATCATTCGCATGGCCACGATGATCGCCATCCCGGCCATGGGAGAAAGTCCTTGCCCTCCCGGGGGCTGGGCATCGCCTGCCTGGTTGTTTTCAGCTTCAGCCTGCTCGAGATCGCGGTCGGCCTGGTCAGTGGCTCTCTGGCGCTCGCCTCCGACGGGCTGCACATGCTGACCGACGCGCTGGCGCTGGCGCTCGCCTGGGGCGCGCAGTGGGTGGCGCGCCGTCCGCCCAATGCCCGACTCACTTTCGGCTACGAGCGTGTCGAGTCGCTCGCCGCATTCGTGAACGCGCTCGCTTATCTGGTGCTTCTCGGTTGGATCGTGTACGAGGCGATCGACCGGTTCCGCTTCCCCCACACCCTCGACGCGAGTCTGGCGCTTCCGGTGGCGATTGCCGGGTTGGTGGTCAATGTAGGAGTGTGGTGGGTTCTGCATCGTGATAGCGACGATCTGAACGTACGCGGGGCGATGCTGCACGTCATGGGGGATCTGGCGGGCTCGGCAATCGCCATCACTGCGATCGTAGTCTCGGCGACCACGGGCTGGACCGCCGTGGATCCGCTGCTCACCCTCGCGATTTCTTTGCTTTTACTCGGCTCCACAGTGCGGCTGTTGCGTGACAGCTCTCGCGTCCTGATGAATGCCGCACCCGTCGGCCTTGATCTGGAAAGCCTGTCTGCAGCGCTCGCCACGCTCCCGGGCGTGATGGGCGTGCATGATCTGCACGTCTGGAATATCAGTAGTGGCCAGCCGGCGCTTGCCGCGCATTTGCGGCTGATGCCGGAGGCTGACTGGGGGGCGGTTCTTGAGCACGCCCGCTCGCTGATGGCGGCTGATTTCAGCATTCAGCATGTCACTTTGCAGCCTGAATTCGACAAGCCGATATAATCGCGGCTGACCGACTGCCCTTATGACCAAATTCGTCTTCGTCACCGGCGGCGTCGTCTCCTCGCTTGGCAAGGGGATCGCCGCCGCGTCCATTGCCGCGCTGCTTGAATCGCGCGGTGTTCGCGTCACCCTGCTGAAACTCGACCCCTACATCAACGTCGACCCGGGCACAATGAGCCCGTTTCAGCACGGCGAGGTGTTCGTCACCGAAGACGGCGCGGAAACCGACCTCGATCTGGGCCACTACGAACGATTCGTGTCGGCTCGCATGCGGCGGCACAACAACTTCACCACCGGCCAGATCTACGATTCGGTGATCCGCAAGGAGCGGCGCGGCGAATACCTCGGTCGCACCGTCCAGGTCATTCCCCATATCACCAACGAAATCCAGGCCTTCATCGAGCGCGGGGCGGGGGTTGGAACAGCCGATGCTGCCGAGGTCGCCATTGTTGAAATCGGCGGTACCGTAGGCGATATCGAGTCGCTGCCCTTTCTCGAGGCGGTCCGACAGATGAGCCTCAAGCTCGGTCGTGGGTCAAGCGCATTCGTGCATCTCACGCTGGTGCCGTTCATCCCCTCCGCGGGAGAGCTCAAGACCAAGCCCACTCAGCACTCGGTCCAGAAGCTGCGAGAGATTGGCATTCAGGCCGACATGATTCTCTGCCGCGCCGACCGTCCTATTCCTGATGACGAACGGGCCAAAATCTCGCTCTTTTCGAATGTGGCACTCGAGTCGGTGATTTCGGTCTGGGACGCCACCAGCATCTACAAGATCCCCCGCATGTTGTTCGAGCAGAGTGTCGACCGGCTGCTGGTCGAGCATCTGCGTCTCAATCCCCAGCCTGCCGATCTCAGCGTCTGGGACCGGTTGGTGCATTCGCTTGAGAACCCCACGCGCGAGGTGCGCATCGCAATGGTCGGCAAATATGTCGACCTCACCGAGTCCTATAAGTCGCTCACCGAGGCGCTCATCCACGCCGGCATTCACACCTCTAGTCGAGTACAGATTGATTACATCGACTCGGAGCGGATCGAGGCCGAGGGCGTGGGTGCGCTGTTGGCCGGGTTTGACGCCATCCTGGTTCCGGGGGGCTTTGGTCGTCGGGGTGTGGAAGGAAAAATCGCGGCCATCCGGCATGCTCGCGAGGCAGGCATCCCCTACCTTGGCATCTGCCTGGGTATGCAGCTTGCCGTGATTGAATTTGCCCGGGATGTATGCGGTCTGGTGGGGGCTAACAGCACCGAATTCGATGCCACCTCGGCTCATCCGGTCGTGGGTCTCATCACCGAATGGCAAGACCGCGAAGGACGGGTGGAGCGTCGCGACACCTCGTCCGATCTGGGCGGCACCATGCGCCTGGGGGCGCAGCGCTGTCCAGTCACCGGCGGCACGCTGGCTGCTCAGATATATGGCGAGTCGGTCAACGAACGCCATCGGCACCGATACGAGGTCAACAACCACTACGTGGGCCGGCTCGAGTCGGCGGGCCTGAAAATCTCGGCGCGCACGCCGGCCGAATCGCTCACTGAAATCGTCGAACTCCCGCGGTCTGGCCCGCTCGCGCATCCCTGGTTCCTGGCGGTTCAGTTCCACCCCGAGTTCACGTCCACGCCGCGCGAGGGGCATCCGCTTTTCATCTCCTACGTGCGCGCGGCAATCGAGCAAGCGGAACGCACACGCTCGGCGCGGGCCGCATGAAGCTCAGCAGGTTGCAGCCCGGACGCTTCCGCGCAGGGCGGCTCGATTCATGAAACTGTGTGGCTTTGAAGTGGGCCTTGACCGGCCCCTTTTTCTGATCGCAGGCCCCTGTGTGATCGAGTCGCGCACCATGGCGTTTGAGACCGCGGGTCGCCTGATCGAAATCACCGGCAAGCTCGGTATCCCTTTCATTTACAAGTCCTCGTTCGACAAAGCCAACCGCAGTTCGGGCTCGTCGTTTCGTGGCCCCGGCATCGACCAGGGGCTCGCGATCCTGGCCGACCTGCGTGCCCAGTTGAAGGTGCCCGTTCTCACCGATGTGCACGACACTGGTCACGTGGCTGAGGTTGCCGCCGTGGTCGATGTTCTGCAAACGCCCGCGTTTCTTGCCCGGCAAACCGATTTCATCCGCGCGGTTGCTACGGCCGGTCGCCCGGTCAACATCAAAAAGGGCCAGTTCCTGGCGCCAGGCGACATGAAACATGTCGTGGACAAGGCGCGTGCCGCGGCGATTGAAGCGGCCGGAGGTGATCCCACAGCGGGCGATCACATTATGGTGTGCGAGCGAGGCGCAAGCTTCGGCTACAACAATTTGGTGTCGGACATGCGCTCGCTTGCCATCATGCGCGAGACCGGCTGTCCGGTGGTGTTTGATGCCACCCACTCTGTTCAACTGCCTGGTGGGCAGGGCACGTCTTCGGGGGGGCAGCGTGAGTTTGTGCCAGTCCTGGCTCGTGCGGCCGTGGCAAGCGGCGTTGCTGGGCTCTTCATGGAAACCCACCCGGATCCCGCTCGCGCGATGTCGGACGGACCGAACGCCTGGCCCTTACCGCGGATGCACTCGCTGCTCGAAGTGCTGGTCGAGATTGACCGCATCGTGAAACGAAATGGCTTTGCCGAGCAAACGCTTTGAACGAATCCCAGCCAGAAGGAATGCTGTCATGGCCGCCTATGTGATTACCGACATCAAGGTCAGCGATCTCGAAAAATACAAGGCCTACCAGGCTCTCACCCCGGGCGCTATCGCAGCGGCGGGAGGCGAGTTTCTGGTGCGGGGCGGGCGGACCGAAGTGCTGGAAGGCGATGTTGAGCCGGGCCGCGTGGTGGTGCTCCGCTTCGAGACCATGGACGCAGCGCGCGCGTTTTATCACTCGGCTGGCTACATGGCTGCGCGTGCGGCGCGCGCCGGGGCCACCGAGCGTTTCAATCTGTTCATCGTTGAGGGTGTTTGAATGAGTGCGATCGTTGACATCATTGGCCGCGAGATCATCGATTCGCGCGGCAATCCCACGGTCGAATGCGATGTCCTGCTTGAATCGGGCGTGATGGGGCGGGCGGCTGTGCCGTCGGGCGCCTCCACCGGCTCGCGCGAGGCGATCGAACTGCGCGACGGCGATGCGGCGCGCTTTCTGGGCAAGGGCGTGCTGCGTGCGGTCGAGCATGTGAACACCGAAATCTGCGAGGCGCTGATCGGTCTGGATGCCTCCGAGCAGGCCTGGATCGACCGCACGCTGATCGAACTCGACGGCACCGAAAACAAGGAGCGGCTGGGCGCGAACGCCATGCTGGCAGTGTCAATGGCGGTGGCGCGTGCAGCGGCCGAGCAATCGGGTCTCCCGCTCTACCGCTATTTTGGTGGCTCGGGTGCCATGTCGCTGCCCGTGCCGATGATGAACGTGATCAACGGCGGCGCGCACGCTAACAACAATCTCGACCTGCAGGAGTTCATGATCCTGCCGGTGGGCGCGCCCACGTTTCGAGAGGCGCTTCGCTACGGCGCCGAGGTGTTTCATGCACTGAAGAAGCTCCTTCACGACCGGGGGCTGTCCACTGCGGTGGGCGACGAAGGTGGTTTTGCGCCCAGCGTCGAGAACCACGAAGCGGCAATCAAACTTATTCTCGAGGCCATTGCGAAGGCAGGCTATGAGCCGGGCACCCAGATCGCCCTGGGCCTTGACTGCGCCAGTTCCGAATTTTTCCGCGACGGTCGCTACCACCTCTCGGGCGAGGGCCTGGTCCTGTCGGCGGGTGAATTCACCGACCTGCTGGCCACCTGGTGTGATCGCTATCCCATCATCTCGATCGAAGACGGCATGGCCGAAAACGATTGGGACGGCTGGAAACTCCTCACCCAGCGGTTGGGTGGCCAGGTTCAACTGGTGGGAGACGATCTGTTCGTCACCAACACGCGCATCCTGCAGCGCGGTATCGACGAAGGCGTGGCCAATTCCATTCTGATCAAGATCAACCAGATCGGAACGCTCACCGAAACCTTCGCAGCCATCGAACTTGCCAAGCGCAACAACTACACCGCAGTCGTGTCGCACCGCTCGGGGGAAACCGAGGACACCACCATCGCTGACATCGCGGTGGCCACCAATGCGCTGCAGATCAAGACCGGGTCCATGAGTCGCACCGACCGGATGGCAAAGTACAACCAGTTGCTCCGGATCGAGGAAGATCTGGGCGAGACCGCCCACTATCCCGGACAGACAGCCTTCTACAATCTTCACCGCAAACGCCGCTAGCTGGTGTAAGGTTCCGGGCGTGCGTCCACTTGCTTTCCTTTTGCTGTCTCTTCTTGTGCTGATCCAGTACCCACTCTGGCTTGGCAAGGGAGGATGGTTTCGAGTCTGGGAAATCGAGACCGAACTGCAGGCTCAGCGAGTCGTGAACGATCAACGGCGCATGCGCAACGCAGCCCTGGAAGCGCAGGTGCGCGACCTCCGAACCGGCAGTGATGCGGTCGAGGAAATCGCCCGGGCCGAGCTCGGCATGCTGAAGAAGGGCGAGATTTTCGTGCAGATCAGCGAACCCTCGCGTGGCGAAAGTGCTTCCCCGGCGTTTGAAGCCGAGGTACGGACTGCATCGTTTTCCCGGCGGCCCTGAGGTTCGACGGCGCCAAGGTTCGACGGCGCCAAGGAGCGGCCTGTCTCACCGCCCGGGCCTCAATGGCGGCTGGTTGGATGATCGCCCGTGACCGTGTCACGGAACAGCGCAGCGCAATCCACCGGATCAAACTGATAGGCCTGATTGCAGAAGTCGCAACGCACCTCGACCGGGTCGCGCTCGGACAGAATATCCTCGACCTCCGCCGCACCCAGCATCTTCAGCATGCCTGCCACCTTGGCGCGCGAGCAACCGCAGCCGAAGTGAACCGGCCGGGCGTCAAAGCCTCGCAGCGGCTCGTCCCAGAAGAGCCGGTTCAGCAGATCGGCTGGCGGAAGTTCGAGCAGTTCGGAGCGCTCCAGCGTGTCGGCAAGCGTCTCCATCCGATTCCACGCATCGGGGTCGGTGACCGGAACATCACGGCCGCCCTCGGTGGGCAGCTGCTGCAACAACAGGCCGCTCGCGCGGTCAGGGCCGGCAGCAAGCCAAAGCCGGGTGGGCAGTTGCTCCGAGCGCTGCATGTAGTGTTCAAGCACCTCGGCCACGCTGTCGCCTTCGAACGGCACGATGCCCTGCCAGGGCTGACGGTTTTCGTTGCGGATCCGGGGATCGAGCGTCACCGCGAAGCGGCCACGCCCCTGGCGGTTGACCAGCTCGCCCAGCGGGGCATCGGCTGGGATCGAAGCACCTTCGCGCTCTTTCACCGTCGCCCGCAATCGGCCGTCGGAGCGGCATTCGACCACCATGAGTGCGATGGGGCCGTCGCCGTGAATCTGCATGATGAGCGAGCCATCAAACTTGAGCGTGGCTGATAGCAACACCGCCGCTGCCGACAATTCGCCAAGCGTGTTGAGGGCGACGCGCGGCAGATCGTGTCGGTTTGCGATTTGGCGCCAGCAATCGTCAAGCGAAACAATCTCGCCCCGCACCGCGGTGCCGTCGAGCAGAAAGCGCCGGACGAGGTCGTGGTTCAAGGGGCTGCTTCAGCTGACCCGGGTGAGGCTCGCTCGGAACAGGCGGGCTCGCTCCATGTAGACCCGTGCTCCATAGCGCAGCCGTTCGAGGTCTTCATCGGTGAGCGTGCGAACGATCTTGCCGGGTGATCCCAGGACCATGCTGCGATCCGGGATCTCCTTGCCCTCGGTGACCAGGGCGCCCGCGCCGATCAGGCAGTCGCGCCCGATTTTCGCGCCATTCAGCACCACAGCCTGAATGCCGATGAGTGAACCGCTGCCGATGGTGCAGCCGTGCAACATGACCTGATGACCGACGGTGACGTTGTCGGCGATGTCGAGCTGCAGCCCGGTGTCGGTATGGAGGACCGAATTGTCCTGTACGTTGGAGCCATGACCGATCCGGATCAGATCGTTGTCGCCACGAATGGTGACGTTGAACCAGACACTTGCCAGGGCTGCGATCTCGACCCGGCCGATCACATCGGCGGAGTCGGCCACCCAGGCATCGGGATGAATCTGCGGCGCGTGCTCGCCCAACCGGTAGATTGCCATCAAGGGACTCCTTGGAAAGGGCGCATTCTAAGCGATGCCCGCAGCGATGCTTCCCCTTCGGATGCCGACAAGCGCGGAGCCGGATCAAGGTGCCTATAATCAAACCCCAGATGAATACTGAAGTGCCATCGCAGCTCCCCGCAGCCTACCAACCGGTGGTGGCCTCGCAGTCGCAGTTCTTCACACTGCGGGGGCTTCGTCACCATGTCCGCCACTGGCATACCGGTGGACCCACCCGGCAGCATCTGGTGCTGCTCCATGGCTGGATGGATTCATCGGTTTCGTTCCAGTTTCTGGTGGATCAGATGGGGCCGGGCTGGTCGATCCATGCGCCCGACTGGCGCGGGTTCGGGCTGTCGGAGCGCCCTGCAGCCGACTGCTACTGGTTTCCCGACTATCTCGCCGACCTGGATCAGCTGCTCGAGCAGCTTGCGCCCGATGGCCGGCCGGTCGACGTGGTGGCGCACAGCATGGGCGGCAATGTGGCGATGATTTATGCGGGCGTACGATCCGCTCGCATCCGCCGGCTCATCAATCTGGAAGGCTTGGGCATGCGGGCCGCGCGTCCGCGTGAGGCGCCCGGGCGCTACGCCGCCTGGCTGGATCAGGTTCGGGACGGCCGCAGACTGCGTGCCTACCCCACGCGCGAGGCCCTGGCGCAGCGGCTCTGCAGCGACAATCCCCGGCTCACGCTCGACAAGGCCTTGTTCATCGCTGAAAGCTGGTCGCAACCGCTTGCCGAAGGCGGGTTCCAGGTACTTGGCGATCCAGCACACAAACTTCCCAACCCGGTGCTCTATCGTCTGAGCGAGGTTCTGGCATGCTGGCGGCAGGTCGCGGCCCCTGTGCTCTGGGTGATGTCGGAATTCCCTTCGCGCGGGGCGAGCTTTGCCTTGAAGCCCGCCTATGAGCGCAGACTACACGCCATCCGATCGCTTGAGCGGGCAACGGTCACAGGTGCTGGCCACATGATGCACCACGACCAGCCGGCTGCCGTAGCGGCCCTTATCCGGACATTTCTTCTCAAATGAGTTTTCGCCCCGACCCCTGGCGCTGCAACGCCGATCTGCACTGCCATTCCAACATGTCCGACGGGGTGCTCGAGCCCGCTGCGCTGGTCGAACGCGCAGCCGACAACGGAGTGGAGCTGTTTTCGCTCACCGACCATGACGAAATCTGCGGCCAGCAGCAGGCGGCTGATGCGGCGCGGGCGCGTGGCCTCGAGTATGTGGGGGGCGTTGAGGTGTCGGTGTCCTGGGGCGGCGAAACCGTGCATGTGGTGGGGCTGCGGATCGACTGGACCGATGCCGCATTGTGTGCGGGGCTCGCTCGAACGCGATCGGGCCGCGATTCGCGCGCACGCGAGATCGCCCGCCAGCTGGAAATCGCCGGCGTGCCCGAGGCCTGGGAGGGCGCGCTTCGTCACGTGGGCAACCCTGCACTCATCTCGCGCACGCACTTCGCGCGCTATATCGTCGAGCGCGGCATCTGCGACGACGTGGGCGAGGTGTTCCGGAAGTATCTGGTCGAGGGCAAGCCTGGTTATGTCGAGCACCGCTGGGCGCGGTTGTCCGAGGCAGTGGAGTGGATTCGCGGGGCGGGCGGCGTCGCCGTGCTTGCGCATCCCGGCCGCTATCGCTTCAACGACACGGCGCTGTGGGCGCTGGTGTCGGAGTTCAAAGCCGCTGGCGGTGAAGCAATCGAAGTGGTCTGCGGCAGCCATACGCGCGACCAGTTCCGGCGCTTTGCCGGTGTGGCACTGGAGTCGGGCCTTGCGGCCTCCCGAGGCGCCGACTTTCACTCGCCGGGTGAACGCCATACCGAGCTGGGCCGCCTGCCTCTGCTTCCGGATTCTGTCACGCCGGTGTGGCGCAACTGGCCCGAGTTCCTGAACCGGCAGGCCGCCTGACCCAGGTCGGGTGCGGGGCCTGCGCCTGCGATTAGGATCGCAGGCCGCACGAGTGTTCTGCAACCCATGACCCGAATTCTTTCGATTCACCCTGACAATCCGCAACCGCGGCTCCTGCGGCAGGCGGCGGACTGTCTGCGTGAGGGGGGAATCGTGGCTACGCCCACGGATGCCTGTCACGCCCTGGTCTGGCAGATCGGCGACCGCGAGGCGCTCGAGCGTGTCAGGCGGATCCGCGCGCTCGATGCCCGCCATCTCATGACGCTGCTCTGTCTCGATCTCGCGCAGCTGTCGGTCTATGCCGCGATCGATACCCGGCAATTCCGTTTCCTGAAGGAATGGACGCCAGGCCCCTACACCTTCGTGCTGCCAGCCACCCGGGAAGTGCCGAAGCGACTGCTCCATCCC
>Ga0078894_10003779_pt1 | contig 11501 bp, 6 predicted proteins | sample LauGreSu1BDMLBSD_2_FD_67506 | JGI IMG/M metagenome (GOLD analysis project Ga0078894, IMG submission 67506) | Freshwater lake microbial communities from Lake Michigan, USA - Su13.BD.MLB.SD (version 4) (version 4) | ecosystem: Environmental > Aquatic > Freshwater > Lake | place: Lake Michigan, USA... | reverse complement strand
TTTTAATGGATGTTGTCACCAAAAACTTCCGGTTCGTTACTCCCTGTAGTTATTGTGAACATCGTCTTTGTTCTGGTTCAGGACACCCTGCCTAAATCCACTCAGACTTTTTAGCTGAAGACCTCGTCTTATTCGATGGTCACTCGGTGAGATTTAAGGTCACCGCGGAAGTCCTCGCCAAAAATCTAGTTTATGTCTCCAATCGCTGACTCGTCGCTCAACTGCAGTACACTTTAATCACTTTTTTAGTCGACCTGGCGTTGCGTGTCATTGATTCGAGATCTCGCTTGATCGTAGTAGTTGATGCTCTGTGACTTCAAAGAGACCAAACAGTCCTCATCTTAAGATTTAGGAACGGAAGCTGTAAAATTGTCCAAGTCTACTGATCTGTGGGTGTCTGGCTTGTATTTAGCGGCTTGCCGGGCCTTAGAAAGCATCCAGTTGTCTAAAATGTTTTTCTTTGGCCCCCTTTCAGTATTGGCGCCGTGAGACTGGTGAGCTCTGCTGATATCTTTTTGGTCAAGCGGTACTTTTTACCCTTTCTTCTGGATTTTAGCGTCGAAGCTATTGGTCATAAAGACTTTACCTGCTTGCGTCATCGACTAAGACACTGATGCCTTCACCACATTCTGACGGTGATTGTTTGTTAACGCGTTCTCTTGTTTGGACTCTTCAACAACAATACTTTTATTTAACTAAAGAGTTTCTCCGAAAACCTTTACTTTGGAATCCTACGGCTTTTCCTTTACCAGGAGAGACTCAGTGCTAGAAATGACTAAACTTACCTCAGTTTGTGGCAATTCTGGGTCGCGAATTTTTTACTCATATGAGTCTGGCCGAGTGTTTTCTTGATGAGAGCCATCGCTGGTAATGTTTTGAGGTTTTGTGTACTCGGGCGTAATATTTTAATTGCTCTCGGTTGCTTCTTGCTGAGTTTTGCAATGACCTAGGTTGTCCATATCATCTGGAACTTCTATTCTTCGTTAAAAACTAGCGTTAGCTTGATTTGACAAAACAGTTGATTGTAAAGTCTCCTAAAGATTTACCCCTACACTTGAAGAAGTTTTTTTCTGTGATGGAGATTCTTTTGGTTCCTCAACGATTTAAGCTGGCTCTGAAATCCTTTTCTCCACTGGACCAATTTTTTATTCTTCAACAACCAACCTGCGACGCGTGGTCTGTTTCTTGGTTGGATCCTCTTTATTTTATCCAAGTAGTTAGATGCGCTGTGAAGACCTGCTCTCACTTGGAGCATTTTTATGTTCTTCTACAATGATGGAATTGCTGATCTCGCTGATGCTTTCAGACTACCCAATATATCCGTTTTGAATAATATTGCCTACTTGAGATTAGCGCACTATAAAATTATCGGCTTCATCTTGTTGTAATTCAAATGCCGGTAAATTTATCTACATTTTGTCTGATTCGTTGACTTCTTAATCTTGTTGTATGATTTTGTGAGCTAAAGTCTTTTGCTTTGCAATTTACGACAAGCTTATCTTTTGACTGGCTCTTAGCCGCAAGTACCACCTCTTAAAATGCAAATTTATCTGATGACAAAAGTCACCGGAAGCACAGTAAAGGTTGACAGCAATAACGAGCGATATACATGCAAGAACGAAATAACCAAGACCCTTTCTTGTATGGGCACCTTCACTAACAGAGCCTTTCAAGTCCAAACTGACTTCAGTGTTCATCGTTATTCCACCGAGTACCTGCTGGATGAGAGCACACACAAAAATTATCAACTCATTAAAGTTTTCGACGTAGTTCTTCCTTCTATGCTTGAAAGGGAATACAGCATACACATAGGCACTGCAGATCATCGATAACACGATGAAGGTCGAGTTTTGCCAGTAACCATCGTTAGATTTGACACAAACAGTGATAAAGATGAATCTTCTGAGCAGGAAAAATACCCAGTAGTACTGAGATGTGTAGCTATGGTGGTTTATTTCTTTATGGAGAGTTGAAAATTTGTCATAAGTATGGAGACGGGCCAATTAATTCTTTTAATCATCCTCCAATTCGCTATGTTTGACTGACAAAGCTTCTAACCGCTCATTTAAACCTTTTCTTACTTTTATTTTGACGCCTAACATCATTTGAGACATAAGTTCCCTTCCAGTAGGCTTTCTGTTTATTTCTGACCTGACCGCATTCGTCTCTGAAATCTTCAATATCTGTTTATCAGATGACAAACCGCGCGAACTTTGTCCTTCAATTTCAACTTGAGGTCCCTATACTTCGTTCTCTTCTAATTAAATGCAGTTACTGTCATCAATCACTCTGATTTTTTCCTACTTCGCTGTATTGGATCCGTCGACCTGTGGTTTATCATCAATTCCTTATTACTAGTTTTACTCTGCGGGAAGTTTTAATCCGAGAGGGCTTTAAGAATTTTCAAGGGCTTAGCGTAACTATTTTTAGTGCAGTTAATCTTTGTACTCGAGGAAAAATTTAACTTTGTAATACGACACGAACCATCTGCTGTGATACACTGAAAATAATATGATGAGAATTGGGAGTCCCAAAATCGGCAAAATCAACACTGACTACACAGCAATCGACCATTTATCAGCCGTAGTTCTTGTTTAGCCTTTAACTTGACGAGTCATTTCAAATCCAAGAAGCAGAAACATATACAACATCATGAAAATCTCAAGGAAAATCCTCATCCAATAAGATATTAACTTATCTCCGTTTATTGTAAGATTGTTCACGAGAGAGGTACCTTTTGCTCCTACTACTTTACTTCGTTTCAAAATTATCCCAATCGGTGCTAACAAAGTGAAAAATATGACTACCAGTATCAAGAGAGATACGGAACCGATGTTAGGCAAGAACGTAAGACTTCCACCATTTGCTAGGACAAGACTGCTTAATTTGGAATCAGTAGGACTCCATTTTGAGTTAAAGAGGTACTTTCCATTTGGCAAGTCGCTGAGTGGAGCCAAAAAGTCGAATTGAGTAATTCTGTTTATTAACGTGAAGAGAAAGCCTAAATTTGCGTGCCAAGCTACATTTGAGTAGCTCATACAGCACATTATTTATAAAGCGTTGATTCCACCCCACAACATATCTAAACGGAACTCGAACACTAGTGCTATAATAACAGCTATGAAAATCATTATGTTGACAATCTATGATGCTTAGCCGACAGCTTTCGTTATTTTTTCGCCACTAATGGGGTCAACCTGCGACGGAATCGGATAAAACATCCTAAAACCATTAGGAATAGCCGTATCTGCACTTGCCACTTAAGAAATAGACGACAACTAACGTCCTCCTATTAAACCTGAGGGAATACTTGATTAGCATTTGAAGTACCGTTGAGAGTTTACGAAACGTATTTCTAATCTGTCTGCAGTTATTCCTGTACTGCTAATCGCCGCTGGATTTTTGAATTCTATCTGAAGATACATACTTTCAGACGTAATCACAGTTATGTTGAACTCGAAGCTGAATGCTTTTTCGGCTGCATCCGATTCGTTTGCTTTAATTTCGTTGCCAGGGACAATCTACGCCTGAATTACTCCGGAAGCGGCTATTTCTTCGTATAGGGCAGGCTTAATCGACTCTATTGGTTTTGAGAACGTGATTAAAACTCTACCCGTATTCGAAATCGACTAAACATTAGGTGCGCACATCATTACTTCAACAATCGTAGAGCTATTTGGAAGTTAAACTGGTACCATAGAGTTGAACGAGAAGTCGAGGTAAGTGCCAGTAGCATTCCCTGGCAATTTAATAGATGGATCACTGTTGTTGACAAACCGAGCTATAGAGTTTGAGGTTTACACTTGGGATTTGAAAACCTAAATCTCTCTGGGCTGGGAAATTGTAACATTTGGCTTAGGCTTAACGATCGGCTCAACTTTTTAGGGGCGGATCTTATTTCTCCAATCACTTGTGCTCGCATAAAAGCTTTGAGAGGTGTTTGAACAGTTTTAATTATCGCAAGGCATACAAAAAATAGGAAGGGAGTAACTGTTCTGTTTTGACTCCACTCCACGCCATCTGAGAGTAACAAATAAAATAACGACTTTTGACTCAACATCCTTTGGACAATATAGATCAAAAGAGACTGGTTAACTATTCACCTAACCAATTACGATGCTTCCGATGTTTTGAGAAAAATTTGGGTCCTCAGCCGAAACGCGGATCCAAAGGTTTTCTTGAAGATACTGGGAATCTGCCGAGCTGGTGGATATTTTCGATAGAGTTATGTTGTTTCCATTCTATACGTAAACATTCTATATGCTTAGACTATAAGGATCTGAAGATTAGAACTGAGTTTATGAGTCTGGGTAGGCAGATAAGTATGGAGGATTGCTATCAATAAACATCTAGCAGCTCTTTTCATCGCTACTTCCACTACAAGCACCATTTTTAACATCTTTCTGTTGTTACATTGAAGTAATGTTGACTGTGAAGTACCTGGATATGGGGGTGATCAATGGATAAGAGTAAAGCGAGGTAGTGCACTTTACCTTCCAAAGCCCTACATCGGTGGAAGAGTTAGTGTATACAGAAATATTGTAGTCGGAATTGTTTTTGGCAACCAATTTGAAATTCAAGAAAGAGGTCATTTTGGTGGTTACAACCGAGCAAACAATTGTTTTTTCCCCACATTCATCGGCAATATTTTTATCTCTCAAGAAGAGAGCTGAAATCGTGTCAGTACCTGTGCCAAATTACTGACTAATCATATTAGAGCCAAGTTAATATGACATGTTGCTGAGTTGAATTGGTTCGATAATCTTTGTCGCCAGGCAGGCATCGTTCACTTTGAGACCTACGTAATCACTAACTGAAGTCTTTTACACCGTGACCTCAATTTCTATTATGTACTAGCTCCTATAGTCATTGTTGTCGGTAGATTTCAAGATCAACTAAGTATAGCTGATTGGCGGATACGAAGCCGGATTAACGAGCTTTGTGAAATTGCTAGGATTATTGTCATTAGATGAGTCGAAGACTACCGAATTGGAGTCGTTGCGAACAATTACTTTGTAGGATGGGTATCCGCAGAAGTAATCTAATCCTGACCAGGATGTTACATTATCAGCTACCTAGTTTCCACTCAAGTCGAAAGACAGAGGCTAACCGTATGTCTGCAACTAATAATATGTTGATCTGAAGAAATTTTGGCCTGGTAGAGTAGTGTATACGCAGGGATCATTCAAATAGAAGTCTACTTTATCTTCAGTAAGAGTCGTGACTGAGCCATTTGTATACCTAAGCTGAATCTAAAACTAGTAAGGCAGTTCAAGAGCGAAATCTCGCTAGCACATTCTTGCGTTGTAGGAAATATAGCCTGTGTTATCCTCGGCAGATGTATACAACACCAAAGGATCAGTAACGGCGGTGTCGTATTCATCTACAAACACTGCGCTGACCACCGGCTTGCCGCAGAAGTTTAAAGTTTAAGTAAGCTCAGAAATCGTATCTGTAAAAGTAAATTCTGCTCCGGTCGCTGTGAAGTTTTGGCACACATCATACTCAACACGTGTTGATGTGAACGTGACCTATCCTTCGTTGACTAGGCAAGGATGGAGAAGCGCATACTTGAGATACCCCGAAACAGACCCGGCCACTGAGTATCCTTCATACTCAACAGTGATCTTCGTTACCCAAGATTCACCATCTTCATTCACACTAATCATCTAATCACTGTAAATCTAGTATTCACCTGAGTCAACATCAAGTGTCAAGTAATCGTAAAAGCCAGTGTCTGAAGCATTTTGTGGGGTACTAGTAAACTTCAAGTTCCATTCACATTCACAGTCGTCGCAGTTGTCTGTCACTTATATACTATTCGTCAGAGCGGGTTGCCAAACATGGTATTATTAGCTTTCAAGTGATAAATCATTCAATCTAGAGTAGGTGCATGGACTCAGAGAAAATAATTCCAAAGTGAAACTTCCAAAGACCTGAGAAACTCCGTAGTTGTCTTTGACTATTTTGATTTGATTGAGATACCAACCAAGATCTGATGAACTCTTCGATGAAACTTGAATTTAGAATGTGTTGTTTGTTGAGTCAAAAGTTTCAGTTAAGAATGTTACAGTTGATGCGTTTGATTGTAAGTTTCCTGAAAGGGGACCACAGAAATTTTTTATTCCGATGTCCTTATCAAGCTTTGAATCAAACCAAACCCAGAAAACTAGCTAGTCTTTGCCTAGTTCGTATCTAAAGTTTGTGCTATCTGGCAATGTATGAATTGTATAGTCAGTTGTCGAAAAACAAGGGTCTGATATCTTCACATCGAATGCATCTCCGATCCAAATTTGATCGTATTCGGTCGAGTGGTATTCAAATTTGCAACTTAGAGTAGCATTTATAAGTTTCTTCTCCCAGTTTAGTTCTATCGTAGCCTTACCGGTATCCTCGTCGAGAAAAGCCTCAGTGCTTGAAAAATCATGACAAGTGAAACTTTTTGGCACAACAACACCACAAAGACCGGCTTTTTGGTTTTCAACAGAGTAGTTATCACTAACCGAGGCAGGTGTAAAAGTCACTCTGTCTGTGAGGTCAAAACTAAGAGAATTTTATGCTTGCACAGTGTTGTCAAAGCATGGGTCATTTAGAACGACGGTTGCTACATTTTTGTATAGCTGTGAACTTGAAACATAATCATTACTGATCTCGAGACCCAAGTAGAATGTCTAAGATCTTTTCCTTGCAGAATTATTTTCACTTTTAACTGATACACTTAAAGTTTTATCGTCGTTGTTAGCATCGGCTGAGGTAAAACTTGCCTCAGTTGAGAAGTCTCCTGTGGATGATACGTCATAAAAAGTCTTCAATACTTTTACGTTACACAATTCAGCGCCATGCGAGTTTATGAAAGGCTGCGAAATTGTTGTCTTAGGATCAGCGATTGTGTAGTTGATCTGACCGAATGATATAGTTTTGAAATTGAAGAATTCGAGCTCGCAGGGATTGTAGATCGTCAGCTTGATTAGGTACTGTTTATAAATCCAGGGACCAGGCTCCAAGTATGAGGTGAGCACCAAAATGTATTATCCGACTGACTCTTGTTTCAAGGATTGGACAGAGAGCTGATAAGAATCGTACGATTATTATGGTTGGTTTTAGTGCTATACCTTGGCTATCTGTTGGTCTGTAATCGGCTGCTCTTGGGAGTCTAAAACGTCGATTTTGAAAGTAGGAGCTCCGCAAAACAAATCAATATCGACTTATTCAGATACAGTGTCTCTCGAGTAGCCAGCTGTGAGATCGTAAACGAGTGCGGATTACCCAACTCCTATTTCGAGAAGTGAGTAAGGAGCTACTTCCCCTGTCAAATCATCGTACCACGCTTGTTTTTCGGTGAGCTAAGTGTTTTTGCACGGATCGATGAAGTTAATCGTGAAGGATTGTTCCTGAGGAGCCCCAGAACACTGAGCACAGCTTACTTTCACAATAAGCTCGGCGGTGCCGTTTAGCATGACGGGAGAATTCTCCTTTACATAGTACCGTTCACACATTTTGGCAAGTAGTTTGATTTGGCTCGAGCCTGATTCAAAACTAACCTCGACCGAGTCAGTAAGACTCTTGATGTTTTGCAACTCAGGATCTGAAAATGCGAAGTCAAACGTTGGCTCTCCGCAGAAATCCGATTGCGTCGTCAATTTAGAAAGTGCATCAGTGAAATCGAAAGTGAGCACGGCATCAGTCGTTTGGCAGATGGTGTAGTCGATCTCGAAGGTGGTAGTTTCACTAAAGTCAATTGGATTGTAGGTTTCTGAAGTACAAGGATCAGTCAACGTAATAACCAAGCTGTCATCACCTGGCCATATAACGGCTTCGTTTGGTCTGTGGATGCTCGCCTCCGTTGATTTGTACTCAACTACACAATTTATGTCACCGAACAGAGTTTTGTTCCAGTTAAGACCTACAACCACATTTTGACCGTCCAACACATCCGGTACTGCCAGGTCCTAGCATTTTACAGAGTATAATGTGAATTCTCCGCATAGGCCTCTAATGTCGTACAGATCTGAGACACTATCAGTCACTTTGCTGAGATCAGGCGCGAACGTGACTTTATCTGCAAGTGGAAAACGCTTCGCTTCCAAAGGGGAAACCGTATTCAAAAGGCAAGCATTTGTGAATTGAACGACACCTTTAACTTTGAAATTGAAAAATTCAGATCCCTTGTTCCGCATCGTGTAGGTGAATGAGATGCTCCAAGGCTGAGTAGCACGCCAAAACTCTGCTCTTTCCGTGTTGTTTAAGAAGATATCAAGCTAAACATCTCCGCTAGCGAACTTTGAAGCTGAAAACCACTCCACGATAGTATCTTCAGCGTCAACAAAACTCACTGTTTCCAATTCGCAGTTTTCTAAATCACGACTATTGATAGTTTTCTTCTTGAATTCCTGTTTGCTACCTATTGTGTAGGTAAGAGTTTAAAAATCAACATCTTACCAGGGCACGACTACACAGGGATCGTCGGTAACCTGGACTATTATTTTTTCATCGTAGACTATTTGAGTTCCATCGCCTAAGTCAGCAACGATATAAACGAAGTAAATTCCATTCTGTTGCGCATCAGTCGTTTTAATCGAAAGTATTACATTTTTTTAATCGTAAGATGAAGCCTCATTCGGAACTTGAACTATTTCAAGCCATTTTTATGAGTTTTCCGGAGTGCTATCTCCATCAGGGTAAAGCTCAACTTTGTATCCAAAAGTTGGGTAGCCACAGAAGTAATCTCTTGCGAGGCCGGCAGAGATGCTATCTTGGGTGTAACCTGCAGTTAAATCGAAATCAATCGGTGATGTTTCTCCTATCACATAGAAGTAAGGGTCGCTATGAGCAGTGAAGAAAGTTTGATATTTAGAGAGTTGGGTATTGACACAGGGGTCAGTCACTTCGAACGAAATTTTAGTGGATTCGTCAGTCTTGAAACCGCTCGTTGAATATTTACGTTCGATAAATCCTAAATAAGATCCAATCAAGGCACGCTGACAAAGATTGGCAGCTAGCTTTAATTTACCCTTTCCGTCTCCTTCGTCGACTATTTGGAGATTTGTAGGAGTATAGTCATTGAAGTCAGGATCAGCTTAGTCCTATTTAAAAGTAAAAATCGGCTAGCCACAGAAATTTGGTTTTCCGGAAGCCTTAGATATTGGGTCTTCCGTGTAAGTAAACGAAAGAGTTGATTCTTCATTCTGACACAACTCATAAGTGAATTCTTGATTTGAAAAAGCTATAGATTGCGCGCTTGATATCTACATTAAGTCCTAACTCAAACATGGATCTGTTATTTCGACACTAAACTGATCGCCGATCCAAGTTTTGCCCGTGTATTCAGTGCTATATGTCACTCTGCAGGTTGTACTTTGGATAAAAGTTCTGTCCCAACCAAGTTATAAAGTTACTTTTCTATCTGCTTCAATAGTCTCTGCTGTTGTTGGACTACAGGAAATGCTTTGTGCTGTTAGTGTCCCACACCAGCCTGCTTTATTCAAATCAGTGCTGACTTTATCAGTTGAGCTTGTATCAAAAGAAACCTGAGCAGAAAGAGTGAATGACTGTGGTGTGATAGCAGCAACAGAATTTTCGAAGCAAGGGTCAGTCAATTCGATCTAACCGGTTAATTGCCAAGTTCTCGTGTAGTAAGGGCTCTTCATTAGCAAGACGACGTTCAAAGTCTGCAGTTGTTTCCTCATTGAGTTGTCGTCACTCTAAACTTTGATAGTAATAGTTTTGGCTGATTTTTCAACACTAACTATTTTGCTTGTAGATTGTGTCCCTAACTAATTATCTTTCACATTGATAATCTCGAAGTCGCAGAAATCTTTGCTAATTTTGTTCACGATTTCAGTTGTTTTAGATAATGGAGTCGCTCCGATAGTGTACGCTAGAGTGCCAAAGTCTGAGTCGATCCAAATATCCGCATCGCAAGGATCTGCCACCGTCACATCTAGCAAGTACGAACTAGAAGGTAGAGTCTTGGCAGCTGGGGCTGTGAAACTTAAAACCAGTTTGTAGTTGCCTAGATGACTGCGTTCACTAGTTTCCACAGCTATTTCTATTGTTGAAGTCGATTATGAGTAAGTCGCAGAGAAAGCAGATGGAGCCTGACTAGTCGTTAGGAGATCATTTACTTGCAAATAGACTTCTTTCTTACACAGATCGAAGCGGCCTTAGATTAGGTAGCTCCAAGTATGTATGGTCTCAAATAAGTTGTAGGTAAGTTAAGTTGGCGCCGATTCATCGATTGGAGTAATACTGATATCGCCGCAGTCCACTACTTCTACGCGGAAACTTTCACTTAGTGCCAAAATTTTTGGATAGTTGGCAAGATACACTTCTACTACCACGTCGAATAGTCCGAAAACATCACTCTGTAAAATTATTTCTTTCGAAGTCAAGTCAATTGACAAGCCACTGTCAAGAATGACCGCAGGGTTTGTTTAACTGATTGCTGATTTAATCTGGTAAACGATTCTGCCACACTTTTGCTCCGTCGCTCCCTATGAATAGGTGATGACTGGCTCAATCAATTATTAGACTGATGCAGATGTCTACTAATTTGTGTAGCTCATACTGTTATATGTACCTCCAATTGCAATCGTTGTTAAACTGCAGATTGCGTTTTAGTCTTCCGACATCGTTACTTTGAGTACGAGACCTAAAGCCCATTTGAAGTCACCTGGCTAGATGAATGCCGCTACTACATTGTAGGTTCCAACAACAGCAGTTTACTTTACGATTTTTACAATGATCTATCCATTTTCAAAAGTCGCTTACAGGAAAGCTAGTAACGAGCCATCAGCATCCTGAAGTGATACAACGGGATTTCCACAACTTGCTAGAGGTGGACCCGAATAGTCAACACTTGTGATAATATCTGATGTTGGCGGAAAGGTCAGGTCGAATTCAACTTCGCGCGAAGGATCTTAAGTACTGATCCAGTCACTGTATTTTTGGGTGCAAGCACGAACTTCTACTGTCCAAACAGTAACAGGAGACGATGAAATAATATTATTCGACCCAATCTTAATGTCGTACTTCAGAGTGCCGCTAAGTGATGGTTAGTTAGATACGAACTTGAAGTGAGTCTCGTCGGTCTATGTGATAAATGTTAGCTAGGAATCTACTGAACCACTAGAGACAGTCGATGCAGCTGAGTCAAGGACTGCAATTATTTAATAACCTCCGCATACGTTTACCGTCGTTGCTGAAACTGTATCTTTTTGCCACTTTGCCTCTACTACTAATTCTCCTTGGTTTGTGTAGTATTGTTAAAAATCGGGTTCTAAAACTGGCGCGGATTAGAAAGAACTATCGTCACATATATCGAAGATTTTTAAAGAAACACCGAGCGAGAAACTGAAGTCACCCGGCTTCGAAAAGACTGCATAGAGTGTGTAGTCACCCTTCGTCGCTTTGCTATTGTCTGGTAGTTAAATATTGATAACACTTGTATCCGCGTCAAAGATGGCATTTAGGAAGTCAAGTATTTGTCCATCAATTCCGTT
>Ga0078894_10003778_pt1 | contig 11502 bp, 8 predicted proteins | sample LauGreSu1BDMLBSD_2_FD_67506 | JGI IMG/M metagenome (GOLD analysis project Ga0078894, IMG submission 67506) | Freshwater lake microbial communities from Lake Michigan, USA - Su13.BD.MLB.SD (version 4) (version 4) | ecosystem: Environmental > Aquatic > Freshwater > Lake | place: Lake Michigan, USA... | reverse complement strand
ACCCCATACTAAATGCGATAATATTTTAATCAATAATAAAAATGATTTTAGCCTTCTTAAAGTCTTTAACCATCGTGTTTATGCTAGCCCTTAGGGTTAAGGCCTAAATACCAGTTCATTGCCAGACAGTTTATACGCATGTGTATGGCACAAATACTTACAAGCTAATACCCGGTGTCCCTAACTAAACTCCGAATGTTGCCACTGTCCAAAGTTTCTCCTATCCCTAATTTTATGTCAAAGTTAATGGAGTAGATATAGACCTTCTGCCTGAGTGCGCGCCTTGGGTAGAATACTTTTCATTCGATGGACACTATGCAGTTTCTTATTCGGGTAATTAGATAATTTTGACTCCGACATATTATGCTTAGTCAGACATTAGCTCTTCACCCAAAAGCAGCATTGTTTAAGCTAGATAAACTAACCTAGCTTCTATTGGTGATCTCCCAAAAGCCTAAATTGTGAATATGAATGTAGTCGACTATTGCGCCTCAAAGAACATTGCAGCTCCGACTGATCCGCAGGCAATCCTAGTAAGTTTGACTAATGATTAATCCCTGTCATTACAATTTCAGCTCTCATAGGGATCATCCGACGATCTTACTCATTGCAAAAGACCTGATAGAATACGATACTACAAGATAACGCCCTCGGGAACGTATTTGGAAACGAATTGGTTTACTATTGATGCTGCCACCGCCTAATTAACTTTAAATTACCCAGGAGTTCAAAACATAGCTTATCGTAAGTCGATAGATTTTGAGTATGAACTTAAAGACCCTTTGTTCAACACCGTGTGGTCAAAAGGTAAATTCTACTTTGAGTTCAAAGAGTCAACATGCTCGACTAATACTTTAACTCTAACCTAACTAATTCCCACAATCTAATACAACGTCAACTAACCTTTAACAACAGAGACATACTATTCATATGCCAGTTTATTACAGTAGACCTCTAGCCTGTCAACATGCAACAATTACAAAATGTAGGTAACGAGCTCCTGGTGTGGAATAAAAAATTCCGGCACATTATCTACTCAAGGGCTTACCATATATGGCTGCACCACCTAATAAAGTGTTGGTTAGCAGACTTTTACAATCAAAGTCACTGATAATTTTGGCAATTCTTAATAAATGTAGTTTACTGTCAATTTATTTGGATGTCCTTAGGCAAGCTTCTAATTATAAGATTTTACTTCAGTGACAAATCTAAAATTTGGAACCAGCTTAAGCTACAGCGAAACATTCACAGTGCATGGCGGTAATCTGTGTGGAACAATGACATACAGTTATCGATGGTTAGTTAACGATTCTCAATCAGTCAATCAATAATTTTCAACAGCTGCACCATCAAGTTTTACCATCACTAACCATTAATACACTAGTCAAGCGTGCGCACCATCGTGTGTAGTAACCAACCCTCTTACGATTTAACATGGCGTTGGACAGAACACCATCACTGTGAGTCCTGACGCTTCAGCGAAAAATAAATACCTTCACATCTGGTTATGTGTCTAACAGGATCAATCGTAGTTTGGTCGTAGTTCGACACAAATATGTTAGTAAAATTGGTAAAAAATCAAAGTCTACGACTGCAGTGGCTTTTTTACACCAACTATAACCCCACCAGCAGATGTGCATTTGACTTACAACATTTAAACACCTGTGTTGTCTTTTAACATTTCACCTTTTGTGAGCAATGACAGTACCTGTCCTGTTTCTTTTAAGTAATTAACAGAAGTTAGCTCAGAGGGTGTGTATTTGCCAATCAGCTAGCTCCAAATGGTCTTAACTGGAACTAACTATTAGTTAACTGTAAATCTGAATAACTAATACGGAACAGTTCCTTTAAGTTATTACGCCAACGCAGAGTATGTCTTAGAAAACACTCATCATACAGTTGATAACTTGACTGCAAAACAAAAAATTTACCTGCTTGTATTGCCAGATTGCTCTCAAATTACTTCAAATTTTGGCACTTCAACCATGTCCCAAGGAAATTATTAAGTTTATTAAGGCTAAGCAATAATAAATTTACTTCCATTTACTGTTTCTAATCCAAAATGTCCAGTTAGCTCTGTTTAAATTTAGATCTGGAAAAATGGCGTTGCTACTAGTGAAACATTTGCTGTAGCTCAGGCCTTGACTCACACTGCAACGAAATACCAAATTTCATACAACACCCCAAGTGTTAAAATAAATTTGAACACTCTTGGTGACAATAATAAAGCTATTGATAACTTCGACAGCACTGCTTAACAAGGTTTCACTGAGTACGAAGTCAAATTCAAATTAAACATTGACGCTAGCTATTCAAAATCATTGCCTTTAAAACTCACCTAAAATTGCAATAATCAGAACCTTGCTAATGGTCCAGTTCTATAGATAACAACACCATCAGACACTTAGATGTATGGCTCAGATACTACATTACAAGTTTAACTAAACACACCAAGTTTATTGCACTTGCCCAAATTCACAATTAATGAACCAACTTGTGCTCTTAGTTATACCTTAACTCCAAGCACCTCAATTTCACCCAACAAGCCAACTACTGGAGATTTTAGTATATTCACTGTAAGTACTAGCAGTAATCCGAGCAATTCCCTTTAAGTTTCTTTTAATTCAGCTAACAGCGCGCATTATGGCTATTATAACTTTGATTTCTGTGCTAAGACTTATCAATCCTCTACGGTTTGCAGATAAGTCAGCATTCTAGTGTTTCCAGACTGCTCAACCTACAATGTCAATTTCATACCATTTGTAGTTGGTTACTAGGTCTCAAACCCAGAAATTTTACTAAAGATGTTCGATGGTACTTCTGGCCCTGTCAGATCCCAAGACCCCGTTGCATGCCCAGTTTATCAAATTTCACTTGAGGTTACCAAAACTGGCTAAACTTCATATGTTAGTTTGACTAATGGAGCTGTAGACCCTAACTATAGTTTGTTTACTTACACCCCTTACGATGCCAAAACGGGTGGTTCTGGGCATCTAAAAGTCTATACAACAAACAATGATTTAGCTTTTGCCAACGCAACTCCAGATGGCTACAGTTTTAAAGTCTCAGCTAGACTTAGCGCTAAATTTGGAACTAAATATATGCCAGCTACGAACTCTCATTCATTTACTGCTGACTTTATTAAAGTTTTTGTTTTCAAGAATTGCAATGCAGCTACTATGATTAACAGTGCAACGATAAACTAAATCTCTTTGGACAAATACATAATAAACAATCCTGCACAGACATCATCCTGGTCAGTTCAGCCTCAATTCACTCCAGGCTGTTTTAAATTTTACTCTCTAAAAGATGCAACAACCGGTGCAGTACCAACGACAGCTTTCACTATAGACTAATTAACTGGCTAGGTGACTCTCCAAGCCACTGATACAACACTTACTTACAATTATGTTGAATATCAATTGGCAGTTGATGCTAACTCTCACAATAATACTGTTATGAAAACAGTTAATTTTCAAAATAAAGTTAAAATCTATTCGGAATGTTATGCCTACTCGGTTTAATTTTCTCCAAATTAACAGAGAAAACATACTTACACGCTCTTCTAATTAGACAACATCGTCGATCCTTTAAAGCCCGTATTAGTTCTAAAAGATATTGCACAACCGGTTTTTGAATTTAAACTAAGAGGCATTATCGCTACTCTCGACCCTAATTGTGGCAGTATGGTTTACAATAGTGCGATTGATCCTACTAGTCCAAGCATGACTTTTTAAACGACTAGTACAGGTGTGAAAATAGGAACACAAAATCCATAAGATGTCGGATCATATAAAATCAAAGTCATTTTTGATTTAATGAGTCTTGGAAATATTTTTTCCTATTTTGGAGCAAACAATCCGTTGAATTACATTCCTATTCCTGAATACATGGACTTGTACGTCTAAGACATTTGTTAGATTACAGTTTCAGAACCTACATAGGTTATCTTGAACAAAGCTTTGTGGCAAACGAGCGTTTTGAATCCCTATGATTTGTTGGTCTAAATTGATCCTGCAAGAATAGGACCAACTTTGACAAGTTATTACAATAATGGTTTGGGAGATCCTGTAGAGGCCACAATGTCTGTAGATTACATAAGGTACTGTGGTCAGTAAATCTTTAATGTCACATTTAGTAAAGAGTTCCAAGAAATGCTCATTCCGAAATGGAACGAACCATTGGCGAATTATCCCGTGAATATGAAAGTGGTACCAACACTTTCCTCTTAGATAGGCAATCATACTGTAGATGTTTAGGTGACTTTTTCAAGAAACACTACACTAAATCCAACACTTAAATACTAATTTAATGTAACTGTAAAAAGCTGCTAATTGATCAGCATTCAAGCTCCTTAAATAGTTTCAAGTAAACTCGATCACAAATTCGACATGCTAAATCCAATACCCGTTGAGATTCCATTTACACAGATAGTCTAAAGGCCTTAGTGCGAATACCAAGTAAAATACTCTTTTAAACAGTAATTACCTGCTTTATAATAATAAGTAACCTACCCATGGGCGACAATAGTTGAACATAAAAATGGAACCGGTAAGATAGTGATTGACAAACCTAATGTGCTTTATGCTAACTAAAAATTTGATTTGTGGCTCAGAGCTGATTTCATTTAAAACTTTGATAATCCTGAGTTATAGTTTGCCGTTAGTCAAGCTAACTTTAGTGTAGAGTTCAGTGTCCCTTCAAGTGTGCTTAACAGTCCTCCTCCATCCATGCAAAGTTTGTAGCCTCAAATAAACTTACCAAAAAATGAAGCATATTAATATCAGTTACCAGTACCCGTTAGTGCTATTGGTTACAAATCAACTGTAAGCACAATTACAGTTCAGGACGATGAAGGTAATAACGTCTAATTAAGTTTTGTTTCATGGGACTTAAGTGATCAGCCCCCAGTTTTAAAGTTCATACCACCTGATAAATCTTACTATGGCAAGATTTTTACAATAAGCATAACCGTATAGGATTCAAACCCAATTTTGGAAAAAAAATCAGTTTAGAAAATTATTTTAAAAATGCCTGATCTACCTGCTGTTGTATTGCAAAAGTAAAAGCAAGTTTAAAATACTACTGCTTACCCTGTAATGAATATTACTAAAGTGACAAGTCGCGGTAAGTTTAATTTAACTTTTACTCAAAACATGACATACCCTGAATCTATTTTAATACTCAATAGCACTAACACAGGCTAGTAATTTATACAGATGAGAGTGTACCAAAACAAAACAAGAGATGGGCCTGAGTAATTTTACAAGTAAAATACTATTTTTAACTGGACAATCACAAATGTCACAGATTTGAGCATCAGTTTCCAACTTAATTTTACTAATGCTGATCTAATAAGCAAAATTATACCTGACACTTTGTACTTAGAGATTTTAGATCGCAGTGTTTTTGTGTCGAAAGAATCCAGACTAGCTCCAAAAAACATAAATTAGATTCTTGCAGTGAGAATTCATAAGCAAGACCTTACTTAAATTAGTTTACAGCCAACTTTCACATCTATAAGTACTACAATCATAGCTTTTCTTGCATCAAATTTCGCCCTGTCATACATATTCGCTGGTAGCATGCAAATGATGTGGGGTTTAGTTGGTGCTCTTTAGATTTTTGTATACACGATGCTTTTAAAATTGAACAGACCCTCTAATCTAAATGATTTCATGCAGATGCTGCTGACCTTAATAACATTCGACTTGTTCCAGGCTGATAAATTGTACCCCCTGATATTTAATTTTTCGAAAACTCCAAGCTTTAGTGATTTTTTCGACGAAATGAATTTTTCAGGGTCGACTTACATAAATGGAATAGGCAGTATGTTCATGATCCAGATGTGGATAATATTGCAAATAGTCTTCATGGTTATTTTTAGCCTAGTGGTAGATTACTGTGGAACCAAGTTCAGAATGATGGAGAGAATCAACAAGAAATTCAAACTTGTCAAAAAGGGAAATATGGTGATTACTGCGATTTACCAATCCTACTTCGAAACTGCAATTCAAGCCTCGATTACTTTCTACGGCTTATATAAATCTGAAGATAAAAAAGTTTACTATAAAACTTTTTCAGATGCCTTGTCGACAGCGTACTGCATAATTTATTCAGTGTTGAACAGCATTATACCATTTATTATGTTAAACTTGGCATTCAAACTTAAAAAAGCATCAAAAAATAAAAAATAAGACTGGAAGGTTTTTGACAAGTACGTTGACTTGTTTGAAGGTTTACGAACTAAGCACTTAAGATCATTAATGCAACCTTTTGCGTTCTTGCTGAGAAGAATGGCTTAGATTTTTTGTATTGTAGTGCTTGGATCTGTGGCAAATACAGTTTTGTAGATTTAGGTCTATTACTACACAAGCCTTTTGTATACTTGTTACATGCTGCATTCATTCTACTTGGATACAATTTTTGGTAATTACCTTGAGGCTTTCAATGAAATCATGACATTGATCAACTTATTACACCTGTGGGCCTTTTGCGATTGGATTGAAGATTCAAATACTATTTAAAAGATGGGAAATTCACAGATGCTGTGCATAGTATTTTAGGCTTTTGTCAACATCGTAATCGTCATGAAATTCCAAATTCAATCAGCTATATTCACTGTTAAGAAGTGGATCTATCTCAAAAAAATGGAATCAAACATACTTAAGGAGAAATTAAAAAAGTAAAAGGAAGAGGACATGAAGGACTAGAAATTTGTTGCAGAACAGATTATTAAAAAAGTGTTTGTCAACCGCCAGTTGTCGGACATTGAAGAGGAGAAAGAAGATGATAGATGTAAGTTTCCTTTAATAAATCTTTAGATTCCAGCTTTAGTGATGAAGACCCTGAGAAGAAATTCTAAAGGAGATAAAAAAGAGAAAAATTCTTGAAAGATGCTCGGACGTTTAAAAAAGTCAAAACTACATAATTTAAGCAAAAAATTTAAGTCTTGAGCTAATTTGACTCTGAAATTTAAAGACCAACTAACGTTGTTGAAGATTAATCGAAAGTGCAAAAAAATTACTCTTTACCATAAATAAAATATGAAAGCTTGCCTCGTATTAGTATTTAGAAAGAAAGAGTCTAGAACACGGTTGAATAAGTCAAAGAGTAAGAAATTTAACGCATCCCTGATTACTTCAAGCGACATGCTTCTAAAAATATTGAAATCAACATGATTAATAAAACTAGAGAGCAGCGCCTGAAAGAATTAGACGAATTCTTGAAAAATCTCTGAGTGGAATTATTTACACAGTTAATTTTGGATTATAATTTAAAAATGATCGACCAAAGACCTGGATTTATACCCTTAATGTCTGCAAGTATTTCTATTCTTGGTAGCTTCTTCTTGTATTACTATTACGCCAGAAAGTAGAGCACAGCCAATTCTATCGATGTTGAAAGACACTAGCTCTAGCTTGATACTGCACTAAGGCGACTATAAGATGTCGTCAATCGACGTCATCACTCGAAAAAGTTAAAGTTGTTATTCGACCAAAATGACGAATTCGTCAATGAAGACTGTGTCCAAGAACTTTTGTTTTTTAATAAAAACTTGTCAGATGAGGACAGTGATGACAGTGAAGATCGTCAAACTGAGACTTTAAGACTGATCAATAGCAAATATCATCAAGTGCTAGTTTGCTTTAGCAGCGAAGAAGAAATGCTCGCAGGCACAACTAAAATCACTCGCGATATCTTCACCGGAGGGGATAAAAGTGAAAATGCCCTTCTTTTCTTGGAAAATCTCGATAAGGTCAAATCTAAAAAAAAGCCAGAAGTGATTTAGAATAAAAATCGAGATGTCAACGAGTCTTTTGAATTAGACTCTGCTAGTATTACATAGAAAACAATGGCAATCAGCGATGAACCTTCAAATGTCGAGGCAAAACAAGCAGTCGATCTTTTTGACTCAGATATTGAAGAAGAACAAAATGAAAATGTCTTGCTAAATATCAGTCCTAAGAAATTTGAGAAGCCAAAAGATTAGCTTTTTATTGACTTCTTTAGTATGTATACAAAACGTTTTGTCGAGGATTAGAAATCAGGAAACGATTCAAAACAAAGTATCAAGCTAGAGGGTAAGAAGCAGTCGTGATAATTTATATTTAATTTAGTTAAATTATGTCCAACATTGGTAAGCCGTGCGTATCCCTACATTTAGAAGAACTAAAAGAAATGAGATAGACTGACTCAGAATATGATATCGCACCGCAGCCAAACTTAAAATTTAGGAAACAAACTTACTAGATTCAGAGCGAAGATGAATTAGACGAGCCTTAACTCTTCTAGAAACTAGCATCAGAGCCTAACTCTGATGACGGGCTCCTTTCACCAGACAGAGTAATTCTTTTAACTTATTTGTAGGGAAAAAAAGAAAGACCTTTACCAAGATGTTACGGCTGTCGCAGAAGATTTGGCTGCTTGACGTCGATGGAAAAACGAAGAATCTAACTTAATGGATTGACCTAACCACGCTATTTTATGTCTAACAGCGTTAGAAACTAGAAGTATAACTTGTTTACATTCCTGCCGGTGGTGTTGTACAACCAATTCAAATTCTTTTACAACCTTTTTTTCCTTTTAATAGCTTTGAGCCAATTTATTCCACCATTGAAAGTTGGTTTTACTTTTACTTACATAGCTCCTCTAGCATTTGTATTGACTATTACTTTGTGCAAAGAAGCTTGGGATGATATACAGCGCTACAGAAAGGATAAGGAATTGAATAACTTTAATTATGAATACCTACGACACAATGGAGATTGGTCTTTTAAGAATTCTGCAAGTTTGAAAGTCGGAGACTTAATCCGAGTCAGACAAAATGAAAGGTTCCCAGCAGACTGTGTTTTACTATATACTACTGAGAAATCAGGATCAATATTTATCAGAACTGACTAATTGGATGGAGAAACAGACTGGAAGCTCCGTAAAGCTGTGAACTTCACTCAAAATTTATAGCCAATAGAAAATGCTGTAAAACGGGCGGACTTAATCATTACTGCTATGCCACCAAATGACCAAATATATGATTTCAAAGGAAATGTTTAAAGCGGCTAAGATGATGATCAAGCCTAAATAGAGGCTCTTAGTCTTGAAAATACCTGCTGGTAAAATACAGTCTTAGCAAGTTCTGGTTTTGTAGTAGCTTGCGTTGTGTTTACTGGGAAAGAAACACGAAGTGAAATGAATGCAAAGACACCAAGAATGAAGTTTGGAAAACTGGATGAGGAGGTGAACACCCTATCTAAGTTCTTATTCTTATTCATGGTTATCATGAGCCTTGTGATTGTTGCTTTACAAGGATTTTTAGCAGCATGGTATATTCAGCTTTTTAGATTTGTTTTGTTACTTTCTTCAATCATACCGATCAGCTTACGAGTAAACTTAGATTTAGCTAAAGTTTTTTACTGCTACGGAATATATAAAGATGAGGAGATACCGGGTACTATACCAAGAAACAGCACAATTCCTGAAGAACTTGGTCGTGTTCAGTATTTGCTGACTGATAAGACTGGAACATTAACTTAAAATGATATGATTTTCAAAAAATTGTCGATGGAGTACGCGTTGTATGATTTGGAAAATCTTGACGAATTAAGAAAGCAGCTTTAGGAAAATTGCTAAAATTTTGGTTAAGGTCCTATGGCAGATTTGCAGCAGATTGAATCGGGTGAGAGAAGACCTCGTCGTGAGTAAGAATTCGTAGTTCGTGATTTTGTCACAGCTTTAGCTTTGTGCCACAATGTCACACCGACTTATCCAAAAGAAAATGATACATCTATTGTAGAGTACCAAGCTTCATCACCTGATGAAGTTGCTTTAGTAAAGTTTGCAGACTAAATGAACATGAAACTTGTTTAAAGGGACCAAAATTAGATTACCATTCAGAATGCTAATAAGTAAGCTGAATAGTATGAAGTATTAGCCAATTTCCCTTTCAGCTCAGATACTAAACGAATGGGTATCATTTTAAGACACAATTAATCAAGAAGGATAATCTTTTACTTAAAAGGGGCTGAAATTGTAATGAGCTAAAAAGTCAGACCACGTCAAAGAGCTACTGTTGACGAAGCTTGTGAAAATTTAGCGATGGAGGGCTTAAGAACTCTTGTTATTAGCCAAAAAATGATTACTCAGGAATATTTTGACTCTTGGAATCGACGATATTAAGCTGCCAAAGTAAATATGAATAATAAAGAGGAATTAGTAGCGTAATGTGTTAAAGAACTTGAGAATGACATGGAGCTGTTAGGGGTTACAGGAGTTGAAGGTAAGTTAAAAAGATAATGTTGTAGACAAACTACAAAATGAAGTTGCTGTGACCATAGAAGCATTGAGGTCTGCAAGCATTTAAATTTGGATGCTCACCGGGGACAAAGTCGAAACAGCCACTTGTATTGCGATTTCAGCAGGTTTTAAGGATAGAAGGCAGTAAATTTTCTATATGAGAGACTTGACATCTTAAAGAGAAGTTGAACTTAAGCTGATGGATTTTGAAAAACAAACAAATACACTTCTAATGATTGACGGAACGACACTTGAAGTCATTTTGAACAACCAAGTACTCGAAGAAAACTTTTTCAAAATCGCTACTAAAGCACCAAGTGTTTGTGTTTGTAGATGCAGTCCAACTCAAAAAGCAATTATTACCCAAAAAATAGCACAATATACTGGCAAAAGAACATGTTCAGTGGGTGATGGAGGCAACGATGTGGGAATGATACAAGAGGCTAATATTGGAGTTGGTATAGTAGGTAAAGAAGGTAAGCAAGCGAGTTTCGCTGCAGATTTTAGTATCGATGAATTTAAACATTTGAGGAAACTGATTTTGTGGCATGGAAGATTGAGCTACAAACGCAGCGCAGTTCTGAGTCAATTTGTAATCCACAGGGGCTTGATTATATCGGTGATACAAACAATTTTTAGTGCGGTATTTTACTATGTTACAATTCCTATTTACACTGGGATGCTAATCTTAGGTTACTCTACAATTTACACCTGCATGCCAGTGTTCAGTTTGGTGTTTGACTAGGATGTTAGTGTTTAAGCCTGCATGAAGTATCCGCCTTTGTATGCCACTTTGTAAAAAGGGAGGTCCTTGAATCTTAAAACCTTTTTGATTTGGTTTTGGATGTCACTTTTCCAAGTAAGTAACGATTTTTAATTTTGTAGGGCTGTGTGATTATGCTTGGCACTATTATGTTTTTCAATGAGCCATTCACAAATATAGTCACCATCACTTTTAGCAGTTTAATTATCACTGAACTTTTGAATGTTTACTCATCTGTACACAGACTGAACTGGAAAATGGTTGTTGCTTCGGTGATTACCTTATTCTTATATATTCTTTCTATTGGCCTTTTACCAGAATACTTCTAGACCTCGTATATAACCTGGGAGTTTATCGGTAAAGTAGTAGCAATCACAGTGGTTAGCTGGCTGCCGTTGCATGTGGTTAAGCTTATTGTGAATAAAGTTGACCCAACTGAGTTTTAG
>Ga0078894_10003777_pt1 | contig 11503 bp, 5 predicted proteins | sample LauGreSu1BDMLBSD_2_FD_67506 | JGI IMG/M metagenome (GOLD analysis project Ga0078894, IMG submission 67506) | Freshwater lake microbial communities from Lake Michigan, USA - Su13.BD.MLB.SD (version 4) (version 4) | ecosystem: Environmental > Aquatic > Freshwater > Lake | place: Lake Michigan, USA... | reverse complement strand
CATGATCCAAGTGAAATCACTTTCCCACTAATATCATCTGGCATTTGATTTACACCAAGTATAACTGTATGGTCTGCTCCTTCACATGGCGCTGAAACAATAACTGTCTTTGCACCATTGATTATATGTTTATATGACTGAGCTTTTGAATTAAATACGCCACTGCACTCAAGAACAATATCAACCCCATCCCAAGTCATATTATCAATATTTGTCTCACTTGAGATCTTTATTTTGTGATCTCCATATATAATTGAGTCTGAGTCATAGGTTATATCTCTTTCAAGTTTTCCATGAGTTGAGTCATATTTCAGCATGTAAGCTGCATTTTGTGGAGAGAGTTTATTACTGTTGACAACTGTTAGTTGGTTTGATCCTAGAAGAGCACGAGTGACACACTTCCCTATTCTACCAAAACCATTTACTGCAATTTTTTTCATTTTGAGATTATGTTAGAGTCACTCAACTCTACCAAGTGATAATTGAGGTGTCAAACTCTTCAATCAATGAAGCAAAGTATCTGCTGCTTCACAGGCTGCTGAAACACTATATGATTGAGCTTTTGAATTAAATACGCCACTGTACTCAAGAACAATATCTCTACCGTATCAATGCATATTTTCGATATTTGTTTCACTTGAGATTGATAATTAAAGTATAAAATTTCTATCAACATTTTTCTCTCTTTCTGGTGCCATTGTTAAACAAGACCTTTCCAACATTTTTGCAGCTTTATCATCACATCTCTCAACTCTCTTGTATGAAGTCATAGTAGCATATATTTCATAAAAATCGTTGATGATGCCACTAGTGCTGGTTATTCGTCCCACCCATGATGAAGTTATGCAACTTTTGTTACTTATCAATCTTGTCCATCCTGTCGATTCTGTCGATTCTGTCGATTCTGTCGATGAAGTAGTAACTTCACCAACATCAATATTAGCAAATATAGCAGATGCAATAATTCTACTGAGGTTCTCTTGAGACGCTGCAGTATTGTCTCCTAGATATTTTTCAACACTTAACTCCTCAAATACAGATTTAGCTATCTCTGTAGCTTTTGCAATAGCATTGGTTTGGAATGTTTCTACATCACCTAATCCATCTATTTGTGACAACAATGATGTTGCTACTTTTGTTTTATCAGTGCCTGCCTTATTATACTCCAAAATCACAAGGTCCGCTGCAATGTCTAAGTCTATGTTAGAGAAGTTATCATCTTTGGATAGTGCAGCAGCTAAGTTATAGACATACTGAGGGTTTTCTGACTCAAGTCTCTTTGATATTTCCTGGCTCATCTCCAAGAACTTGTCAATATTCTCATCATTCAGTCGGCAAGAGTTGCTCGAAGAAATTATATCTTGAATTGAAACTTTATTTTCCAGACAATGTTTTCGTATCTTACCCAAGTTTTCTAAATTAAATTGTAAAAGCAATCTTAAATTGCTAGCGCTAAGACCATATATTTCATTATGTAGGCTATCATCTTTTCCATTCCAAACTCTACCAGTGACAATTTCTACTGCAGATATTACTGCAAATTTCTTAGGATCGCTTTCTATAATACCCAATACATCATCTTTTAGTCTTTGTAGTTCTTCTCTATGGCTTGCAAGTGAAGGTTCTGTCTGAATTATACTTTCAATAGTAATACTATTAGTAGTAATAACTTTCGAAAGCGTCTCTGGAACATCAACATCGACTGGGATATAAAAATTTCCTGGTGAAGACTTCTCACGTTTTGAAATGTCATATAGAGCTTTAAATGATCTTTCTGCAATAGCTTCAAGTAGCTTTTCATCATTCTTCAATTTTTGGCTTATTTCAGGACCTAGGCTCTGTAAAACTTGGAGAATTCCAAAGTAAATCCTCTCTAAGTCATGAGCTCTATCAGCAACAGATAGATACCTCTGACCTGAGAGCTTAGCAGCAATTTTCTTTGTCAATTTTGATTCAATAGAACGATCATCAGTATCTTGACTATATTGAAGAGCTTTATCTAAACATGCAGTCGCTGATAATTTACCTTCTCTATCTTCTCCTGGCTGCATTTTACCTGTAGCTCTTTTAAGATACCAACTTCTCAGCACAGCATTTACTGATCCATTATCTTGAAGACTACCTTTGCTTTCAAAATCTTCAAGAAGATTGTCGTATTGCTCTAGTTCTTTTTGAGATTTACTTACAAGTATTTTATACAGCTCATGCTTGTTTCTTGATGTACTACTGAGTTTACTAGCTATAGGTGCAAAAAGTGGATACTTGTCACTATTGAATATTTCTAAAGCTGTAGACAATTCTTCATCAATAGTATCACTGTTACAAAAACCTAAAAATTCACAGAGTTCTTCAATGCGATCTTCACTTAGAGATTTAATATTGCCTAATATCTCCCTCTCAAGAAGTTTTGGAAGAACTTTGTCCATTTGAGATAAAATAAATTTATCTTTAAAGTTGCCAATAATTTTGGTCAAAATTCTTTCTACTCTTGATTTTAATATTGGATCGTTGGCAATAGCAGTTTCGACCTCTTTTAGTTTTTCTAAGATCTTTTTCGGTAAAACAAACTTACCACCATCAAAAATTGACTTAACACAAATATATTCTATTCTATCAAGAGCATCTTTTTCTGGCGGCAATTTTTCAAATTCACCTGTTAAAATCTCTTTACTATATTTTTTCATCAACTCAGACGTTAGACCTTTCTGAAGTAATTTATCTTTAAGTTCTCTTGCATCATTTAGAGATTGCATTTCTTCTCCAAAGATTTTAATGATTGCCTTCCAGCTATCTACTGAAAGTATTTCTAAATCAGTAATTCCATCACTCCAAGCCTTATGTAAGGAATCTTGAGAGAATTTCTCACTACGAGCTCTATGGAAGTTCATTAACGTATATACAAATTTTGCATCTAACGGAGGTGTAATATTTGTTTGAACCTTTACATCATCCAATAAGGTACTAATGTCTAGTTTTTGTTTTTCTGCTGCAGAAATAAATGATTTAAAACTCTCAAGATCAAATGTCGTACCAGGAACCTTAGGAGGTAGATTAGCAGATTTAAAGTCACATCTTATAAATTGTGAACCATTAAATATGACTGTTGTAAGATCTGATTTAACAAATGTAATACCCTGGAATAAGCAACTTGATAAATCTAATGCACCTAAATTTTGTCCAGAAAGAGCGTGAACAGATATTGGTGAAAATTCTCTTCTCAAGATTCCTCTAATATCAACTGTACCAGAACCAGCTTTTGCTTCAGCTACAGTTTCTGCAAATCTTTTAACTAATTCTTCATCTGCTGCTGGTCCAGACCATAAGGACTTAATTGCTGTCCATCCATGCCACATTCCAAATGCTGCTGCCCTTGCAAGATCCATTTTATGCTCTAAAAACGACTCGTCTTCGACATACAAGGCACGGACCAAATCTTTAATCTCTTCCAACCTTACATCATTTTTTGGATCTTCAACTAGCTTGAGAGCCTCACTTATGGTAGCTAAGTGATTAGGATTGCTAATTTGCTCACTGATAATACTGAGTATAATATGATTCAGTACCCTCCTCTTATCTTGATCTAAATATTTCAATAAGTCAAAAATTTTGTCTGCTACTTTTTCAGGCTCAATTTTTCCTTTGTTGATTATAAGTTCATTTACCAAATCTTTTAGTCCCTGCTCACTTCCGATACTTGTAACTAGAGTATTAAGTATGTCAAGCAAGTTTTGACTTTGTTCACTGTTTTCAATAGATAAAAATGATGCAAAAATTGAAGATAACATATCCTTGATTTCACCAATCTCTTCAATAGATCTTCTTCTGTAAGCTAAATCGTTTAGGGTTTCGAGAACTTTCTCTTTACTCTCATCAAATGCTATTCCTGATAATTTTTTTGCATCTTCTTCTGTAAGAAGCCCTCTGCTTCTAATCATCCAATTTTCAAATGATGCCTTTGTGATTGGTTCTGCTAAAGCACCATCTGATTGGAGCATTTCAGAAAGCTTAAAGAATAGATCTGAATGAATTCTACTAACTACCAGGCCCTCTTCATTTTTTGTAACACCAATTGCTTCAAAAGGCTTAATTCTCAATTCATAACTTAACCTGGCAAGCAGTGTTTTTGCTTTCTCCTCTGTAAATTGATCAAACGATTGATTAAACATTGTCCTTAAGAAGGTACAGTTATCTCTTGATAGATTGCCATTTTTTAGAGCTTCCTCTAATCCTTCTAAAAGAGAATTTTTATCTTGTGCTGCCATTATTACAGAAGTAACAGCACTCAATTGAGTTTGATGTTGTGGCACATCATCGACTTTAAATATACCTAAAACTTCGTTACAGACCTTTACAGCTTTATCATTGATCTTTGCTTGTTCTGCGATTGTTTGTAGATCTTCTTCAGTGTTGATTTTAAGGACCTTAATTGATTCTTCTATATCACTAAATTTTCTGTTACCTGAAGCCCACATATAGATATTACCTAATGCTTCATTTCTCTCCTTTAATTTACTATTAGGTACTGAAACTGCTGCTTTGCTTAAAGATATACCATTAGGCATGATACTATTATGTATTAATCTATCAACAGTTGTCAATATACTAAATTCAGGTTTAAGCAAAGGTAAAGCTACAGGTAGGAGAGTAGTTGTTATTTTCTTTATTCCATCGTTTTGTAAGGATTGAAATTCAAATCTACTGAAATATTCTTTCATAAGAGGGATTTGCTCCCCAAGCTTTGCCATGAGGTTACCTATTTCCTCATGAATAGTCATTTTACCTTTTGATATATCATAAGATGCATTTTCAGATAATACTTCTCTCAATTTATCATTGTTTTGTATCAGGCTCAACACATGCCCTGTCATCTCTGAATAGTTTTCACTAGATAGAGCAGAAAAGATCTTGTAGCTTAACTTAATACTTCTTTCATCATGTAAAAGAGCAGGTAAAACTTTTGATATAAATTCTTCAGAAAGCCCAAATTTACTCAATGGTGTTTTAGAGAAATTCTGTACAAAGTATGATACTTTATCCTTGTGTTTAACTAAAACCTCTGCTAGTTTTTGGTTGCTATTTGCAAGCTGCAGTATCTTAGATAACCATATAAAAGGAGCTTTATCATGTCTCAAGTCATCAAGAATACCACTACATCTGCTGATTGTGTCCGGATCTATAGCTAAAATTAGATCTGTTATAAATGTATTGTTTCTATCAACACTAGAAAATAAATGTCTTTCAAGTTCAGTAACTTTAAAATATGTTAGTGGATCTGTACCAGGAATTGCTGGGATGCTCCACTGATCAATTTGCTTAGTATCATTTTTGAATTGCATAAAACCAAACGATACTAGAAACTTTCCTATGGTGCTTAACTTGTACTTACCACCTTCAATAACAAAACACTGGCTAAATAAAAGTCTTCTATTTTCATCTTTGCTAATTACTGCAGAAGTCTCAGGCAGTTGTTGTAAAAGTTCCAAACTTAGCTGAGTCATTCTCATAACATACCTGCTGTTGACATCTTCAACTATCCTTTGGAATAATATATCTCGTTCAGAGGCTCCTGCCCTATTTATTTCATCTATAAAGCGATTTACGTCTTCAACAGGCATTGTTGACTGTCTTAGGACATCAACAAATAATCCATCTTTCTTCCCAAGATCAGCCATAACTCTACTTTGCTCCTTCAGTGTTTCTATTATGCCATGAATCTTTCTACATGATGTAGCTATATTCTCTTGAGATAACGCTTCATTCAGAACTGTTTTGAATCCTTCTGCACTCATAATACCAACCATCCCATTTAGAGGTATATTTTCAGATAGAAAACCTGCGATTATATTTTTTTTCGTGTCTATTAGAGCACCAAATCCTTCTGTTTTTTCAACAACTTCTAATATTTTTAACCCAAACTCAAGGTTATTTAGAAACAGATCATTAGCAAGGGCTGCTTTATTAATAAAAGGTAAAGATTGTTGAAATTCAAGGGCTTTTCTTTTGCCAGCTAGTCCGATGAATGCCGTAATATCCTCAGAAGAGATCTTATCATGATTCCTCTCAAGAAAAGCCACAATTTGTTTCATAAAGTCTTTGTCAAGAACTTGTGTATCATCCTTTTGAGGAAGATTCATCATATATCCTATGGCTTTAAGAATCTTCTCTTTACTTTCACTTAGATCATCTAAAAATCCTCTCACATTAACATGTGTAGTAATACTAGCTATAAAATCCTGATCTTTAATAGCAGCTATATAGTCTTTCTTGTAGGTGCATTTAATAAGTGTAATAATGTCCCAAAAGTGCTTTCCGAGTATTAGCCAAAAATCATAACTGAACAAAGTATGTCTCAGAACTATCTTAAATGTTTCCCATTTCGAGTATTCTTCTCCTTCTTTGTGACTTAGAGCATTTGCGAAACCAGATATCCAACCACTAATTTTTTTATTTCCTGTAATACTAACAATACTATTAAATATTGATCGCTTGATTGGATTTTGTTCATTTTTCATTTTTCTACAAAATTCATTATTTTATAATTAAATTGCTAGCACGTTAATGTTAAATCTTTATTACAAAATCTACGTCCAATTGAACTTGACTCTTAGTTGTACACTTGTAAGAATATCATATGGAGAACCATATGTTGATTTAGACACTACTTCCACGTGTAAATTTTCACCCCAGAGTTGCACTAAGTCTTCACATTGAAGATCATAACAGTTTGTAACATCTACTGTAATCATATCCATTGATACTTTCCCTATTATACTACAAAATGTATTTTTTATCAGTACTTTTGTGCCATCAGCTGCAGAACGTGGGTAACCATCACCATATCCAATCCCAACTGTTGCCAACCTAACATTGCTTTTAGTTTTAAATCTCGCGCCATAGCCTATTGTTGTACCTGCTTTTACATCTCTTACGCTCATAACTTTGGCCATAAGATTCATAACTGGTTTAAGATTAAAATCTGATCCAATTTTATCTTTCACAGGAGATATTCCATATATTGCAATTCCAGGACGAACTATATCATAATGCGATTGAGGGAAATTAAATATACCAGCTGAGTTAGCTAGACTCTTTGGTCCAGGAAAATCAATTGCGAGCTTTGCAAATCTTTCCATTTGCACTTTGTTAAGTGGGTGATTAATATCATCTGCGCAAGCGAAGTGTGATGTAAGAGTAATGGTATCAATGCTATTTAAACTCCTAAGACTATTATAAACTACCATTGCTTCCTCAACATTAAAGCCAAGTCTTCCCATGCCTGTATCTACCTTTAGCCAAACATTAAGCTTCCTAGGTAAATTAACATCTAGTGAGTGGAGCTGGGTCCAATCATGGATAACTACTTCAAAGTTATTACAGGAACATATAATTGCATCTTCTTGGCTGAAGATTCCCTGCATTATACAAATTGGGGACTTTATACCTACTTTTCTCAATGCAATTGCTTCGTCAATTCTAGCTACACCTATAAAATCAATTAAGTTATCAATTCTCATAGCAGTTGATCTAATACCGTGACCATAGGCATTAGCTTTAAGCATTGCCATCACTTTGCTTTTAGGAGCTTTATCCTTAATTACAGCTATATTGTGCCTTAGATTTTCACTTGAAAGTACTGCAAATGGTATATGCATTTTTACTTACTGTTAAAACTATTTAAAAACTCACTTATACTATAAGTTGTTGATTTTTCCTTATTGCTACGACTCCTCACTTCTATTTTACCGCTATTTTTACTCTCCCTACCAATTATAACTTGGATTGGTATACCTATAAGATCCATTCTAGCAAACTTGCTTCCGACACTGTCATTTATATCATCATATAGCACTTCAACTCCAATCTCTTGCAACTTTGAATATAGATCCATAGCTAGTCCGTCACATTTCTCATCTCCAACAATCATATTGGCAATGACAACTTTAAATGGTGCAACTTCCATTGGCCATATAACGCCATTGTTGTCATGGTAGCACTCAATTATTGCACCAAGTAGCCTAGAGACACCAATTCCATAGCATCCCATCTTTGGCACAATATACTTACCATCTTTATCTTGGATCTTTACCCCCATTACACTACTGTATTTCTCATTAAGGTAGAAGAGATGTCCAACTTCAATGCTAGTGCTACTTACAACATTGCTAATAGAAGGGTCATGTTTTTCACTTTCCCTTCCATAAAATGATCCTAGTGATTCTAGGTTAAAATCTTCTTCTTTTATAGCTTTGAGCAATTTTTCCTCATAGTAAATAGTGCTTTCACCTGTATTGGCTAAAACATGCAACTCATGGCTATAATCACCACCAATATCACCTGAGCTAGCTGTGACAGGTATTGCAGTTAAGCCCATTCTGCCATAGGCTCTCAGGTAAGCCTTAAGCATCTTTTCATATGATTTGAGAGATTCTTCCTCATTTAAATCAAATGAATAGGCATCTTTCATAAGGAATTCCCTTCCTCTCATTACACCGTACCTTGGCCTAATTTCGTCACGGAATTTCCAACTTATCTGATAGAGAGTGAGTGGTAGATTCTTATATGATTGGACATTGTTTTGGAATAAGTGACACATTGCCTCCTCAGCTGTTGGTGCAAAGATAAATTGCTTATCATGTCTATCTCTCATTAAAAGCATTTCACTTGACATATCACTCTTTGTCCCATACCTCCCTGATTGTTCCCATATTGATATTGGCTGAATCGATGGTAGCAGAACTTCAATTGCGCCTGCACGATCCATCTCTTCCCTAACTATCTTTTCAATATTTTTTAGAACCCTTAGTCCAAGCGGTAGCCATTGGTATATGCCACTTGCCAATTGCCTTATCATGCCAGCTCTAATCATAAGTTGGTGCGATACTATTGTTGCATCGCTTGGGACTGTCTTGTGAGTTGGTAAAAAATATTTAGATAAAAACATACTTTTTAGGGAACTTTACCACTAAACGATCTTGCCAGCAATTATAACTTACAAGAGAAGTTATCAATTGAAAATATAGGTGCTGAAAAGACATTTGATTTAGTTGTTATTTATGTCACAGCTTGAATTCCTATAGTTAATGCATATATTTAAAATAAAAAAGGTATGACAGATAAAAATAATATTGACGATAATTCTACTGAAGAAGTTGCAGTAGAAAAGGAAAATGACATTGCGCAGGAAAACCTACAAAAGCTTGGAGCTGAAATATTGAGACTGAGGGAAGAGTTGGCAGGGAAAGACGAACTCATTATGAGGGAGAGGGCAGAAAATCAAAATCTTAGAAGTCGTCATGCTAGGGAACTAGATGATAAAGGCAAGTTTGCTATTGGTGAGTTTTCAAAAGATCTAGTTGAGGTAATGGAAAGTCTCTATAGAGCTCTGCAATTTAAAGAAGAATTTGACATAAGTGACTCAAAAATTGCTGGTATGTTCGATGGTATTGACATGACTCTTAAGTTACTAGAAAAGAGTTTCACAAAATATGGAGTAAAGAGAGTTTTTCCATTAAATGAAGTATTTGATCATAGATATCATCAGGCTATATCAAAGGTTTCAGTACCTGATAAAGGTAACAATGAAATAGTTGATGTGATACAGGCTGGCTATATAATTCACGATAGAATTCTCAAGCCTGCACTAGTTATTGTCAATGTACAAGAGGGCTAAAGTCTGGCTACTTCTAGCTAGTTTGACATAAAAAACAATCCATGGTAGGCTTCTAGAGCCTGAACTAAAATAAGAGGTAAATATGAAAGCACTATCTTTCTCAATAATGCTACTTGCAATCCCAAATGTTTTCTCAGATGATTTAGAAGTAAATGGTCAAATCAAGGTAAGTAAATTTGATCACGATTCACTTGAGGTCAATGGTAGCTTTACCTGTGAGGAGTTTGAAGACCTAAGTTCTATTAATAGTAGTGACAAAAACTTAAAGTGTAAAACCTTGCGTTCAAATGGATCATTTGACATTGATGGACTACTTGTTAGGGACATAAAGAACAATGGTTCATTCAATGGTAAAAATGTTGAAATCACTGGGCATGGTCAATTTAACGGCGGCGTCGACCTAACAAATAGTACAATAAATACCATTGAGATATCTTCAGAAAAAGCGACCTTTTCTCACTCTAAAATTGACAAGATTTTCATTAAAAAATTTGAAAGTGGATGGTCACTCTTAGGTAAGTCTACTTCTCCTCAAATTCTTGAGTTGAAAGGTGAAACAACTGTAAATGAAATTGAATTTGAAGGTAATGGAGAAGTACATCTATTTGATAAATCAAGAGTGTCTGGAAAGATATCTAATGGTAAGATTATTAAACATTGATTTCTCTGGTTCTACCTCAAAATATTTAAAATTATGTGGTAGGATTTACCTAAAAAACAATGACAGTTGTAACTAGGTTTGCACCATCTCCTACTGGCATGCTACATATAGGAAGCGCTAGAACCGCACTATTCAATTGGCTCTATGCAAGACACTGTGGTGGAAAATATCTATTAAGAATTGAAGATACTGACAAAGCAAGGTCTACTGATGAGGCTACAAGGCAAGTGTTAGAAAGTCTTGATTGGCTTGGGCTCAAGTCTGATTCTGACATAGTGATTCAGAGTGAGAGGATTGAAAGGCATAGTGCCATTGCTAAAGAATTAGTTAATAGTGGTAAGGCATATTATTGCTATATGACTCAGGATGAAATTGAACAGAGGCGGATAGAAGATAAGTTTTCTCATGTTACAAGTCCTTGGCGTAATGGTAATCTTAAACCACCAAGTGATGTTAAGCCTGTTATAAGGATGAAATTCCCTCTCGAGGGCGTTACATCTTTTCAAGATGTAGTACAAGGTAATATAGAGATTAACAACTCGGAGCTCAATGATATTATTATTTTGCGTTCAGATGGAACTCCTACATATCTTTTGGCTGTAGTTGTAGATGACCATGACATGGGTGTTAATTGTATTATAAGAGGCAGTGATCATATAACTAATACATTTAAGCAAATTCTTATATATAAGGCTATGGGGTGGGATCTGCCTCAATATTGCCATATTCCATTGATCCATGGGAGTGATGGAGCCAAGTTGTCAAAGCGTCACGGAGCTCTCGGTATTGAATATTATCGTGACAGTGGTTATTTGCCAGAAGCACTCTGTAACTATCTTTTAAGGCTTGGTTGGGGTGGTGATGGCAAGCAAGAGATTATTACTAGAGATAATGCAATAGAGATTTTCGATATAGCTCATATCAGTAAGTCTCCTGCTAGATTTGATATTGATAAGCTTAATTTCATCAATTCACACTATATTAATTCCCTCGATGAGAATAAACTCTTTGACTTAGTTTTAGGTTTTTGGAAAGGAGTGACTGATCAGGACTTTTTATCTAAGGTAAGGCAAGCCCTGCCATTATTTAAAGTTAGAGGTAATACTCTAGTTGAGATTGCAGATATGTTAAACTTGCTTGTGAAAAAATCTCCCCTAGATAGTAAGTCGGCT
>Ga0078894_10003775_pt1 | contig 11504 bp, 19 predicted proteins | sample LauGreSu1BDMLBSD_2_FD_67506 | JGI IMG/M metagenome (GOLD analysis project Ga0078894, IMG submission 67506) | Freshwater lake microbial communities from Lake Michigan, USA - Su13.BD.MLB.SD (version 4) (version 4) | ecosystem: Environmental > Aquatic > Freshwater > Lake | place: Lake Michigan... | reverse complement strand
GTGTTATAGTCCATTATTATACTCTTTTATAGGTAATGTTTCGTTGAGAAGTAACCATTGAGGCAACCCCATAACCAATTAGGGCAGTTATACCAGCAATCATAAATGCGTTTTTGTTGGTTTTGCCCATCTTTTTTGCTACTGCAAAAGCAATTACGCCAGAAACACCAGACACTACTGCATGGGTTCTTGCGTTACCTTTAACGCTTGGCATATCTACAACTCTTGTTTCGCCCTCTGCTTTTGAATAATTCATCATAGGTTCTACTTTATTTTCGTAAACAATAATCCCATCTTTATCTTTAAAAATGCGATAATTAAATTCTTTTCCTCTGCGTAAACCTTGAATGTTCATGAAAGAACCATCCAATGTTGTACCTTTTGGTATTATTTTATCAGTTTCAACAAAATTCTGATGCTCATCATTATTTATTAAAACTGGTGCGTTTTCTTTCGCAATTACAAGCATTTTAAATACTTATACATTTTTATTAAAACCAGCATATCCAATATATGCAATCCATAATCCCAAAATTAATGACATTCCAGCAACAACTCTTTCGTTTTCTGACATATCTGGCTTTGTGGTTTTATACTGCCTCATTTTGTAAACTCCATAGGAAGTTGCACCAACACCAATCAACAATAATGGAATACTTTTTTCTCTTTGTAACATTATTTTTGTTTTATTGTTAATGCGAATATAGTAATTATTCCTAATACTCCCAATACGATTACCCCATTACTTATGCCAGTTTCTTTATTTGTTGGCTCTGATGTTGGTTGTCCAGATGCAAATGACATTGCATCAAAACTACTGCATCCACAAGCATTTGAAACTGCGGATTTTCCTAATCGATCTTCACAATCTCTGCAACCAATTTGATTGCATCGACAACCACTTGCTTGTGATGTTGAAAATTTTTCAGAAACCACTTCACCATCTTTGTTAGGTTCTGGCTTATTGTATTTTAAGATAAATTCCTTGTGGGGATGTATTTCAGATAATTCCTTTTCGATCTGCAACTTATCTGGAGTATTGTAATATAACTTTGTCAGTTTATATTCTAAATCTTCATGATTAGTAGCATCTGGTTGATCATACTTTTTGAGCAACTTTCTGGCTTCGGAAGTTGATCCATTAGCGATCACACCCAAAAGGGTAATTCGCTTTTTCTTTTCATTGGTTCTCTCTGGCTTTCTTGTTCTCATCAAGGGTTAAATTTAACAAAAAAAGGCAAAGGCTAATGCCCTTGCCTTTCTCTATATGTGAGTGAAAGAATTACTTTTTCACAACTCCACCTACCTTTTGGTTGGTGTTGATGATTACTGGTGCAACATTCTTACCAGAAAGGCGAGGTGCAACCGCTTTGTTAAGCGACATTCCTCCATTCAATACCGCTTTCGCAGAAAGAACGCTGATAGGGAACATTGAGATAACCAAATCCGTTACTGGCAATAATGGGAAAGTGATCTGTGTGTTACCATCAATAGTAACCACTTTATTCACATCCAAAATGTCATTCTGGAACTGATAAGCATCACGCATAATCGACAAGTTCAATGGAGTTGAATACTGCTTACCATTCGCATCAAAATGTGCAATAGTAAGAGTTTGTGCCAACTGACTTGAATTTGCTGATTGGAAACGCCATTTTCCGATCTGGAACGCCTTGTTGTTGGTTTGACCAAGTAACGCAGTATAAGAAGAACCTTGTAAGTTCGTAATTACAATCGCTGGTGGGTTACCAAATGTAGGCGAGTTAAAGTTGTTGTTGTATCCAAACAATACCGCAGTTAAAGTTGCTGGTGTTGGATTGCTATATTGGATAACATACGGATCAGATACATTTTGTGCTGGAGTTCCAGAAGCGTATGACATTGCATCATCGCCATCAAAATCATCAAAATCATCGTAATCGTCAAAAGACGAAAGATCGCCCTCAAAATAGTCCATACCATCGTATCCAGACATCTTTTCGGCAAACCCTAAATAACCATTCAATTCTTTTTCTTTTGAAGTCATTTTTTTGAGTATTTTCCCTTATGGGAGGTTAAACATTTTCTTTTCTTTTGGAGGATAATGCCTCTCACATAGTTTTTTTGGTTTCCCAGAGAACCACCTCTTTGCTAATTTTAATTTATACGTTCCATACAAAAACCAACATAGGTTGGTAGCATAGAAAGTCAAAAAAAAGCAAAAATGACTGATCTGCCTTATTTGATTTTCGGAGCAACAAATTTTTGATGTACCATAGCACCTACCATGAATAGACCGAGAATTATTGCAAAATCAACTGCTTTTAATGTTGGTTTCATATTTTTCTAATTTTAAATAAATCAACGAAATCAAATGTACTAACACTAAAAGAACCTAATGCAATGAGATTTTTGTTCAATTTACATTAAACAATACTGCAACTGGCTAAAACAAAAGGAATTAAGGATAACAATAATGAGCAAATAAAATTATTTGATCATCAGTAAAAGGGAGTTTTTTAATAACAAATCCTCGAAATAACTTGATGGAACTATCTCAAAAGATTTTTTAAAATTTTTACAAACTTTTGAAATGATATTTATTTGAAGATTATTTATCTGGGGCAAAATACAAACTAAACACCCCAGCCTTTCAGAAAATTGAATGGAACAATCAATTTTGGCTTTTATCTCACTACTTATTTTCTGATCCAAATCAGAAATACGATGTATAGGAATGAAAATAGTATTTTCTTTAATCGTTTTTTTTAAATGATTTTTGTATTGCTTTTGACTGATAAAATAATTACTCTGGTATGCCCCCATCTCAATACACCAAGCATCTGGAAAAGAATAGTTATTGTAACCTAAAAGTTTTACTCTTTCTTGATAATGCCAGAATGAAGAAACATCTTTTAAAGTCATATCAAACAATCCTACCGATCTTAAAATTTCTTTAGAGATCAAAAACATTCCAGAGTTTCTTTCATTGGGTTCAAAAACACCTACTAAATCATCTTCGTTTAAAACAAAAGTCCATTGAAGTTGATCACTTGAAATAGAAACTGATCCAGAATTAAAATTTTTTACTTGGGCATCGACAATCTTCTCCAACCAATTATCGGAATAATAAGCAAAGTGCTGAAAGAACACAATAAAATCGCCAGATGATCTGGGGATCAATTCATTTACACACTCTGCATAGGATTTTTCAACTGGAGTTGTATTTTCAATATAAACGGAAGACATCTCCAGCAAATCTTGATCTGGAGATATACAACCATTATTGTAGATCATCAGCCTACATTTTTTACCAGCATTTCTTAAATTGTGCTGAACAACATCAGCATAATCAAATTTCCCATCCAGCACAATTACCAGATCGGTTAAATACATTATTTACTTTCTTTAGCGTTTAGGATTTTTTCTAATTCCATGTAAAAAGAAATTCTGGCTTCCCAATTTGTTTCAAGATCAAATTGTTCAAACTCTTTAAATTTGTAATTAATGTCTTTGTTTGTCATAATCTCGGCTCTGGCTTGTTTCAACAAATTGTCATAATTAGTATTAACCTTATCCAGATATGATTTCAAATGTTCTTTCCAGTTCTTAAAATGGGTTTCGTCTTTGCTTATAGCACTATACAACTGACCTTGTTCCCTTTCAATCATAATTAACTCTTTTTGAAATTTAAGTTTATCATAATTGTTGGTTGCTGATGCAATCATTTTTGGAAGTTCAACATTCCTTAATTTGTCATTTAAAGCAATTAATTCTTTGCGTTCTGCAATGTTCTTTTTAACTTGATTTAGATGTGGGAATTTCTCCAGAATAATGCTGATCTTTTTCATACTTATTTATTTTTGTTTTTAATAGTTACTTTATACAATAATTTTGGTATTTCACATCCAAAATCTACTTTTAATCGAACTAACTCTGGAGGCTCATTTAAAAGTATTGGCTTATTATCATTTACACGCTTTTTGTAATCAAAATTATACAAGTAATAGGTCATTTACTTATTTATTTTTGTTTTAAATTTTATCTATTTGGTCTTTTATTTTGCCTCATATTACCGACAGAATAAGGGATTGAAAAAGGTAGAAGTAAAAAAATTAATGTTATCAAAACTATTGATCCGAAAATCTGTTTGTTTCTAATCAATCTCCAATCACGAATTATACGCTGATAATCTGATCTGAAAAACAACAAAAATCTGGCGATTAGCACTAACGCTATCCAGACAGAAATAATAAAAATGGCTTGTATCATAATTAACAAATATATCATTTTTTATTTCCGTAGTATTGTGAAACATATTGATCAGACATTCCAGAGATTGCCTCCTCATTAGTGCAATTATTCATCTCTCTGTATTCTTTGAGATATTTTTTGTTGGCGTTTAGGTATTGATGACAAGCATGGCGAAACTCCTCCATTGTATAATCGCCCTCGATCTGGTTTGCAAAAACATGGATATAAACATAAAATCTTTTGTTCCCAGCGAAATACTTATTATTCACAATGTTCTGGGCGATCTTAAAAAGCGTAGGGTTTGTTACCTTTCCTTTTATGTCCATGACATTATCGGCTTGATAGTGCATACGCACCCATCGAGAGTTTTGCCAAATTCTTGGCTCTACTGGTCGCAATGACTGATATGAGATCAAAATATCAACTGCTCTGTGTCGCAAGGAAACCAACCCAGAAACAATTTTTTCCATGTGTGTAACATTAAGGATGTAGGTGTTCACATCCTCCAATACCAGCATACCATTTTTAAAAAATTGCATGATGTATTCTATGGCATCTCTTTTCTGGGAAATACCGAGTGATTTTGCATCTATTCTTCTACATTCAATTACTGGAGATTTTGACCACGAAGCCACATCACGCAAAGCGAGTGTTTTTGCTTCAAAATTGTTTATGCCATTCTTTTCAAATTGGCTTTTAGTATATTCCCCATTGGTATCGAAAATTAAACACTTTCTTCCCCTAACTTTAATCGATATTTTATCTCGGCAATAATCACTAATTATGTACTGGTTAAGATATGTTTTACCCACACCTTGAATACCAGTAACCGCCATCATTCCAGCCTCTCTAATTGAACTCATAGTTATTCTTTTGTTTCGATACCATCTAACAAAGATAGGTCATTTTCAATTTCATCATCCAAATCGATGTCATCATCTAAAATGTTTTGATCGGCTTGTGCAACAATCTGTTCATTTGGTTCTGCTCCAAAATACTGATCTGCCATCCTTTGACTTTGACGATAATCTCTTTCGGCTTTCATTATTTCTTTACTCTCCCAATCTGGATCAAATGGTGATGGCTCTGGATTGGTGTAGCCTTGTCTTTGAGGTTGTGGTTGTGATCTTGGAGTAGGTGTTGGTTCTGGCTCTTGGTATGGAACATCTTGGGTTCTTCCTCGATCACGCAACTGATTTAAAATAGCGTTGTTTTGTTGAACGATCATCATCAATTTAATACCTTGTTCTGCAACAATAGAAACGCCAGATAACAACACATCGTATGTGGCGGATGGCTGGATATTTTTCTCAATAAACAATTCAGTTAATGCCTCAATCAATTCAGCCTTGCTTTCTGGGTTAATTTTTGATGCCTCTTGAATATCCCCTAATTGATTTAAGAAAAAGTCCTTTATTGTTGCTTCTTGACCAGATGGCAACTCAACGATTAATGAAAGATCAATTTCACCAGTCATTTCATACTCCGCCAGTTTTTGCTCATTAATATCTTTTGTGGCATACCAGACAAAACCAACCTCCAGTAATCGACAAGTTACATTAACTATGGATGTCGCAAATCTTTTTGACTTTCTTTTATTTACACCAGAACTTCCGCCCCAATCTGATCCACCATCATTAGATTGTCTTTGGGGTTGTGGTCTGGATTGTTGTTGCTTTTGTTGATCGCCTCGAATTTGCTCCTTTCCAGCATTTCGCATTTCTTCTTCATCTGGAACATTAAACGCATCATCAAAATTGGTTGGCTCTTTAAATTCTGATTTATGTTTTGTCTGGCGGTTAAAATCCGCAAATGGATCGAACTGATCTTCCATTACATAATCCCTTACATTAGGTTCTTCTCTATTTAAAGGATCAATAAATGGCGATTTTACCTCTTTTGTTTCTTCAACTGGAGGTATTGTTTCAGAAGCAGAGGGGGTTGTTATCGTATCTTCAAGAATTTCTGCTACATCACTCATTAATGTCTGGTGAAGTGATTTCAATTCATCAAAAGAAGATGCTGGAGTAACAGAACTTTCGAGTTCTGGTTTTTCAGTAAGCCTTTGAGCAATTTCACTTAACATGGTTCTTTCCTTGTAGTTATAGTTGCCTTTTTTTCGATAAAAATTATACTTCGCCATCGTTACTTATTTTGGATAAAAATTTTGATAAACAGATTTGATACTTTTTTGAAAACTCTTGATCCGCCTTAAACTTATCTGGGTTCAAGTTGGTAAAGAATTTAATTGCCATATTAACAGAATTAGGGGCGTTCTTAAACATATTTGCGATTGAACGCTTACTTATCCCCAGATGCTTGTGCATGATTACAAACAATGTGATCTTGCAGTTGTAAATTGATCCTCTGGAATACTTTTCAAATAATGCCTTTTTGCTTACATTATATTCCTTACAAACAATGTTTTTTAAAACCTCGATGTCATTTGTTTTCTCTCTTTTTTTCATAAGAGTTTCGGAGATCGCTGAATTTAATTCATCCAGCGACATTATCGATAAACCAACCGAAATGTTCTTTAAAAGTGCGGAAACTTGTTTCTTGGTTTCGTTTTCCATTGTTCTATATTGATTTCATAATCTGAATAATAGTGAACAAATATACAAAAAAACATTTAATTAACTAACTTTGGATTTTATTTTTGCTATGATCAAGAACGATAAACAAACAACTTTTAATCAAATTAAAGGGGAAATTATTGAGATAATTAAGGGAGAAGAATTTTCATCAATAACACTTGTTGTTGGTAGAAGTAATGTTCGTCATGTCAATCTATCTTGTAAAACTTTTCAGTTTGATCAAATGATCAGAAACTATGGCGTAGGCGATAGGGTTGTCGCACAATTTTACATTAGTTCAAATAAGAAAAATGAACGCTGGTACACTACTGGAACTTTATTGTCAATGGCAATGGATTGTTAAGCCTTTCCATTTACATCATTCTTCAATTTTTGCAATGTTAATTGCTTGATCTGATTTTCAAGTTCTGCGTTCTTCTTTTGCATTTCTCTGTGCTTTCTGGTGTTGATATATTCAACAACCGCAATTACACCAGCAAGGAATACCCCTACTGATGCAACAAGTGTAATGGTCTGTGCCTTACTCAAATGAGGCATCATCGGTAGTTTCATAAACGATTGTTTTTTTGTCCATTTCTGGCTTAATTACAAAGCGATATAGTAAGTATGCACCCACTACTGCTACTGCAAGATACATTAATTTTGTGGAATTATCTCCACTTGCTTGGCTTCCGCCAGAAGATGCCATTGGAGGCGTATTAAATTTTGCGATCATCTTTTAGTTTTTTGAAAGTTTAAACTCTTGTGAATTTGTTGCTATTTCTGTCAATGAAAAATTACTGGTGATGATACCATTTTCTTCATCTTGACCATAAGTATCAAACAAAACATTGTAAGTGTTTGGTGCTTGTGATCGTAACTGATCCAGCGTAATTTTGGATACACCAGATTTCGCCAAAAGTTCTAATTCTTGGTCAACCGCAACACCCTCTGTGTCATCATAATCTTCTCCCATATCGTCATCTTCATTTTTTGAACCAGTTAATCCAGAATTTTCTTCATCGTCATCGTCATCGTCATCGTCATCATCTTCATCTCTTTCATCAGCATAATCAAGAATTTCTTTAACTAATAGACGATCCTTTGCTTTCAATCGTTCCATTGTTTCTGGAGTAATCTTTTGACCAATTTGTTTTTTAGCCTCTATTCGACTTTTTAGATCGTTGGCTTCATTGATCATTAACTTAACATCTTTTGGAAGTTCATCCATAGAAATACCATGTTCTTCCATTGCTTTTTCAAAAGATAATTTCATACTTATTCAGTTTTAATTGTTCAAATTTAGTCAATAATTCTGAATAAAACTAAACAATAACATAGCCACTTGCATCTTTCTTTCCAGAGTTATGCAATGCCAATAATTGAGTTGTTGTTCCTTTCGTTAACTGGAAATGTGGCAAATCTTTTATGGAAGTCCATCTACCTCCCCACTCCAAACCTAATTCTTCACCTATTTTCGCAACTTCTGAATTGATGCCTTTTTTAAATGTTACACTACCATTTTCAGTAAAATAACAATCAAAAGCCAAACCATAATTATGATATGATTGACCACCTTTTGCATTGGTAACTTTATTCCCAGCAGTAGTTCTGCCTTTAGCGTACAATTTATCTTGTTCAGCAAAAGTTCGGAAACCATCAGTTATTCTTAATTTGTGTCCAAGCCTCTTTTGAACCTCATTGATAAACTTTGAGGCTAATGGTCTTAATTTTGGATGAAGTGTTTTGATTTTTGCATCAGTTTTATCATCCCATGTTTTTTCAACTTCTAAATTTTCCATGTCTGTTTTTTTAAATAGTATTGAGGCAAGAATAATTGTTGCTACAAATATAGCACCCAGAGTTAGTATTGTTTTACGATCTGGTGTCATTGTTTTAAAAATTTATTCGGCAGTTTAGGTATAAATGTGCCATGTTTGTAATAGTTATAGGATAGTAATCCAATAATTATTGCACCAACACCAAAGTACAAAAATCTTCTCCTAATAGTTCTTTTGGCTTCACGAAGATCAATCAAAGTATAAGTAAAGGAATTTCCGTACAACGTCTTTTGCTTTTGTGCCATTGCCATAAACTCATCAAAGTCAGCACTCTTTTTGAACACTTGACAACCAGCACTCCAATTATCCACTTCTGAACTATCTTTACCAGCCTTGTGGATGTTTATTCCATACATTCCAGTAGATGTGTTTTGACCAAAATCAAACACCGCATTTCGATCATAATCACGATAAGTTGTAACTGGCTTTGATTGGGTTAAAGCGGTATATTTTCCTCTATGCGATCCAATCTTCCAACTATCAAGCCATTGCCCCTCTTTGAGCATTGCAGTACCAAGTTGATTAATAGGTTTTAGTAAAAAATATGTACCAGCATCCGTTGTCGCTGGATATTGTTTTAATATCCAATTACCTTGATCGTCTTTGAAAAATACAAAAATAGCATCGTCAAATTTATTTGGTTCTTCTGTGGATCGAATACCAACTATGTTTAGTTCATAAGGTCTTGTGAACACCTTATACTTTTTGGCTTTCATTACCGCCAAAATTTGATTTAAGTTCATCTGGATCATATCGGTTTGTTTTTATATTTTCTCCATAAAACCCAACCAGCAACAAACAGAATACCTAACAACAAACCATTCTTTAAAGCATTACTCGATGTTCCGCCTTGTATTCCAGATTGCAAATTTGATGGAACTTTAAAATCGTAAATAAACGCACTAATTTTTTTTCCTCCTTGTGCAATTAAACTATTTCCAGATTGGGTTCGACTTTTAATAGCAACATCAAGAAGTTTGTCCTTATCAGTTGTTCCAGATGCTACTGCACTATTGAATTTATCAGCAAATTTTTTAAACCAGCCAGAACCATTCCAACAAGCATAAATAAAATGAAAAAGTATTCTCGGATCACTTTCAACAATTTCTCTTGACTTTTCGGAAAGATATTTATTGGCTAAATAATTATATTGAGGAAGTAAAATACCACCAGCAAGTTTTTTTAATTTAGAATACAAATCTCCGCCCTTGTAAAGCCAATTCCAATTCTTTCTTGCGTTTGCCTTGTCAATGGTTGTCCAGAACTCTTTTGCATCTTCTGTTTTATATTGATAAGAACCATTGTAAATGTATTTTAGGTTGGCTAATACATCATCTGTTTTTCTTGGAGTTGAATAATATAAACCATGCCCAGCGTGTCGATCTAAACCAAACATTGTTTCTCCAGATCGGTGATATGCACCAAACTTTGATGGATTGTTTGTTCTCATATCTGGGTGGAAATATCCCCCCTCCAATTTATCAATAACTACTCCAGTAACATAATCAAAAACCGCTTCATTCATCTTGTCAAATGTTTTTTAAAATTTTAATTATTTCGATATTCATCCAAATAATCGTATAGGTTTTTGTGAATAAAGATGTATTTCTGATCCTCATCCATTAGTTCTTCCATCAATCCCTCATTGGCAAAATAATTATTGGAAACAAGCGATCCATCATTTCTATACATTAAAGTATTTCCGTTTTCATCGCCCTCCTCAAAATCAACATAAAAAGTATAATCTGGAGTAACTAAACCTTTAACATAAGTTCTGCTCAAATAGTGAATTTCATTTGGAAAATTATTCAGTTGTCGAGGAATTTCTCCGCCATCATCAAACCTTTTGATTTCTCCTCCTTGTTTGAATGTTGGATCGGCTTTTACCTTTAATCCAATACGAACTGAATTGTGATGTTCAGTATAACCCAGATCAAGGTAATCATTCATTACATCATGGCACTCTGGCATATTGCTTAACACCTTTTGCATTGTGTCAACATCTTGAACCATTAACTGATGATCAAAAACAATTATCAGAATGTTATCCGCAATAAAATGATCTTTAATAGAAGAAATTTGACCAAAGAATTTAACCACTTGATCAACACAAGCACGAAGCGTGTTCTCATCACCAGCCTTTCCGCCCTCCTTGAAAATAACCGAATTACTCTGGTCTAAATATGAAAACATAAAATACGCAGATTGACCATCCCTATCTTTGGTATATGTTCCCATTTTAGTCCATGCTGAACTTGTGTTTTCATGAAGTTGTTTTTCAATCTCCCTTTGAGAAACACCAGTTATTTCTGATGCGTATCTTACTTTGTCAGTAATGCAAAATGTTACACCTCCTTTAGCAATTACAATAGGTCTATCGTAAAAGTGCTTATGTTGTACTTTTGATTTCATATTAAATTCTTTTCTTTTTTAATGTGCTTACACCCATACGCATCGCATGGGTGTTTGCTGGATTTACAAGAAGCAACAATGGACAAAAATACAATGCCCCAGAAAAATCTTTTCATGTTAATAACATTTTAATTTTTTCTTCTGGGCATCTGAACCCCATTCTTTGACATATTGGTTTATTTCCTTTTCATCATAACCGCCTTTTGACATTGAATGAGTTTTAGGAAGATTTCCATTGGTTTGGATGCTAAATGCTCGACTATTTGGAAAAGACACTCTTACTACTTTGTTTCCATTTACATCCATGCCTTTTCCATTAAAGTAAAGATTTGATGTTTCGAAAGCAATAGGTTCTTTTGGATTATCAGTTGTTCCGCCTCCGCCAAATTCTGTAACGCCCTCTGATTTTAATTGCTTTGCAGTCATTACGCTAAACATTTTT
>Ga0078894_10003773_pt1 | contig 11505 bp, 9 predicted proteins | sample LauGreSu1BDMLBSD_2_FD_67506 | JGI IMG/M metagenome (GOLD analysis project Ga0078894, IMG submission 67506) | Freshwater lake microbial communities from Lake Michigan, USA - Su13.BD.MLB.SD (version 4) (version 4) | ecosystem: Environmental > Aquatic > Freshwater > Lake | place: Lake Michigan, USA... | reverse complement strand
AGGTCGCGCCGCGCCGCGTCGTGGGTGATGAAGGTGCGCAGCCGCTGGTCCTTGTGCGCGACCTTCTCGGCGCGGACCCGTCCGTCGAGCGCCGCGAACACGGAGTCGCGCGTCGCCGTGCCGGCCTCGACCGACCGCCAGATGCGATCGGCCGCCTGCCGCTGGCGCTCCTCGGTGAGGGCCTCGACGAGCCCGTAGTACGAGGTCTCGCTGGTGTTGGGGATGAAGCCGACCACCGTGCGGTCGAGGTCGTGGTCGACGAGGTCCATGATCCGCGGCGCGAGGTTCCGCCCGAGCTGCTTGCGCTCGCGGTAGATCGACGGGTCGTTCCCGCGGGAGAAGTAGATGCGCTCGAAGGTGCACTGCCGCAGCGGCAGCGGCTCGGCGAAGCGCTCGAGTGCGTACGCGCCGGACCGCTTGATCACAAGCGCATGGCCGGGCGGGATCGGCTCGATGTCGCGGGGGTCGGTGTCGAACACCGTGGAGAGCGCGGCGCGTTCGCTCGCCACGGCGATGCAGTCGTCCCGCACGAGGAAGAAGCCGGGCCGGATGCCGGCGGGATCTCGGCAGACGAAGCTGTCGCCGTTTCCGAGGATTCCCGCGAAGACATACCCGCCGTCGAACTGCTCGGTCGCGCGGCGGAGGATGCGCGCAAGGTCGAGCTGGCGCGAGACCTCGGCCATCAGCTCCGCGCCGGCGAGGCCTGCGAACGACCCCTCGCCCATCGCCGCCTCGAGGTGCGCGTGCTCGCGGTCGACGAAGTACCCGATCTTCTCGAGCACGACGCCCGTGTCGCTGTCGCCCACCGGATGGAGCCCGTACTCGACGAGCTTCTTGAACAGCTCCGCCGAGTTGGTCAGGTTGAAGTTGCCTGCCATCGCGATCGAACGGCTCTCCGCGTTCGAACGGCGCACATACGGGTGGCACATGGAGCTCGAGTTGCCGCTGTGGGTGCCGTAGCGGAGGTGTCCGAGGAGCACCTCGCCGAGCAGCGGGAACAGCCGCTTGAGCTCGGTCTCCCCGAGGCCGTTGAGCTCGTCCTCGCGGAGCCTGCGCGCCGGGGCGAGGGCGTCGTCGAAGAGCCGCTCGATCGGATTGCGCTTCGCGGTGCGCTCGCGCTCGAGGAACGCGTCGCCGGGCGGCATGTCGAACTTCACGCACGCGAGCCCGGCGCCGTCCTGCCCGCGGTTGTGCTGCTTCTCCATGAGGAGGTAGAGCTTGCGCAGCCCCCAGAGCGCGTCGCCCTTCTCGCGCTGGAAATGCGAGATCGGCTTCCGGAGCCGGATGAAGGCGAGGCCGCATTCGTGTGTGAGCGCGTCGGACATCTCTCCGGAGGGTAGCGGAGGCGCGGCGCGCGCGGGGAGGGCGTTTCGCGCAGTCAGCGTGCGACCGGGATCGTCTCGCGACCGTCGAGCGCCGCGCGCTGCATCGCGCGCCATGCCTCCTCGGCCAGGAGGAATCGGCCGACCGGATTCCCCTCGAGAAGCAGGGGAGTCAGCATCGGAAGCCCGGGTGCGACATCGTCCTCGATCGGCGCCACGCGGTCGCGGACAAACCGGCCCCGCTCGTCGAGCTCGCGGTAGACCTGCAGCGGCGCGTCGGCCGCGCGCCGCGCGAGCCGCGGATCTTCCGACTTCGGCGCGGCCCGTCCGCACCACCAGGCGACGGGCTCTCCGGGCATCGCGATCGAGCCCGGCGGCATCGCGGCGAGCGTTCCGACATGCGTCGCCGGATCGTCCGGGTCGAAGCCGAGCGCGAGCTCGGGGACCTCGAGCGCACCCTCCCCAGAGACGACGAGTTCCTCGAGGCCGGCGTACAGCGCGCGCCGGAGGGCGCGCTCCGCGGCCTCGCATGCCGCGTGGAGCTCCTCGGGCCAATCCTCGCCGCGCCAGAGGCGGTCGAGCTCGCCAGCGGCGTTGCGGATCGAGAGCTCGGCGAGGTCGCGTGCATGCGGCCTGTCTGCAGCGACGAGCGCCGTGATCTCGCCGAGCGCGGCCGTGTTCGCCTCGATCGCGATGAGATGGACGACCGATTCGCGGAGCCGCGCATCCGACGCCGGGATTGCGCGGGAGGCGCGGGCGACCTCGACCCAGCGCGCGACGAGCGCGATCCAAGCGATCGGCTCGAGGCGGCTCATGGGGCGGGGCGCTCCCGGACCGCATCGCGCGCGGCGTGTGGTCCTCCGAGGCGGATGGGCGCGATCGGCTCGAAGGGGCGTGCGATCGCGAGCCGAGGCTCGAGCGTCGGGAGCGCGCGCCGCCACAGCGCGCGGACGAGCTCGGGGCAGTTGCATTCGCGCGAGAGGTGGAGCAGCACGACATGCTCCGGTTCGCGCGGCCATGCGATCGCGCGCACCGCATCGACGCACTCTTCGTTCGAGAGATGGCCCTTGCCGCCCATGATCCGCTCCTTGAGCGATGCGGGGCGTCCCGAGCCGAGCTGCATCGCGCGGTCGTAGTTCGACTCGATCGCGAGGATGTCGACGCCACGGAGCGACTCGATGAGCGCGCCGGACGCGCGCCCGAGGTCGGTCGCGAAGCCGAGGCTCCCAGCGGGCGACTCGATGCGGAACGCCACGGTTCCGCCGTCGTCGTGGGGATTCTCGCAGGGAATCACGCGGAGCCCGCCGAGGTCGAGGCCGCCGCCGCGCGGGTCGAAGGTCTCGATGCAGGTGTCCGGGTACCCTCGCGCCCTTGCGTGCGCGAGGTGCCGCTGCGAGCAGCGCAGGCGGATCCCGTCGCGCATGGCGACGCGCGCCCATCCGGCCTTGGCGTGGTCGTGGTCGAAGTGCGTGAAGAGCAGGTCGTTCGTCGCCGCGAGGTCGTGTCCGAGGAGCGCGAGGTGGCCCTTCGTCATCCGCGGCGAGAGGCCTCCGTCGATCAGCACCTGCCGCGCGCCCTCGGGCGTCTCGAGCCGGAGAAACGAGGTGTTTCCCGCAGAACTCGAGCCGAGCACCACGAAGTCGAGCGTGGCTCCTCCGAGCCGTGCGCGCGTCGCCGTCGCGAACAGCGGTCCGGCCGCGGCGGTCATTCGTCGCCCGCCGGTCCCGGGCCCCGGGCGCTCGTGGCGCGTCCGTGTCGCGTCATCACGCCGCGCTTCGAGGACCGGATGAACGCAATGAACTCGTCCGCGACCGGATGGCCGGCGAGCGCCTCGACCGCGCGCACCCGCGCCGAGTAGGGGAGCCTGCTGCGCACGATGATGCCGTACAGCTCGCGCACCATCTCGATGTCGCCTTGCGCGAAACCGCCGCGCCGCATGCCGATCCGGTTGTAGCTGCCGACATAGTTCGTGTTCGACACCGTGAAGAACGGGCACACGTCCTTGCTGACTCCCGCGAGGCCGCTGACCATCGCCCCGCGCCCGACGCGGGCGAACTGGTGGACTGCCGCCGCGCCGCCCGTGACGACGCGGTCGGCGATCTCCGCGTGCCCGCCGAACATGGTGTTGTTTGCGATCACGCAGTCGCTGCCGACCTGCACATCGTGCCCGGCGTGCGCGTTGACCATCCAGAAGTTCCGGCTCCCGACGCGCGTGGGCCGGTCGTCGCGGGTCGCGCGGTGGATGGTCACGCACTCGCGGAAGCTGTTGCCGTCGCCGATCTCGGTGCCCGCGCCGTCCTTGGCGTGGTGGAAGCCCTTGTCCTGCGGGGCGAAGCCGATCGAGACCCCTGGATAGCACGCGTTGCCGGCGCCCATCGCGAGCGGTCCCTGGAGGTGGACGCCCTGGATCAGGACGCAGCCGGGGCCGAGGCTGATGCGGCCGCGCAGCACGCAGTGGGGACCGATCTCGACATCGTCGGCGAGCGTGATGTCGCCATCGAGGACCGCGGTGGAGTGGATCTTGGGCACGGTGCGATTGTACGGAAACGCCCGGCCGCCGTACGCTTCGCGCCCGTGCGCGAGCTTGCCGAAACCAGCCGAATCCGCGTGCTCGACCTCGGGCGGATCGGCTACGCCGATGCGCTCGCGCTCCAGCGCGAGGCGCACGAGGCGACGGTCCTCGGTCGCGAGCGCGCCGTGCCGATGACGGTGTTTCTGCTCGAGCATGCGCCGCCCGTCGTGACCGTGACGAGGCGCGTCGGCGCCGCGGACCATGTCCTCGCGAGCGACGCGCTCCTCGCGCGGCATGGAATCGAGCGCGTCGAGACCGACCGCGGTGGCGATGTGACCTACCACGGCCCCGGGCAGCTTGTCGCGTATCCGATCCTCGATCTCCAGCGCCTCGGGCTCAAGGTGCATCCGTATGTCCGCTGGCTCGAGCAGTGCGTGATCGATGCGCTCGCGGTGGACGGGATCGTGGGCGTTCGCGACCCCTCGGCCACAGGCGTCTGGGTCGGCGAGGGCGGGGCCGCGGACCGCAAGATCGCGGCGATCGGCGTGCGCCTCTCGAGGTTCGTATCGATGCATGGATTCGCGCTGAATGTCGCGCCGGACCTCGCGCACTTCGAGCTGATCGTGCCCTGCGGACTGCAGCGGCCGGTGACGAGCCTCGCGGCGGAGCTCGGCCCGCGCGCGCCGTCCATCGACGCGGTCAAGCACCGCGTCGCCGACTGGTTCGCCCGCGAGACCACACGCCTCCTCGGTGCGTGAGTACACTCGCGGAATGCAACGCATCGATCGACTCGTCGTCTCCGGCTCGCTCGCATTCTCGCTCGTGGCTCTGGCGGTCGCCTGGAGCGGCCCCACGACGCCGGTGGCGGTCGGCGGCGCGCCGTTCAACGCGGACCTCGGCCCCGCGGACGCGCTCCTCCTTGCCGACGGTGGCGGCAAGGACCCGCTGCGCGTCGCGTCGAAGGACGGCCGGATCGCCTGGGGCGACCGTGGAACGAGCCGCGCGTGGAGCGTCGCGGCGGTCGATGTCGACAAGGTGATGAAGAAGATCCTCGAGGGCTCGAGCTACTCGGTGAAGCGCGACGAGATGCGCGAGAAGCTCGAGAAGACCGAGGCGGAGTTCGAGAAGCGTGCGGCGGAGATCCAGTCGAAGTTCCCGATTCCGCCCGGCGGGCAGCCTCCGGCCGAGGGGCAGCAGGCGTTCCGCCAGCTCGAGCAGGAGTACCGCGCGTTCCAGGAGTCCTTCACGGCCGAGACGCAGAAGCTGACCGCGGACCAGTTCGAGAGCGCGTACCGGGAGCTCGTCGTCGCCGTCGAGTCCGTCGCCGACAAGGAGTCGATCGACCTCGTGTACCGCTTCGCGACGACCGCGGATCCCTTCGAGGCGAAGACTTCCGGCGAGGCCGTCGACCGCATCCGCGCGCGCACCTTCCTGAAGTATCCGGCGCAGATCGACATCACCGAGGATGTGATGAAGGCGCTGAACCTCGGCTGATCCGCGCGGCTCGCGACTCGGATGTGGCTCAGTCGCCCTGATCGAGGATGGCCATGAACGCCTCCTGCGGGATCGTCACATTGCCGATCTGCTTCATGCGCTTCTTGCCTTCCTTCTGCTTCTCGAGGAGCTTGCGCTTGCGCGAGACGTCGCCGCCGTAGCACTTCGCGAGCACGTTCTTGCGGACGGCCTTGATCGACTCGCGCGCAATGATCTTGCCGCCGATCGCGGCCTGCAGCGGGATCTCGAACTGGTGGCGGTCGATCTGCTCCTTGAGCTTCTGCAGGATCACGCGCGAGCGCTGCTCGGCGTTGTCGCGATGGCAGATGAGCGAGAGCGCCTCGACGGGCTCGCCGTTCACGAGGATCGCGACCTTCACCAGCCGGTCCTCGCGGTAGCAGGTGATCTGGTAGTCCATCGTGCCGTAGCCGCGGGTGACCGACTTCAGCTTGTCGTAGAAGTCGTAGATGATCTCGGCGAGCGGGATCTCGTACTTCAGGATCTGCCGCGTCTCGCTGATCATCTCCTGCGCCTGGAAGATGCCGCGGCGCGTCTCGGCGAGCTTCATCAGGTCGCCGATGTTCTCGTTCGGGCAGATGATCTCGATCTTGACGATCGGCTCGCGGATGGCCTTGATCTTCGAGGGATCCGGGAGGTCGGCCGGATTGTGGATCTCGACCTCGGTGCCGTCCATCAGGTCGATGCGGTAGGACACGGTCGGCGCGGTCTGCACGATGGAGACGCCGCCCTCGCGCTCGAGCCGCTCCTGCACGATGTCCATGTGGAGGAGACCGAGGAATCCGCACCGGAACCCGAAGCCGAGCGCCTCGCTGTGCTGCGGCTCGAAGGTAAAGCTCGCGTCGTTGAGATGGAGCTTCTCGATCGCCTCGCGGAGCTGCTCGAAGTCGGACTTCTTCCCGTCCTCGTCGGCGCTCGAGGGATAGAAGTCGCAGAAGACCATCTGCTTCGGCTCCTCGTACCCCTCGAGTGCGATCTCCGCCGGATCGAGGTCGAGGGTGATGGTGTCGCCGACCCGGACATCGCCGAGGGTCTTCATGCCCGCGCACACGGAGCCGACCTGCGCGTAGGCGAGTTCCTTGACCTTCTGCGGGAACGGGGTGTAGCGGAGGAGCTCCGTGACGCTGAAGGTGCGCCCGGTTCCCATCATGCGGATCTTGTCGCCCTGCCTGAGCTGCCCGTCGAAGATCCGGACATACATCACCACGCCGCGGTACTCGTCGTACTTCGCGTCGAACACGAGCCCGCGCAGCTTCTTCGTGATGGCTGGCTTGGGCGCGGGCAGCTTCTCGCAGATCTTGTCGAGGAGCTCCTTGATGCCCTGGCCGGTCTTGGCGCTGACCGAAATGCACTCCTCGGCGGCGAAGCCGAACACCTGCTCGATCTCCATCGCGACCGCATCCGGGTTCGCCGCGGGGAGGTCGATCTTGTTGACCACCGGGATGATCGTGAGGTCGCCCGCGACCGCGAGGTACGCGTTCGCGACGGTCTGCGCCTGCACGCCCTGGGTCGAGTCGACGACGAGCACGGCGCCCTCGCACGCCTTCAGGGCGCGCGAGACCTCGTAGGTGAAGTCGACATGCCCCGGGGTATCGATGAAGTTGAGCTCGAACTCCTCGCCCTTGTAGGTGTGCTTCACCGTCACGGCCGAGGCCTTGATGGTGATGCCGCGCTCGCGCTCGAGGTCCATCGAGTCGAGGAACTGCGCGCGCGCCTCGCGCTCGGACACGGCCTTGGTGGCCTGCAGCAGGCGGTCCGCCAGCGTGCTCTTGCCGTGGTCGATGTGGGCGATGATGGAGAAGTTGCGGATCTTCACGGGAATCGGGCAGTGTAGCCGCCCGAAGCCTGCGGTTCATCCCTGCATTTGCGGCCGTGCGTGCCGACCGGCAAGCCGGGCGAGGCGTTCCCGGGCCTCCCGGACGCGCGCTTCCGGGATCAGCCCGTCGACGACCGCGGCCGCGAGATGGGCCACGACTTCGTGCTGCGCCTCGGGCGTGTGCGAGACAAGCAGCGCATCCACGCCGGCGGACACTGCCCGCACAGCCGCCGGCCCGCAGCCGAAATGCTCGGAAATCGCCTTCATCTCGAGGCAGTCGCTCACGCAGACCCCGCGGAATCCGACCTCGCCCCGGAGAAGCCCGATCGCGGGCGCGCTCATCGTCGCGGCGACGCCGGGATCGAGCGCCTCGAACACGACATGGGTGGTCATCACGCACGAGACGCCAGCCTTGACCGCCGCCTTGAACGGCACGAGCTCGCAGGCGCGCAGGCGATCGAGCGCATGCGTGAGCCGCGGCAGGTCGTGATGGGAGTCCTGGTCCGTGTCGCCGTGTCCCGGGAAGTGCTTCGCGCAGGCCGCGACATGCTCCTCGAGCCCCTCGATCATCGCCGCGCCGAGCCGCGCGACGACCTCGGGATCGCGGGAGAACGACCGCTCACCGATCACCGGGTTCGCGGGGTTCGAGTCGACATCCACGACCGGCGCGAGATCGATGTCGAATCCGGCGCCGCGGACCTCGGCGCCGAGCCGACCGCCGATCGCGCGGACCTCCTCGGGCGTGCTGTCCGCGAGTTCCCGGAGCGCTGGAAATCTGGTGAAGCCGTCGGTGAGGCGCGCGACGCGTCCGCCCTCCTGGTCGACCGAGAGCAGCAGCGGACCCGGTGCGATCGACTTGAGCTCGCCGATGAGCTGCCGCGTCTCGGCGGCCGTCCCGACATTGCGCGCGAAGAGGATGACGCCAGACACACCCTGATGGACCAGGCGTGCGGCCTCCGGCGTCGGGACGCGGCCGTCGAAGCCGATCCAGAGCAGGGGCAGGACGAGCGATTCGGCGTCGCGTGCGCGCATGTCGTGTGCTCAGTGCCGGTGCATGATCGGGAGCGAGACCTTCTTCTCGAGCTCGTCGGTCGGCACCGCGACGAGGTCGTATCCGTTCGCGTCGACGACCGTGCAGCGCACGAGTTCGCCTGGGGCGCGCTTCTCCGTCGACTGGACATAGGTGAGCGAGTCGATCGAGGGCGCCTGGAAGTACGCGCGGCCGGTGAAGAGTGCGCCGCCCTTCGTGACGCCCGTCGTCTCGCGGGACTTCGACCGGCCCGCGGCGGGGCCCTCGATGAGCACGTCGAACTGCGCCTTCGCCTCGGCTTGGAGCTTCGCGTTCTCGAAGGCGATCTCCTGCTGGATCAGCATGAGACGCTCCTCGCGCTCGCGCTTCACCTCGTCGGGAACGGCGAGATTCGCGTCCTGCTCCATCGTTCCCGCCGGGGTGCCCTCCTCGGCGGAGTAGCGGAACACGCCCATCATGTCGAACTGCTGCTCGGCGACGAACTCGCAGAGCTCGTCGAAGTCCTCCTCGGTCTCGCCGGGGAAGCCCACGATGAAGGTCGTGCGGATCGCGATGCCGGGCACGCGCTCGCGCAGCCGGCCGAGCAGGTCCTCCGTGTGCGCCCGCGTCGTGTGGCGGCGCATCGCCTTCAGCATCGCGTCGCTCGCGTGCTGCAGCGGCATGTCGATGTACTTGACGATGTTGTCGAGGTTCGCGATCGCGTCGATCGACGCGTCGTCGAACTTCGAGGGATACGCGTACATCAGCCGCATCCAGCCGCCGCCGAACTCGCGCGCCACGCCGTTCACGGTCTTCAGCAGCCCGGGCAGGCCGCCGTCGTAGCCGACATCCATGCCGTAGCTCGTCGTGTCCTGGCCGATGAGATTGAGCTCGAACGCGCCCGAAGCCATCAGTCCGCGCGCCTCGGCCTCGATCGCCGCGAGCGGCTTCGAGCGCATCTTGCCGCGGATCGACGGAATCGTGCAGAACGCGCAGCGCTGGTTGCAGCCCTCGCTGATGCGCAGGTACGCCCAGTGCCGCGGCGTGAGGCGCACGCGGTTCTCGTCGCCCTCGAAGTAGCCGATGCCCTTGCCGTCGGCGCCGTTCACGGTCAGGCCGACCGTCTTCATGCCGCGCTCGGCGGCCGCCTGCAGCGCGTTGCCGGCGATCCAGTACTTCGGGGCCTTCTCGGCGAGATCCGCGGCCTTCTCGCCGCCGACCGCGTCGACGATGTGGTCGCGGTCGAACACGCCGACCATCGCGTCGATCCCGGGCGCCCACTCGAGGAGCTTCGCGCGGTGCCGCTGCACGAGGCAGCCCGCGACGACGACGCGCTGGATCTCGCCCCGCTCCTTGCGGCGGATCGCGTCGTGGATGACCTCGAGCGACTCGTCCTTCGACGCCTCGAGGAAGCCGCAGGTGTTGACGACGATCGCATCGGGGCGCTCGTCCTCGTTCACCAGCGCGAACCCGGACTGCTTGAGGACGCCGAGCATCTTCTCGCTGTCGACGAGGTTCTTCGGGCAGCCGAGGCTGACGAAGCTCACGCGGGAGACGGTGCTCTGTTTCGCGCTCATGGATCGGGCAGTGTAGATCGATCAGCCCGCGCCGCCGCAGCTGTAGAGGCCGCGTGCCGTGATTTCCCGCCAGACGCCGTCCGCGAGCCCGTCGGGTCGCTGGCCGCGCGCGATGGCCTCGCGGATGCCGGTCGAGGCGAGGTCGACGGGAGCGAGGTCGAGGAGCCAGGAGGGCGCGTCGGCGAACCCGCTGGATCCCGCGAATTCCGCCAGGAACCGCCCGACCGACTCGCGGGTGTCGGGCGGCCGCACGACGACGGCGGGCGTGGCGATCCGAAGCAGGTCGCGCCACGCATGCCAGCGCTCGATCGAGCGGATCGCGTCGCTGCCGACGAGGAAGCGGATCGCCCCCGGCTGCTCGAGGGCCGTGCCCGGAACGCGGTCGAGGAGCGCCCGCACGGTGTCGATCGTGTAGCTCGGACCCTCGCGGTCGATCTCGAGGCGCGAAAGCCGGATCTCGCCTTCGATCTCGGCCGACACGGCAGTGAACGCAGCGCGGCACATGGCGAGCCGCGCCTCGGGATCGGCGGGCGGAGTCGCTGCCTTCAGCGGGTTGATCGCAGCCGGCATGACGATCGCGCACGGCGATGCAAGCGCGTGCATCGCCTCGCCGAGAAGCGTCGCATGCCGCGCGTGCGGCGGGTCGAACGAGCCGCCGAAGAGGAGCAGCGGCCGCCGGGACGAGCAGAGTTCGGTCGCCGGCACACACGCGTGCGCATCGGCGAGAAACGCCGCGTTGCGCATCGCGGCGCGCGAGGCGCGCGCGAGCGACGCAAGTTCCGCGAGGAGCGCCGGACGCCGCGCGACCGCCGCCAGCACGCGGCCGATGCGCGTCTCGCCGCGATCATCGACGAATCCTGGGACTTCCGGCGCAAGCGCGTCGTCCGCGCCGTCGCTGACTCCGCGCACGATCGCCCACGCGAGCCCCGCCGACGAAGCGCAGGTCGCGAACGCGCGCGACTCGGTGTCGACGAGGTCGGCGCCTGTCTCGGCGCGCAATCGCGCTTTCGCAGCCGCATCGATTGCCGGGGCGTTCGATTCGACGACGGACACCGGCGAGGCGCGGTCGTCGGGCGACGGATCGAGGGACTCGTTGCGATGGGTGAGGCTCGAGCTGGTCGCGGTGGAGCCGTCGAGGACGACACGGGTCGCGGCCACGGCACTTCCAGCTCGAATGCGCGGGTCGAGCGCCCCAGCGAGCCCGAGCAGGATCACAAGCCGCGGGTTGCGCACGGGCCAACGATCGCGTTCGGCAAACGCACGACGGATCGCGGCGGCTCCGGGGCCGGTCGTGATCGCCGGGAGTTTGCCGAAGCGCCGGAAGGCCCGACGCTCGAACCCCAGCGGGCAGAAAACAAGCGGGGGCTCGGCCTCCTTGAGGATCTCGTCGGGGTGCGCGGCGGCCTGCGCCATGACGCCGAGGGTAGCGAATGCGTGCCTCGACAGCGGCAACGGAACCGCTATGATCTCCGCCTTCCCCTAGACCGAACGGCATCCGTCGGTTGCAACTGGCCCCATCGTCTAGCCTGGTCTAGGACACCTCCCTTTCACGGAGGTAACGAGGGTTCGAATCCCTCTGGGGTCACTCAACGACCGCGCCCTCGGCTTCGCCGAGGGCGCGGTCGTTGAGTGACCAGTCCGCGGAGGCCTGAAGGCCTCCGCGGACGCGTGCTCGCTCGCTCCTCGGCCGGCGTGGTCGGCCGCGTTGCGGCCGAGCACGCCGGCCTCGTCGGTCGCTCGCACGCGCAGAGGGATAT
>Ga0078894_10003771_pt1 | contig 11509 bp, 16 predicted proteins | sample LauGreSu1BDMLBSD_2_FD_67506 | JGI IMG/M metagenome (GOLD analysis project Ga0078894, IMG submission 67506) | Freshwater lake microbial communities from Lake Michigan, USA - Su13.BD.MLB.SD (version 4) (version 4) | ecosystem: Environmental > Aquatic > Freshwater > Lake | place: Lake Michigan... | reverse complement strand
GTTAAATGGTATAATTTTATTGAACCATCAACCATATTAGTATAATCGACTCTATTGAGATTGTTTTCATAAGTCATCGGAACAAGCATACAATCAGGCTTTTTTTCGTGATAACATAATGTAAGTAAATTATAACCAAGCACCAATTTTTGCCGCAGAATAACTGGCTCGTCTACCTCTGTATACAAAGACACATACCAGCTATTATCTCTTACATGATAATCGGCTTCAAGTAAATAATAATCGCTCTTAGTGCCTAAAATTACATCAGCTTTGAAACGATACTGTGGAAACCAATCAATAAAGGTTAATGCTGGAATATTAGTCGCTGGCATCGTTTATATGTTTTATTTTATATATAAAATTTTCTAACGTAGAATGGCTAGTAAAATCTCTTACAGGCTTAATCTCTAATATCAGTATAGCAAACAATCCTAGAATAATCCTTAAAAAATATATTTTTAATCAACTTTTTATAATTAAAAATAAAATTATTGTTTATAATTAATGAATTTATTTGTACAGCTATAAAAGTTAATACTAATATCCCTAATACATCTTCTAATATATCTAACATCTAAAAATCAAATATCCCTAGGCCGCTTTTTGCTTTTAAAGCCTCATCGCTGGGAGTAATAAAGTTAGTAAATTTATTCCATCCTTCTTTAGCTTTGTCCCACCCTTGAGTAGCCCAGCTTTTAGAAGGTTCAACAGATTTCGGGGCTATCCCGTTTTCCGACTTCGGTGCAGCTATCTCAGCTACTCCTTGCTTATAACCAGAATAATAACTTTTTCTTACAGTAGCAAACCTTATTTGTATTAATTCCGCAGAAAATTCCAAACGCTCGCCAGTGTTTTGATCGCTATAAAAAGTTATATTCTCAATAGCCATATTTTGAAAAACGTTAAGCTTTGTTACTACATTGATTAACTCCCTTTTTTCATAAAGCGAAGTAAGCAACTGATAAGCCTGTATACTTGGCTTGGTAGATTCATTAAAAGGCAATAAAGCTTTGATGTTATTTAAAACACTGTTAACGCTATTCTTTAAAAGCGGAGTATCTAACACACCAAAAATCTTACTCGGTGCATCTGTAATATACCCCTCCAACTTCACACGTAAAGGGTTTTTAAATATATGATCGCTTATTGCTTCCTTAGTCTCAACGGGATGTTCAGTAATTGTTGAACTAAGAGTTATAACTTCGGTTAAGCATACATCAAGAACTAAATCGCCAATCTTTGCATGCTTACCTACACCAAAAAATAATTTATTTAAACCGCTTATAGCACTGGTAAGTCCAATAAGCGGAGCTATGATAGATGCCATTTATTTAAGTTACTCCTACTGCTATTAATGCTTTCTCATTTTCATAATCAAAAGTTTTTTGTAGTTCCTTTTGAACTAAATCAACTATTATTCTTGATTGCTCCTGTGAAGTGCCGACTGGAGTAGTAACATTAATATTAAACGAATTTCTCTGATTAAGCACTTTATTATTGCGATTGGTAGTATTCATTACGCTATTGGAATTGCCAAAAGCTTCCTGCGGATTATACTTTGGCAATCTATCTTTCATATTTATAAGCTTGCCGCCTACAGGAACGTTAATCTCTCTATTGCCAACCATCTCACCAATCCCGCTAAAATCAGGTAAAATGTTTTTAAAACTAATCTTATTAAATTGTTCGGATATCAAATTACTCATAGCATCAGTAGTTTTTGTTATCCAAGACCACATGTTTTTAAAACTATCTATAATACCATCAAGAGTTCCTTTAAATGTATTCCAAGACTCTGAATCAAGAAAACGATTAATTAAAGTATCGCCTCCTTGCCAAGTCATGTATATTTCATCGGCAAGTAATACCAGTGCAGCTGTAATCGCTGTAATGGTAAGCACTACTGGACTTGCAATTAACGCTGTAAATGCAGTAACCAAAGCCCATACTTTTGTTATTACACCTGCAATCCATGCTACTAATCCAATGCCTACTAAAGCAGTAATTAAATTCTTCCAACCGATCGTAGGCTCTATAATAGCGTTTAATATATCAAATAATCTTTTTAGAACTGGTAAAAGAAAACTAAAGGCTTGGGATACTCCACTTATTACGTCTTTTAGTTTTGTTCTGATAAGCTCTCTGTTGCTTTCTATCCAACCTCTAAATTCCACTATCACCTCATTCAAAGGAGGCAACAAATCTATAATAAAGGAATTTCTTATCTCTTTTGTAGTATAGTTTAGACTTCTTAAAGACCTATTAAAATTATCTACAGTCTTGACCTGATCTTTTGAGAAAGTATTGCCGCTGTCTGTCGTACCTGTTTTTTTAAATTGCTCTACGTCTTTTAAAGTAGAACGGGTATTAAGGGCAAATATTCCAGTAGCCGCAGCAGATATAACAGCAACCTTATTGGCAAGAGTTCCAACCTTAGCAAGACTTGCCTTTCTTCTTTCTTTCTGCCTTGTCTTTACTTCTCTTAAACGTTCTTTTATCTCATCGGATTCAAGCTTGTTTAAAAGCTTGATTTCTGACCTTTCTGCTGGAGTAAGAGATTTTAATTCATCGGCGTATGCCTTAGCTTGTGCAAATTTCTTGGCGAATGAATTTCTACTTTTAAGGTCATCTGACATCTTTATAAAACGAGAGAATTTTGCCTCGTCAATATCAAATCCCAATTTTACTAAAAGCTCTCTTGCAATCATTTTATTTTTTTGTATTCCATTTCAGCAATATAGTCCTGCATATCTAAAAGGGCATTTAACTTTATTAAATCCATCAGGGGCATTATAGTCGTTACTTCCGTATAAGTAGCCATGCCCCTAAGAATTGGCCGCCAGATTATTAACTCTTCGGCAAATTCTGGATCAAGCCGCTCTGCTATACTTTTGTTTCCGTTACTACTTCTTCTTTCTTCACAGTAGAAAAGAGGTTTTTGTTTTCCAAAAAAAAATTAAAGAAGTCGCTAAAATTAGACTCAATAATGAATTTTAAAGCCTCTACCATTTCAGTATAGTTTCCGCTGTAAACCTCATTAAATAAGGTTTCATTAATAACAGAACCATCACGTAAAGTGTTAGAGAATAAATCCATTAAGAACTTACCCTCTTCCCCTTCTTTATCCAATTTGATTAATCCGTCAACTATTGCAGAAATAGGGTCATCTGATTCTATCACACCCGCAACAATCTTGCCGAGTTTAACCCCCTTTGCGTATCCAGCTTGCGCGGGAAATAAAGTGCATTGATAACTATGCCCTTTTATAATTCTTGTTTTGACTGAAAGCATTATTGAATACCCCCAATAATAGTAGTAGGATTAGGGCAGATTATCACCCATTCACGATTCTTATTCTCGTTGCCGTATTCAACAGTCGCTACTTTATCAATATAAGCATCAGGGCAAGTAAATATTGATTCTCTACCTGAGTTGTCTTTGATAATGATAGGAAATTGACCAGCGTTCCTTTCTCTATCTAAAGTAGCATAGCTATTTAAGATAGTATTTGAAGATGATGCTTGAGTTAAGATTAAAGTAACCTGAGCCTTAAACCCATATTTCCTAAATCTTGCATATTCACCACCTCTGCCAAAATCCTCATTAAACTGGGCATCATCTATCTCAATGGAAATAGAATTGTCTGCTGCAAATCCTGTGATTGGACTGACTCCTAAAACTACTGTTACTTCTTTAGGGTCGAAAGTTTTTGTTGCCATAGTATAATCTCTCTCTAATTAAATTTCTAAAACACCTTCAATAACTACTTTATGGACTGCTCCAGCTAACCTAGCTACGAATTTAACATCAGGTAATAATCTTTGTGCTCTAGTTTCCACTGGTATATCAAGAGCATTCGGTACACTGATCTCAATACTATCAGCATCAAGAATACCCATGTTAGCCGCTTCTGTTAGAACTGAACGTAGTAAATTCTCAAAAATACCAATACCATCATTAGTATAAGGAATTTTCGCATTGCTTACTAAAGCAGCAGCAACCCTTTTTCTAAGCTCTATTCTAATCCAATCAGTTCCAATAATTACGTCAACGAATTCTCCATTTGTACTTTGCCCTGTTAAGAAAACAGACTCGCCGCTTAAAGTATGATAGAAGTTTGATTTTAGGTCGTTCTCTAGTCTGCCCCTTTGGGTAGTAGTAAGAGAATCAGCAAGTGCTCCGCTAATATTCTTATATGCCCATGTTGCACTGCCTGGAGCTTGAGTTAGCATTCTGCCTAATATACCAGCACTTACATAATCAGTAGAGGAATTGTAAACTGTAACAATTCTCTCGGATGCCTTAGCAAAAAGCTTCTTAATAATGCTATTCTCATTTGCAACAAGAGTTTTAGGGTCTTTAGAAGAATGAACAAAAATCTTTTCTTCTGCTGTTACTGTTTCTGCAAAAGTAACGATTTTTTCTTCAGTGTAAGTTTCATCTACCGCAATTGCTGCAACTACTGCATAAAATTTATTACCGCTAGTTAAAAGAATGCCGTTATAAGCAGTGTCTATTTCTTCACCTGTAAAGACTTGTCCAACAAGCAATGTTTTAGGCTTAGGATTCTGACCAAAATACATTTTAGCTGCTTTGTATTCTTCTGAATTAACCCCATAGCTAAAATCAACATCATTGGCTTTCTCAGCTGCCAATTCTGCAAGACTACCATATGATTTTACTCTATAAGCTGCTTTCTTTTCTTCATCTAGAGCTTTTAAAGTGTTACCCATGATGAGTAAAGTATCCAATCCGATAACATCTAGATTGATTCGTTCTCTAGTGATTTTTACTTCTACTATTTCGTTTAATAATGACATATTTAAAACCTAAATTAATTATTCACTTAGCAAGAAAACCTTGTTTCTTATTTCGTCTGTAATTTCAACACTTGCTATTCTACTAATATTTTGCTCATGTGTAATTACAAAAGATAGTTCTACATCCAAAACCGCCTGACTTTCTATTTGTTCGTTTAAAGCCTTCGGCACTGCCGATACCGCTTTTAATGTCCTATGAATCGCCACCTCACCTTTGAATATATTATTTCTCAACTGCGTATCAAAACTATGATGTAAAACATGCAGTATAATTTCTGCCGAGTGCAAATCATCGCCGAACGAACTAAAGCTTGCTACGCAAGTCATGCTTGATGCCAATTCCTCAATCCCGTCATTATCAGTCAGTCTTTTTACTGGCGTACCTATTTGTTTAAAGTTAGTTAAGGCAATGGATATAAAAGGCTTTTCAGGCCTAGCCGATGACTGAGCAGAAAATATAACCTTATTATTATCAAGACCAGTCGCTACACTAACGTATTCTTGAACTTTCGTATAAAGAGCTGTTATGTTCATTCTTATCCGTGTTTATTTTAACAACGATTACTTCATAATGCCTTATGGCGTAACTTGGAAAATTCTTTCTCTCAGTAACTTTTACTACTTGATATTTATCCCCGTCAATAATAACAACATCTGGGTTTCTTATACCAACTATTACAGTTTGCATTTTTGAGTCGGTATAAAGTACGTATACTTCCTTGTCTCTGTAACCCTCTGGGACTGTCTGTATTGACTCGTTATCTACTCCTTGTACGCTTGCCTCAATAGTAAAATCCCTGCTATCTGGAGTATCCCAGACGCCGTTTACGTGAGTTCCGTCTCCATAACGAATACAATCTAGTTTTCTTCTAAAAACATTAAAAACAGAACGCTTTGTAACAGGAACATCTATTGGCATTATATTCTCAAATTTTATTTATCTGTTATTTTAAAAGTAATGCTATTTCTCATATTTCCCGTATCAATAAGCGTTCTTGAACTTCCTTTTCTTTTGATAGTAGAAGCTTTAAGCGGAGGAGGTACATTGCTTGATATTTTTTCCTTAATATCACTAACCATCTGCTCGCCAACTAAACCTATCTTTCTTTCAACCTCAAAATCGCCTTTTGTTACGTCTACTACAATTTTATCAAGCAAACCAGACCACTTTTCCCGTTGTTCATCTGCCGTACTACGTACAAAAGAACGCTCTGGTATTTTACTTGTTCCGTATTCATTGGCTATTGCATAATCAATAATACGACCGCCAGTATCTTCATTTACTCCAGCATCCTCAAAGATACCGACCTGTAATTCCTTTTTTTTTAGAGCAAGTAAAGTTTTTTTTATTTTTTCAAGATTAAAGTTCTTATCAACAATTCTCATCCCATCATTCTTGTCATCGGACAAATCACTGTTTCTTTTACAAGCTGGGCGTATGTTCTACCATAACTTGATAAATCATACTCCGTATTATTAGTCGGTGCTGCATAGGTAATAGATAAATTCCCCTCTTTCAATGCAGTAACGCTACCACTAGCCCCAAGTCTTTTTAAAGACTGATCAATACGATGTGCCGCTAAATAACATATCATATTGTCTCTATGGTTTGGGCTTATTTCACTACTAACAAAATCGCTGGCCATTTCAAGATGTCCATTTAAAAAAGCCTCATCTTCATCAGCGAACTCTTGTGCAATAAGCTTAAACCTATCTAATAACTCCATTTAAGTATTAATTTCTTCTTTTTTTTCTACTTTTTCGTTTTCTGAATCAGTATCATCTTGTATAGAAAAGTACTCTGCTGAGTCTTCTTCACCTCTATGCTCTTTTTCTGTTTTAATAATTGGCACTGGATTCTTAAAAAAGAAATCAGCAGAACGTAAAACGTATTCTTCTATAGTCTCGTTGTCATTATAAAGACCAAAATACTCGCCTTTAGGATGAGAAATAAGCTTTTCCAGACCATTCATTTGTTCAATTCTTCTCTTGAACTCTTGTAAAGAACTTTCTGACATAAAGCCCCCAGCATAAATACTTGAGAACAGTTTATTATTATCTTTCCTTATTCTTAAACGCTCACCTTCGCTAATTACAAAAATATGCAATTTTAAAGCATAAATAAAAGAAAGTAGATATTGGAAATCATCCTCAATCTTGTCTAGGCTTTCCCATGGATATTCTATAAGTTCGCTTAAAATCTCACAGTGAGTTTTATGCTTATTTGAAGCTTCATCAGTAGCAACTATTTTTTTGTCTTTATAGAAATCAAGATAGGCAGCAATGCTTTTTCTCAAATCATCGCCATATACTCTACGTTCAAATACAGGTAAAGAATTATTACAAGGCGTTTCGTTAGCCCTTGTTGCGTCAAATAAGAATCTAGGAGTTTCAGCTTCAGAGATAACATTTGATCCAGTATTAAACCTAAATTTCGCTGGTAAGAATCTAAACAAAACAGGTTGAATACTTAATTGTTTACTAAGGAAATAAAAAAATATGTTTTCTGGTGTGTTAGGTATGCTATTTTTAGATTTTGCTGCTGCGCGTGAAACTATTTTTTTAATAGTAATATCTTTGTCTGTAAATAAATAATGCAAACAATTCTGAATAAAACTGCAATCGTAAAAATAATCAGTTGTTCCTAAAATTCTTGGCATAGCAAATTCAGGATCAAAAGCCCTGTATTTTTCATACAAGGCCTTATATTCTGCTGCTTTCTCTGCTTTATATGTTGCATCAAAACATAACATTAACTCGTCATGAGTTAATTTATATTTCTGCATTATCCGATATATTCTTTCCATAACTTAATCTTTAAGAAGCATTAGTAATTTTTGTTACTGACTTAGGTTGTCTGATACAAACACCCGCATGTCTAGAAACACAATAAGACATATAACCTATACCATGTCTTTGTAACTCATCAATTTCAAACATATTAGAAACAATATGTTCAATAAAGTCAGGGTTATCATTATATAGTAATGCCATTTCTCTCGTTGTGGAAACTATGCTGCCCTTCGCAAATTCTGGAGCGGAAACGACCCTTACTCCCATCATTTGAGAAAACACTTGTGCAACGCTAGCTGTTCCGTTAGCTGCTGCCCATGGTGAATAGACAAGGTTAGCATAAATCTTAGGGCTTACTGCTAAAACATTCGGAGCTATAAGTCCTTTTGTTGCATCTAAAGCATCAGTAACTAATCCTTTTAAAGTAGAAAGTAATTTATCTCCGTCATTTGCCAAAGCTAAGTCAACTATTCCGTTTGGTTCATCTACTGCTATAGTCTCACTGCGAATACTTTGATTACTAAATACGCCTGGAATGCCTACAGCTTTATCACCATTCAAACAAGTTGCATTCATAAGCTCCATATTTGAACGTAGTGCTTGTCTTCTTTGAAAAGAAATTATATCCCGTCCTGTTTTAGCTCCTGCCATGATATCGGCTTTACTGAATTGTATACCGCAATATATATCAGCAAAATCCATAGCATGTTGATTTCCTGCTACGCTCATGAAAGGTGCATCTTTTACTAAACCGCCTTTTACTGCTGCATATTTAGACCTACCAGTACCCTCAATCATGTTGTACTTATAAATCGTAGCTACTTTATCGCCTATGTCTTTCTGATTAAAAAGACCAAAAGAGGAAAGGCTAGCTTTGATTGTTTCAAAGTCCTTGCCATCATAAGCGGTTAATTCATTTTCAAAGAATATAATGCTATCGGAATCAAGACGTAAACTTGCTCCTTCGCCTCTTTTGAAACTGTCTGTTGAAAATATTTGCATTTTATTTTTACCTCTTAAGCTTGTTTAACTACTGGAACAACAACATTTACTTGAATTGGAATCAAGTCATTTGCAACGGCCGTATCACTTAATGAAATACCAACTAAGTATGAACCTGAATGAGTAGCTGCTGTTTTTATTGCAAAACCAGTGTTGACAATAAAGAAAATATTATTGCCGTATCCAGCTTGAGTAACTGTTGTAATTGTTACAAACATTCTACCAGTTTTCATTACACTAACTTGAGAGCCTGCTGGATAAGATATAGCAGAGCTTGTAATTATTGTTGCAGGTTTATCGGCTTCTTCCTCTAGAACGCTGCCTGGTACTGCATAATTAGTTCTCATTGCTATTCCAAGCATTTTGCCTGTAACAGTTAGTTTTTTTACAACCTTATTAGTTGTATCATATTCAACAGGAGTCCCGAATGGTATGTCTTCGCCCGCAGAATAAGAGTCTATTTGATTTAGTGAAGTATCATATAAACCGCCGACTAGACCTAACTTTGATACAATCGCAGTGTCAAAATTTGTTTGCATATATATCCCTCTTATTTTTTCTCGTTAAGTTTTGCCATAATTATATCATGGGCAGTATTTGTTCTTTCTGCTGCTCCATGAGCCGCTGCAACGAGATTATAAGCTTTGCTTGTATCATTTCTCTTTGTAGCAATTGCACCTGTTACTTTATCAAAAACACCTTTTACATATTCATCGCTAGCACCATTGTAGCTTACTTCAATGCCATTTTTAGAATCAACACGTTTTAGTGCAGCTTCCATGATTTCCCTATTTGAATGATGAGTATAAGCAGAAAAGTCCTCGCCGAGTACAGCTGCCGCCCTGACTGCAATATTAGTTCTTTCAATAGCTCTCTCATTGATAATACTATCAAGATTAACTTGTTTTAGATCATCTCTTTCTTTAGTAACACTTGCTAAAGTAGACTCTAGAGCTTTGCTTTTAGCTTCTGCTGTATCAAGTTTGTGTTTTAGTAAATCTCTTTCATTTGTTAAAGCATCAAAACGAGCTTTTTGTACTTCAACTTCATGATCAAGTTTTTTTTCGGTATCGGACATGTTTATTCCCTCTATACTTTTAAAATTGTCATTATTGTATCTTGTTTCCGCAAGTTCACAAGTTTTTTTTGAATCAAGCCTAAATCTTGCGTTTCTTCCTGCTCTTCCCATTTCCACAACGGCTAGGTGATTATATACAATATCAGTCTGCCGATAATCATATCTCTCACCTTTGTAAGTTCCCTCATCCTTTTTTAGAGCAACACTATAACCTAGTGAAAGCTCTGCTTTTCTTCCTGATAAAATTTTATTAATCAAACCGCTATCAGTAACCTTGATTCTAACAACAATATTGCCGTCTTCGTCAGTTCTGTAGCTCTCACCTGTAAAACCTTTTTGCAATGCAGAAGCATTGTTTGCATCTACAAATTCCTGTGGGTGGTCATCAGTTACAGGTATCATTTTTAAGGTTTTTAAACTATCTTCTTTTAAAACGTCTTCTGGATGCCTAAGTTCTTTGCGGCATTTTCCATCCGCATCATAATAATTAAAGATTCCTGTTCTACTTGCTACTACTTCCCCCTCTAAAAAACCTTGATCGGTTTTCTGTACCTTTGGCACTGGAAAAGTATCTATTCTATAAATTCGGATTGTTTCGTCTTGAGAAGTCTGCATAATTTAAAGTTTAATTATAGCAATAGCCGTGCATCTGCATAATATTTCCTGCCCTGGATGATATAAAGCCGCACCTATTTCTGATCTTTGCGTCCATTTCTTCAGGCTTTCTTCGTCTTTATATACATTGACATTATCGTAGGTGCAGATTTTACCTTGTAACACTTGATGGCTCTTTCTTACTCTCTCGTCTTGAGAAGTTGACCACTTGTAGTCGGTAATGCCTAGCTCCTTATGCCTTTGCCTTGTTAGATCAGCATTTAATTTGTTAATCTGATCTTTAGCGATAAGCTTTGCACGTTTTTCGCTAATTGTAAAGGTTTTTTGTAATTCCCGTGCTAAGGTTGTGTAACTACTCCCTCTTCGCACATTTGCAAATACTACTTCCTGCACTCTACCAAGCAAGTCTTCACTTATGCTTTTTATAAGCCTAACATTATCAGAAACAAACATTCCCATCGCATTTCTTATATCGGGAGTAGTGCTAATAGCTAGATTTTTAAAAGGGGTGCTTCTTAATGATTGGCGTACTGCCTTATCATTGAAGTCGTTAATCTCAACACTTGTTTTTACAATACGATTAATGAACGACCTTAATTTTAAGGTAATTTTTAATTCGGCTAACCTAAAGAAGTTATTAAAATCTTCTGTAAAATCATCCTTTCTAATTGCTTGATTGTAACTGTTTTTTATTTCTTCAATTAGCCCATCTTTTATATCCTTTATAAACAAGGATTTTAGAAGCCCATTTATTTGATTAAAATAACGGATTTCTAAAACAAAAGGATACAATACTTTATTGGCATAAAAAACAGGCACAAAACACTTTTAACCTAAGATTTTTTCTAAAGCAGCTATTTGCTCTTTAATAAGATTAATATCATTTATAACAATAGCTTTACGTGAATCTGTAGCAATAGTTGGCTCTCCAGAAAAATACAAAGCTGCGTCACTATATAAAGCTTGAACGTATTTAGGTAAGAGTTGAATAATCGTATTTTGGTCTTCAATTTTATTTTCCATAATTACTCCTTATCACTTATTAGTTTTTTATATTCGTTAAGAGCATTTTCAATATTGGTAAAATCCTCAACTAAACATTGTTTGCGAACATCCGTATTGTTAATTAAATACAAATTAGTATCAATTATAATACTATTTGACGCCGTCGTTAGTCTAACAGCTAAATCCTCTAATT
>Ga0078894_10003769_pt1 | contig 11511 bp, 18 predicted proteins | sample LauGreSu1BDMLBSD_2_FD_67506 | JGI IMG/M metagenome (GOLD analysis project Ga0078894, IMG submission 67506) | Freshwater lake microbial communities from Lake Michigan, USA - Su13.BD.MLB.SD (version 4) (version 4) | ecosystem: Environmental > Aquatic > Freshwater > Lake | place: Lake Michigan... | reverse complement strand
AGATCGCTAAGCACGTTTTCGGCCGAGGCATCCACCAGGTGCAGCAGCAAGCGGGTGCGCTCGATGTGACGCAGAAAGTCGTGGCCAAGACCGGCGCCCCGTGAGGCCCCCTCGATCAGGCCGGGGATGTCTGCAAACACGGTGCCATCCCCACTGGGGCGGCGCACCACCCCCAGGTTGGGCACCAGCGTGGTGAAGGGATAGTCGGCGATGCGGGGCCGGGCGGCGGAGAGCACGGCGATCAGGGTGCTCTTGCCGGCGTTGGGCAGGCCGATGATGCCCACCTCCGCCAGCAGCTTGAGCTCCAACTGCAGCTTCCACTCCTCGCCGTCCCGCCCCTCGGTGCACTTCTCCGGGGCCCGGTTGCGGTTGCTGAGGTAGTGGGCATTGCCAAGCCCACCGCGGCCGCCATGGGCCACCACCAGCTCCTGGCCAGGCTCCACCAGATCCCCCAGCTGGATGGCGGTGCGGGCATCGCGCACCTCGGTGCCGCAGGGCACGCGGATGACCAGGGAGCGGCCCCTGGCCCCACTGCAGCGGTTATTGCCGCCGCGCACGCCGTCTTCAGCGGCAAAGATCCGTTTGTATTTGAAATCGAGCAGGGTCTGGAGGTTGGCATCGGCCACCAGCACCACGTCGCCGCCACGGCCGCCATCACCGCCGGAGGGGCCGCCGGCGGGCACGTATTTCTCGCGTCGGAAGGCAACGATGCCATCGCCGCCGCGGCCCGCGCGCGCGGTGATGCGGGCCTGGTCGATGAACTGCACGGGGAAGCGGCCGCCGGGACCGTCGGGTCCCCAACCCTAGGATCCAGCGGTTGCTGAGCCCGTTTGGCCGAGGTCCGCTTCCAGCAGGTCAGCAAGACCTACCCACCCCGCCGCGGCAGCGCCGACGGGGCGCCGGTTCCGGTGCTGCGCGCCCTGGATCTGGCGATCGCCGATGGCGAGTTTCTGGTGTTGGTGGGTCCATCGGGCTGCGGCAAGAGCACCTTGCTGCGCCTGCTGGCGGGGCTCGACACCCCCACCAGCGGCTCGATCCACGTGGGCGGGCGAGATGTCACCGGCCTGCGCCCCTCGCGCCGCGACGTGGCGATGGTGTTCCAGAGCTATGCGCTCTATCCCCACCTCACGGTGGCCGACAACCTGAGCTTCGGCCTGCGCCGCAGCCGCCCCCGCAGCGGCCCCCACCAGCTGCAGGATGCCTTGCATCGCCTGGGCCGGCGCTGGCCTGCCCCCCTGCGGCTGCCCTCGCTGCGGGAGGCCGCGATCGAGCGACGGGTGAACGAAGTGGCGCGGATGCTGGAGCTCGAGCCCCTGCTCGCCCGGCTGCCGAAGGAGCTCTCCGGGGGCCAGAAGCAGCGGGTGGCGCTGGGGCGGGCGATCGCCCGAAAGCCGGCGGTGTTTCTGATGGATGAACCCCTCAGCAACCTCGACGCCAAATTGCGCACCGGCACCCGCGCCCAGATCACGGCATTGCAACGCCAGTTGGGCACCACCACCCTCTATGTCACCCACGACCAGGTGGAGGCGATGACGATGGGGCACCGCATCGCGGTGCTCAACGGCGGGCGGCTGCAGCAACTGGGCACGCCGATGGAGCTCTACCAATGGCCCGCCAATCTGTTCGTGGCCCAGTTCATCGGCAGCCCGCCGATGAACCTGCTGCCGGTTCAGATTGTCGCGGCGGGCCAGCTGCTGCTGGCCGGTCAGCGCCTGTTGCTGGAGGGCCCCCTGGAGGCCCTCAGCGCCGCCCATGTGGGCGGGAGCTTCACCGCGGGCCTGCGGCCGGAACACCTCAAGCTGGCGCCGGCCACCAATCGCAACCTGGCGGCGGAGGTGAGCCACATCGAGGCCCTGGGCCATGAGCAGCTGCTCACCTGCCGCCTGGCGGAGGGCGACCACCTGGTGCTGGTGCGCGCCGATCCGGAGATGGCGGTGGCCGTGGGGCAAAGCGTTCATCTGGAGGTGGACCCCCACGGCTGGCGGCTGTTCGACCAGGCCGGCGAGGCCCTGCCGCTGGCGCCGCTCGGCCAGGGGCGAATGGCGCCCGCGGCAGGGCCGCAGCTGCCGCGGCTGGCCTGATCCCATCGCATCAGCAAGGTCATGGGAGTGTCGCCACCCTTGAGATCGGGCATCTGAAGCCTTATCACTTGGCTGTTGACTGTATGGAGAATAGGCTTGATTGGCGACGTAGCGCCGCTGGTGATAATCGTGAGGTCTTGCTGGAAACCCTTACCGCTGAGCTGAGGGAGGAAGCGCTTCAGGGGTTAAACATAGTGGGAGGAGACAACGTTCATCGGCATGGTGCCGATCATCGCTGCGAAGAATGACAAGAAGGGCTCATAGCAGACAGGGATTCCTGCCGACCCTCAGGGCGAATAGAGCCTTGATCGTTCAACCCTGCTCCCTGGGCTGAGCCTCGATGCGGCGGCGCAAACGACGACTCAATGCCAGACCCGCTCCCACACCAAAAATGGGCAGAGGAGCCGGCGCGACGGGTGGCACATAGGCGAGGCTGAGAAAACGCCCGGAAGCCACCGTGCCATTGGGACCCGTCAGCAGAACGGGGTCCCGCAGCGCAGTGATAGTGGGCTTGCGGTAGCTCTGGAATTCAGCGAGCGTCTGAGGGCCGTGCAGAAACAGATCGGCAAACGTAAAGGGATTTCCAGACGCACTGGTGTCGAGCAGAAGCTGACGGAAGGCATAAATAGGATCATAGAAGTTGCTATTGTATAGATTAAACCATACGCCATCCACCGGTGAACCCACCGTGAAATCCCGCGCATGGAGCGTGATGTGCTCGCCGACGCACAGATACGTATCGCAAGGGGGAGCCTGGGGATCTGGTGGTTGATTCGCATCCACAACCCGGGCATAATAGGCACCGGGATCAAAGCTGAGACCAGCAAGATCCAGCGTGCCCACGCTGGTGGGGTCGAGGGTCAGCCGCAGCCGGGTCATCGGATTGTGATAGCTTCCCATCGTGGTCAGCCCACGAACGCCATTAGCGTTGTAAATATCATTCTCGAATACAGTGTGGTCGGTGTCAAGATCATCGAGATTCAAGGTGAATTCCACATAATATCGACTATGCTTCGGAGCCCCAGGAATACTGCTGCTGCAATCAAGATCTATCAGCCCATGATACTGATGGGTAAGAGCCTGCGCCGACTGGCTCGCTCCAACAAGAAGGGCAACAAGGGCCAGTGTTCTCGTGGCAAATCTGGGTAGCAGACCAGAAAACTTATTGATCACCGATAGCTTGGCTGATTTTGCCGGCATTGGCATGCAGTTTCTTCAAAATAGACCACATTATCTCCAGAAAATACACTCCCTCGGCTTGCTCCCCAGCCTGTTGTTCCATCTGCATCTTCAGACAACTTTCGTTTTGATGACATCCAGGGCAGCGCCATACCTTGCTGAGGTTGCCGCTGCCTTCCCGAAGCTGAGGCAGAACCATTGGCCTGATGCTTGCCCCCTTGCCATTCCAATCCCCGGGCTGCAAAGTCATTCAATGCGTCATCAGCACCATTTCGGCCTTGCCCCGCTCTCTCGCCCAGCACTTACGGCAGGATCCGCTTCGTGGTGCCGGTCTGGCCACGGTCATTGACACCCACGACTTCGGCAGCTGGGAGGCTGCCGTGGCCGATACCCTGGGTCACCACAGCAGCGAGCTCCTCACCCCCTCGGTGTCCTTTGGGACCCGCATTCGCAGCGGTCAGCTCGGGGACATCACGGTGGTGCACATTCAAGGACGCGGCCGCCTGCGCCTGAAGCGGGAACAGTGCCATCAGAGCGTTCTCTGGCAGCCGCTGCGGGGGATAACAGCGGAGCGCATCAATGGCCGGGAGTGGCTGGCCGAACCGGGAGAAGGTCTGCTGTTCCGCCCCGGCGATGGGATGGAGGGGGAAACCAGCGAGGAGATCGAAGGGATCTCCATCCTCTTGCCTGCCCATTGGCTGCCGGAGGCCTCCATGCCGATCCCGCCTCTGTTGGCCGCCGGTGTCCATAGCCAGGCCGTTCTGCGGCAGGCGCGGCAACTGGCCGCCGCCATCGCCCAGCGACCTGCCGGTGCCCTTCATGCCGCTGATCAGCTGCGGGAGTCGCTGCAGATCTGGTTCGATGGATGGCTTCACCCCCAGCGGCGGGAGCGATTGACCAGCCGCCGGCGGCGTATCACAGTGAACGAGGCGACACAGTGGATGGCGGAGCGGCTGCAGGAGCGGTTCAGCGTGGTGGAGATCAGCCAGGCGGTGGCTGTCTCTCCACGGCAGCTGCAATACCACTTTCAGCAGGAGCTGGGTCATTCCCCGATGGCGGAGGTCAAGCGGATGCGGCTGCAACGGCTGCGCGGCCTGCTGCTGGATCGCGAGCGCGACAGCTGCAGCGTGGCGGATCTGATGACGGCTTCAGGGCTGATCGCCTCCGGCGTTACCTCGGCCGATTACCGCCTGCGTTTCGGCGAAAGCCCGCGGCAGACACGCCGCCGTTCGAACGATCTCCCATGACCAGCCATCAGACGGCGCAGCCTGACGAAGTGATCTACGTGGCCTGCTTTCTGCCTTTGGCCCTGTTGCTGTGGGGGCTGCTGAGCAAGCAGCTCGTTCGGCGCCAACCCGTCATGACTGACACCAGGCGTTCAGGTCGATCGTTGCGCCAAAGAGCAAAACAGGATTTTCATTTTCGCTGACAGCATCGGCGCTGCCGTACCGAGAACCTGTGTTGATTCAACAGCAACTTGCGTTCTACTGACATTCACCCTCTGCGGCGCGTGGCTAAGGCTCTGAGCGACTGCGATCGTGGAGATGGACGTCAATGGTTGTGCTCCTCACGACACAGGGGGATCGGCATCCGAAACAGGCTGGCGGGAAGCAAGGAGGCCCCCGCCGGGCAAATTCCTATAGGGGTCACCCATGAAAGAGCAGGAGCCAAAGCAAGCCGTGAACAGTCGAGCCGTTGCTCAGCAATTCGGCGATTGTATTGCCATAAAAGACTATGACGCCGCTTGGGCCCTTCTCAGCAGAGAATTGCGATTGTCATTCTCGCCAGAGTCCATCAAAAGCGCGGTTACCACAATGACTGCTTATGGCTCGGGTTGGATCCAAGTGGCGCAAGTCATGGACGAATTCACTCTGGAGGATTGGCCAGGCAAACAGGCTGACGATCTCGCTGTTGCTTACGTCGCGCTCAACGGGGAAAACTTCAGCGAGGCTGTCACCCTGACGTTGGCGGAGTATGATCAAGAGATCTTGATTCGCCACTTGGAATGGGGAAGGCCATGACCCGCTTCTCAAGCGTCTTTGCAACCACAGTCGTGGCACTGGCTGCCGCTGGATTCGTTGTGCCAGCTCAAGCCCAGTCAGTCTCGAGTGAAACGCTTACCAAAGCGAAGAACAATTGCCTCACATCCGTTGCCAAGGTAGTTGGCATCCCCCGCGAAAACTTGAAGGTGATCCATCAAATGGGCGATGCGTCGGGGATCAGCGTGGATGTGAAGGTCCCCAAAGCCATCGCGCCATGGGGCTGCCGCACGGATCGCCAAGGCAAGGTGCAAGACGTGCACTTCAAAGGGTCAGAAGGGGCTCTTTAATGTCGCTATCTTCACATTCATGGCGGATGACAGCAGGGCTGTTCAGGATGGGTAGGAGGGTCTGCACAGAATCTTGATCCTGTGGCAGATCGTCATCTCAATCCATTGCAACGGTGATCGGAATGAATGTTCTTTGGTTCCTGCTTGTAGGCGTCATCGCCGGCTGGTTGGCTGGCGTGCTGGTCAAGGGAGGTGGCTTCGGCTTGATCGGCGATCTGGTGGTCGGAATCATCGGCGCCCTGATCGGCGGTTTGCTCTTCAGCGGCCTCGCCGGCTTCGCCGGAGGTGGCCTGCTGGGCAGCATTCTTGTGGCCACCCTTGGTGCGGTGCTTCTGCTTGTCGTTTTGCGTGTCCTGAAGCGGTCCTGAACCGTTTCCGTTGCTACGTTTCAACCAGAGGGAAAGCTCTGCCTTTCCCCTCTGTTCATCCCATCGCCAAACATCCATGACTCTCGAAGACAAGATCAAGGCCACCGCCAAGAATGCCGAAGGACATCTTGAGGCCGCTGCTGGCGCAATTACCGGCGATGAGAACCTGAAAACGGAGGGTGAGGCCAAGCAGGTTCAGGCCCAGCTCATCGATGCCGCCGGCACGGTGAAGGACAAGGTTCAACAGGTCGCCGCCTCGGTTGGCGATGCCATTGATGGTTTGGCCGGGAACAAGAACTGATTCATCGTGCACAGGAGTCTGGATTTCCAGGCTCCTGTGTATCCATCAATGATTCACCACGACGCTCATCCATGTGCGTCGATAGGCGATCGATTGAGCTGTCTGCGGGTCAGGGCCAGTTCACAACGGGTTGTGGTGATGCCAAAGCCGTTGCCCTGGCGCCGGCCGGCATCCATCAGCCCCCGGAGTTCGGTGAACCCAGGAACGATTTCCTTGCCTTTCAGGCGTGCCGTGCCGGATTTACAAGGATGGATTCCGCTGGCCGCCGCTGGGAGCCCGCCCCCCGCAGCCCCACCATCCCCCAGGCTCTGGTGAAAGGCAGGAGAACAGGGGGCTGGAAGCGAAGCGGCCTGCGAGAGAAAGCCCAGGCCATGACGAAGCCATTACACCGAAAGCGTGGAATCCCGATCCATTGACAGCCAGAAGCAAAAGCGCCCACCCCCCACACACAAACAATCAACAACAACGAATCATGGGCGAAGATTCAGCAATTCAGTGAAACGACTCCTCTTTGCGATCGCCGCGACAACGATCGCCACGACAGGAAGCGTCCAGGCACTCCAGACAACCTTCACCTTCGACGCAGCTGACGGCGGCCAAATTTCCATCCTTAAATCATTAGATGGCATCAATATGACCATTGGGAGCTTCTCAGACCAAGGGCCCCTATCTTATATTGACATTCCGGTCGGCAACAGCTTCCCGCTCTTAATCGGCCCTACCTATGCCAACTTTGGGATTTTACCATACAACTCTTTTGCTATCACGTTTGATCAACCAGTAAAGCTTATTTCCTACGATCTTATTAATTTATGGCTCATTAATGGCATCTCTACTACATTCGCGCAAAACTCGCTTCAATCCATCGAAACCTACACAACGGGACTAGGCTCCAAATCATTCAACAATCAGTTCGTTGCTCTAGCCAATGTTCCAATTTCGGTTGCCTCTACTAATATTGGCCACCCCGATAGGTGGGCTGCAATCAATTCCTTAACCGTAGAAAAGCAAAGCCTGCCGGCCAGCGTGCCGGGTCCCCTGCCCATTTTGGGTTTTGGCGCTGCTTTCGGCCTCAGCCGCCGCCTGCGCCGTCGGGTCTCCCTCTCCAAGTAGGAGATCATCCCCGCCGACGGCTGACATCCCTTCCATTTGTCTTCATCCTGGTCCCGCTGAGTTCTCAGTGGGACCATTTTTTGTCTATACCCTCAAGTCCTTCGGCCATGCCGATTCTTGCCTGGCCCTGCTGCGGATCGGCGGCCAGCTCAATTGAGCCCTTGGCGATTGCGCAAAGCCCAGGTGGATGCTGTGGTTGCTCAAGCCCTGCTCCAGAGTTTCTGCGGCGGTGAAGTCCTGCGGCGCTCCTCCATGTGCCAGCTCAGCGACTAGGAGGCGTGAAGCTGGCTGGCGTCCCTCTCGTCAAAGGAACCAGGTTGTACCACCGCCGATGCGCCCGCCTACGTAGTTGACACCGGGCACAGTGGATTTCGATTTCTTCTCCGGCCGGCCCCTCGATCACAGACAACTCAGCCGCGAACTGCCACAGCGTCAAGGTGTCCTTCTTCGGGGGATTGGCCATCGGCCGGGTGGGCATTCCGCAGATCAGCGCCGATGGCGTGGCGTTGGTGGCCTCCCGCCTCGATCTGCTGGCCACCAAGCTCAAGGTGCTGCAGGGCAATGGTCTGTCGCTCGCACGGCCGAGAGCATGGAGTAGCCACCCAGCAGCCTCCATCGATCTTCCAGCGCCTCCTGTGGCGGCGGCTGCCAGTCCTGCCGGTGCAGGGTGGCCCAGAGGCGGGTGAGCGGGTTCCCCAAGCCTTCTCAACAGCCTGGTGGGCGGCGTAAGCAGGACCACTCCTGGCGCCCCGCCTGCAGCGATTGCTCCGGATCCCGCAGGGCCTATCCAACCCAGTCGACCGATCGATCCGCCAAGAAGAGAAACCAAACTTGGCCGAAAGTATGCCCCTGCTGGGGGTCGAAGCCCACCATCCAGCAGCCTTTGGGACGGAGGCCTGCAGCCGCTGAATCCAGGAGAACGTTCCTTGGCCACCACAGGTCGCAAGGGCTGGATTGGCAAGGATCAAGACCCTGAAACAGGCGCGGCGCGACACATCTCTGTCCCCTCAGTCCGCCCAGATCTCCTCCAACTCGATCACCAGCTCTGGTAATTCAGGAGCTCCATCCAGACGGCTGGCCATCTCGATCCTTGTGGGCTCCTGCGGGGGATCCGCCAGCGGCCCCCACACCTCCACCGCCCTCTCGGCGGGAATCAGCAGCCAGCCGAGGCGGGCGCCGTTGCGTTGATAGGCGGCCATCTTCTGGCGCAGGGCGATGAGGCCGCGGGGGCCCTCATCGCTGGGGCTGGCCAGCTCCACCACCAGATCGGGGCAGAGGGGCGCGAAACCGCGGCGCTGCTCGGCGCTCAGGGCCTGCCAGCGATCGAGGGCCACCAGGGAGGCATCGGGGCTGAGCACGGAGTTGTCCGGCAGGCGGAAGCCAGTGGAGCTGTCGAAGATCTTCAGCGGCAGGCCGCTTGCACGCAGGGCAAGGCCCAGGACGACCATCAACGCGCCATTGCGGCCGCCGGTTTCGCTGCCGGTGGGTGTCATCAGGATCAGGGAACCATCGTCGGCCAGCTCCAGCACCGCTTCGGGATTGGCCTGGCACAGGACTTCGAACTGCTCGAGGGTGAAACGCAGGCCGGCCCAGAGCGAAGGGGGCAGCGTCAGCGCTTCCGGGAGCCTGAGCTCGCGGGCCTCGGGAGCGGGGGGCTCCGGCTGGCGGGGCGGGGCGAGCATGAACCCGGCTGCGGCGCTGATGGGAGACTAAGTCGAATCAGCACCAAGCTGACTCCAGACCTGGCGAACCCGCGCTTTCGGTGTTCGTCGCCAAGAATGCCTGGCCAGTGGAGTGGTTGGCTCACCCATCACGGCGGCTGGCGCCAACTCTCCCTCTCAACCCTCCTGCGAAGCCCCCCAAGACAGGGTCATCCCATCTATGGCCGCCCGAACATCCAGAACCCAGACCACGGGATTATCTTCAACCCGGGCCTGTTGCTGAGGGAAAGCCTCGCTCTCCCATGACCTGCAGCGAGGGAATGGGATCTGTCGAGGCCACGATCTCGTTGAGCAACCCGCGTCAGCCCCGGCTCCATGTGGCGGATGACCGCGTGATGCAGGTTCCCTGTGTTGCCCGGTCAGGCTGGCCGATCAGGCTGATCGTGTTTTGTGGGAGCTTTGGTGGTGGGTGGCTCCGTACTCTTGGGCGCGGCTCCGCTGGAAGCCATGCAGCTGATTTCTGGCGAGAGAACAGGAGAGTGGGCGAGAAAAGACCTGCGAAGGAAGGCTTAGCCCATGACAAAACCGTTGCCCTGAAAGCGGCGAACGCCAGCTGCTCCCAGGGCCAGACCCGAAACTCCCCCCCCAAACACCTGGAGTCAAAAATTACCAGAATATTTCGAGTGCATTTTACCCTCAATGAAACACTTCGCCGTTGCGATTGCCGCCACGACCGCAGCCACCATGGGAAGCGCCAACGCGGCCACAACAACATTTACGTTTGACAGCTCTGTCAAGGGCCAAACCTCTATCGTAAAATTTCTGGATGGGATCAATCTGACTGTAAGCGATTTCCAGGCCGGCCCCAAGGCAGGAGCTGATTACGATGGATTGGCAGTGTATTGCCTTTCAGCAGTGAACCAGGCTCCTTGCGAACACAGCTCAGAAGGGTTTCAGCCCATTAATTACTATACCATGACATTTGATCAATCTGTCAAAATTCTGTCATACGATGTTGCTTATGCCTCAGGCACTGTTGATAGTTCCACGCTTTACCAGCAAGGTGCCTTGCAGTCGATTCAGGGGAATAATGTTTCTGCTGGCCTGCAATCGTTCAACAATCAATTTGTTGCCGCAGCCAACGTGCCAATTACCGTGACTTCAACCGATCTAGACAACGAAGGCTTACTCCAGATTAATGCTTTCACCGTGGAAAAGGTAGAACTGCCGCCAGCATCCACCGTGCCTGGCCCCCTGCCAGTGGTGGGCGTTGCAGCGGCATTGAGCTGGAGCCGCAGGCTGCGGGGCCGCATCAGCCGCAACGCTTGCGATTGAGCCCAGGGCGCAGGGCCGAGGTTGCATTACCCGCTCGGCGGGGATCAGCAGCCAGCCAAGCGGGCACCGCTGCGTCGATAGGCGGCCATCCTCATCTCTCAAAGCCGTGAGCCCGCGGGGGCCCCCATCGCTGGGGTTGGCCAGCTCCACCACCAGATAGGGGCTGAGCACAAAGTTGTACGGCAGGCGGAAGCCGGTGGAGCTGTCGAAGAGCTTCAAGAGCAGCCCGCGGCGGCGTAGGGGATGCCCGTTTCGCTGCCGGTGGGTGGCATCAAGATCAGGGAACCATCGGCAGCCAGATCCAGCACCACCTCGGGATTGAGCGCGTTCATCTCGGCAAGCTCCCCGGGGGTGATCGCCAACACCTCGGCGGCTTTGCCGGGGGCCAGAAGCCGCACCCGATCGCCCACCAGCGGCCGCCAGCCGCCGCGGTTGCGACGGGGGGCGATCCCATGATGGGAACACCCTCCGCTTGCCCTGCCGCCATGACCCGTTCCCTGCCTGCCCGGGCCTCGGCCCCTCTTCTCCTGGCCATCGCCCTCGGCGGCCTCGGCGGCCTCTCACCCGCCCAGGCGGGGCCACTGCGAGGGGGGGTCGGCGGTCCCGCCTCCGGCGCTGGCGTGCTGCCGGGCGCCGGCTTCGGCCAGGCCGGCCCCGGATTGGTCAACCCAGCGGGCGTCGCCCCGGTCGCCCCCGCCGCCGGCGGTGTTGGCGGTCCCGCCTCAGGCGCTGGCGTACTTCCGGGCGCCGGCTTCGGCCAGGCCGGCCCCGGATTGGTCAACCCGGCGGGCGTCGCCCCGGTCGCCCCCGCCGCCGGCGGTGTCGGCGGTCCCGCCTCCGGCGCTGGCGTGCTGCCGGGCGCCGGATTTGGCCGACCGGGCCTCGGCCGCTGAGGAGCCGCCACTTCGGCGGCCCCTCACTTCACCCACACCACGCTGCAGCCCGGGCCGCCATCGCCGCGCTCGGCATCGGCCACCCGCTCCACGTAGGGCAGGCCCGCCAGCCAATCGCGCAGGCCGCGCTTGAGCTTGCCCGTGCCGATGCCATGGATCACCCAGAGCGGGCCGTTGGCAGTGCGCAGCTTCTCCTCCACCAGCGCCTCGGCCTCATGCACCCGCAGGCCGCGCACGTCGAGGGTGTTGGC
>Ga0078894_10003768_pt1 | contig 11511 bp, 12 predicted proteins | sample LauGreSu1BDMLBSD_2_FD_67506 | JGI IMG/M metagenome (GOLD analysis project Ga0078894, IMG submission 67506) | Freshwater lake microbial communities from Lake Michigan, USA - Su13.BD.MLB.SD (version 4) (version 4) | ecosystem: Environmental > Aquatic > Freshwater > Lake | place: Lake Michigan... | reverse complement strand
GTCTGTGATTTTGCGGGAGTGGAGAACACGTTTATGTGTGAGGATCCTCGTGTCAGAGAGACCATTGGTGTGAAAGCATTGGTGGACCCGATGGTGGATAAGGTGCTACAAACGGTGAAAGCAGATATTCGTAAAAATGTAAGAGAGGTCATAGATCAGGATTTTGTCTTGACTGAGAAAGCGTCATCGTATTTGTTTGATTCTCAACGGAGTGTGATGGATGTCTTTCTTACGATAGAGAAACACTGTGCAGACATGTATCGACTAATGAATCCCGTTTACCAAAGCAAAAGGGTTCCTTCTCTTCCAAGCACCGTAACAAGTTCGGAATCTATTACATTTGATGTATATGGATCATTAGGTCTAAGTCAAGAAATAATTAAATATAGGATCTATGCCGATTCATACCTGAGAATGCGGGATCTCTATCTTCTTCATATGCCTATCAGCAATGATCGCTCGATGATGTCTATTAAGGACACGCGTGAGATAAGTTTCTTCCAACTAACAAAACTTCTTGTCTGGTATACCCGTAGTCGTATCCGATTTCAAACGCTCTTCCAGTCCCTTGTGACACGTGAGTATGATCCAAAGGCCGATACCATCATGAGCAAAACACAGATCGAGGCCTATTCCAAACAGGCACTCTGCGATCAGCGTGTGAAAGAGGGCGTCTTTATCAATGACAGTCTGAGGCGGCTTCGGTCCTTTATTTCCACAAGTGTTAGCGCAACGTCGCGAACTCCTCCTTTTCTTGATGAATGTGTTCCATTGCAGTGCCACCCCCACCATCTTCATTGCTTTGGACAGAGTGCACGCAAAGAGGATGGAGGTCCCTTGACGAGACTAATTGAAAAGAGTGTGGCAGGAAAGACAAACACCTTCTGTATTTTTACGGTGGTCAACCTCTCACGAAGCGCCAACAATCCTCCCCCCATTCCTTATGTGGACATTGGGTCACTTTTACGCGTCCGTGAGGCACTCTACCCCTTACTTCCTGGTAGGGACGATTCTCCAAAGATTCAGGAGATAGAGGCAGCGCTACGTGATGTCCGTGAACAAATGCGTCGTGTAGGTCTTCAAGGCACTCTCTTAGAAGAATTTGAAGCCTTGCAATCATTGATCCAACGGGGATCCGATGTCCCCCATCATCTAGAGGAGTTGATTCAGAAGTTCATCAGTCACAATGCAATCACCACGATCGGCACGATCGAATTCACGGATGCCATGGCGAAATATGGGGCGACACAGATTACGTGCGCCCCATCATTTGTGAAGAGAGAGGTGGAAAAATTGGACCAATCGGCACAAAGGGGTTCTATGCCTATAACAGTTGCGGCACAACCTGCTGCACAACCTGTCTATCGTCCGATACCAGGGCACAAAGGTGTCTATGAACAGACACCATCTGCAACTTCGCGAACAGTGCCTGCGCGGAGGGGTGGCGCACAGAAAGTGCATATGCCCACCAGAGTCCGTCGGAAAGCGAACCGTCGCACACGGAAGAAACGCACCGCGCAGTAATACGCCGCACTTCGTAGCACTTCGTAGCACTTCGTAGCACTGCGTAGCACTGCGTAGTAATGCGTAGCACTTCGTAGCGCGCTGCAAAATAACAAAAGAATCGATCAGAGAAATAATGCTCTGATCCATTCCTATCCTATCCCATGAAGATGCCATTAAAATCGCAGCGTGCTCCCCTTCTTCACCAGAAGATCCATCAAAAACAACACAAAAATTCCGCTCGAAATGAACATCATCATCTCTGACATCACCTGTTCAGGAGATGCCGTATGCGTATCATCCAATCGTGCCATGATACGGTCCATCTTCTTCATCATCTCTTCCATGGACATCTCACCTCCCCTTAGTGCCCTCGGCACCTTCGGTGCATACTGACCCCCTGGCGGCGGCAAATGCTCAATGAACGCCGTCTGGGCACCACTTGCCGTCAGCGGCTTCCACTCCTGCTGCATGGAGGGGCTCGGCAGCGGGCCTGCCACGCCTGAGGGCTGAAACGCCGCCATAAAATCGGAGGTCTCTTTCTGATCCGGCTCATAGTCGGCAAATCCATCATCCGGATCTGCTCCAAAGAACTTCTTTTTGGAAGGGGCCGCCACAGAGGCAGGCTGAACACGGATTAGTTCTTCGGGGACAAAGTTTTCTTCCTGAGGCGCGGTGACAGGCACATGCTCACGTAGCCCTGTCACATGATTCATCGCATTCACTTCGGGAAGTGGGATATTCTGCCGATCAGGGTCCAAGTCCAGATACGTCGCCGCAGGCCCCTTGCATCGTCGCGCCTTGCGGCGCTCCTCCCTTCGTGCCTGTTTGGTGGCCTGATCGCCCCCGCATCCCGGAGAGGGCGCCCCCTCTTGAAAGGCATCTTCTAACGAACAATAGTTCATGTCCTCTCTCCTACTACCCACGGGAGACAATCTATGATCTCGTTATGGCCTCGTTGTTACCTCGCTGTTACCTCGCTGTTACCTCGCTATTACCTCGCTGTGATCTCATTACGCATCGTAGGCCGCAAAGAAAACAGGCATGTAAACAGGATGTCTGCCATGCTTCAACACGGTGGAGCGATGAGTTCCCCTTTCCCGCTTCTCTATGGCGCCATCATGGTTCTTTTGATTACCTACGCCCACGTGGTTCCCATGAATCTCCGTATGTTCGCGGATTCTCTACTCGGCCGTCTGCTTGCCCTTGGTGCCATCTATGGCGTCATTCACGGGCTCGGATGGATCTACGGTTTACTGACCGCCATGGCATTTCTCTTGATTCTTCACGGTGCCGTTCGCAGTCCCATGAGTTCGCTGGAGGGATTTGATGGAGGAACCTCCGAAAAGAAAGTGTCAGGTCGTCGCTGGTTCGTAGAGAAAGTGCTCGGTGAAACACCCGCTGTCATCTCTACCGATCATGTCACCACACAGGCCGTTCAATCATAAGATAAAAACAGGGGATACAAACAGAATGTGGCCTTCGTTTCTATCGGTGGATCGGAATGCCAATGGCATGGCCTGTGCCGTCGTGATTCTTCTGACAGCGGGTCTCCTTCTTCGCTATGGAACTGTATTTGAACAGGAATACGGCCCCGTCTTGACCAACCTCTATTCCTATCCCATCTGGCGCATCCTGATCGTCGGCCTTCTCCTTTCGGCGGCAGTCTGGTCTCCCGCCGTGGGCCTCTTGGTCGCCCTTCTTCTCTTTTTTTACTTGAACGACATGGAAACCCTATTGACGCCCTTCTCCGAATTATAAATGCATGAATATCAGACGAACCATGAGTCTTCCGGTAGCGGCAAGCATGGGCCATATGGCGGCAACCAGTATGGTTGCGATGAGCCCTTTGGATACCGTGCTCCACCTGTTCAATACCAATCCCTATTTCATTGGCATGATGATGCTCATTCTTAATTTGGGAGGCCGCTTCATCGGCTTAGAAGTAACGAAACAACAGGAACAATTCCTTCAACTCCCGTGGGTTCGGCGAATTCTGATTTTTACCGTTCTGTTCGTTGCTACGCGCAGCATTTGGGTTGCCTTCTGGGCCACGCTGGTCGTTGTCCTCTTTCTCGGCTATTTGTTTAATGAAAACTCCGCCCTATGTCTCTTTGGCACCAACGGTAAAAAAGGGTCTACCTGTGACAAGAAAGAGGGAGAGATGACTCCTGAAGAGAAGGAAATCCTTCATCGCTTGAGTTCCAAGGCGAGCCGATATGTCGTCAAAGAAGATCCCGAGGAGGATCATGTGCCAGCGAAGGATATTTATGCGGCGAATATGACGTTGCTTCATATGTAGTGGGGACACTTAACCCACACCCCTCTCCCGTGGAGACGTAAACCCACACCCCTCTCCAGTGGAAATAGCGTGAATACCTAGTCATTTCCTGTGTTCATGACATAAGAAATGATTTATAGGATAGAGATATATGATTACACATGTTGCGGCGGCGACATTTGGAGCATTATTGAAAGTATATGATGATATGGAGGACAACCCTATTATTGCACAGTATTTGTCCTCGTATGTTATGGAAATTGTAAAGGCACTGATTATTGCGTCATTTACTTACGCATCGATACACGATATGAATCTTCCTATCTTTATATTCATTGGGGAGTATCTACATTCTGTAATATCAGATAGTAACGCAACCTCTACTGATTTTTACCATGGAGGTATGATTGTAGCACTATTATTATCGATCATTACCTTTGATGTATCTCATGTACATGTGCTATTGATTCTTACTATTGTCGGTTTCGCCTTATTTGGGTATATCGATCATACATTATGCCCTGAAGAATATAGCTGGAACAAAATCATACTTCGTATCTGTTATGTTATTATTCTCATTGTAGTTGGACAACTTCCCATATTTATACCATATCATAATACAATAGTATTCAGCATGTCTTATTTTATGACATCCGTTCTTTTTATGATATACGCACAATATAGTGAAACATCCAAGGAGCCGTCCAAGGAACCGTCTAAGGAGCCGTCCAAGGCGCCGTCCAAGGCGCCGTCTAAGGAGCCGTCCAAGGAGCCGTCCAAGGAGCCGTCCAAGGAGCCGTCCAAGGAGCCGTCGCAAGATGCATTGGAGAAAGATATCCATCTCCCCATGGAATCCTCCATATAACAATATGACATCCACAGAGAAGAGAGTTCGTGTCTCTTCTCGTTGGATGATGAGAACAAGTCCTCTCCTATGGAAAGGGGTATGGGGGCAGAATGCCTCCATTTACAAGTTCAGCGTCATTGTATTGCCAACGGGGACGCTCGGCTTGCGACGCCCCCGCTTTTGAGGATTGCTCGAAGTCGTATAGACACTCTCCATGTCATCCGATCGCGGGCTCGCAGGAATACTATTGATCTCCTGCATCGCCTGACGTGCGGGCGACTGAAACATCGGCGGGGTCGCAAATGTAGGGCCCTCCATGTCCGCCGCACGCACCTCTTGAAACGTCTTCAGAATCTCATCCACCGACGTCGGACCCTTCATCTCACGGCGGATCGGTGCCGGCTGTTGAGCGGCCATGGGCTGAGGGACCTGCGGCATCGGTGCCTGAGAGGACTGATAGAAGGGGCCTGTGGGCTGACCTTGTTGCTGCTGCTGTTGCGGTGGATATTGCTGGTATTGCTGAGCCTGCTGTGGAACACCCATCGCGGCTCCCATGAAATTACCAAATCCTGGGCCCGCCTGATTCGCTGCGGCCGCCGCAAACTGTTTCGCCAACTGAGGGTTATTTCGGAATATGTCGTCTGAACTAACGTTGCCCATCTTGGAACGGAAAAAGGAATTGCTCATGTGAAACATGAAACCACTGCCCACGAGAGACATCAACAGCTTGGCCTCGGGCGGCATGTTTCCGCGACCCTTGTATTTATCATATAGTTCCTCAAACACCTCATCAAAGTCCTCAATGTTCTCATGAACGGACTCGGACCACCCATCCAGTTCCCAGTCAAACGGGTTAAATTTACTGTTGAGAAACTCCGCGCCCGTGGCAACACCCATGAGGCACTGGCGCTGAAATCGGAGAGACGCTTCCAGGCTCTTCGCATCCGACAGACGCTCAAACTCGCTTTGAATCTCTTCCAGCGTATTGTCCATGGTGAATCGCTTCGTCATCGTGTATCCCTTGGACTCCAGACGGTTCAGTTTGTTGATCAACTCTATCTTCTTTTTGCGTTCCTCCTCCACCGAGAAACGTGTCGGGGCGGCCAATGAGATGGAGGGGCCCGATGCAGTTTGTGAATTGGAAAACATGGAAGAGGAAGAAGAGGACGAAGACGAAGAGGAAAATGGATCGGATGACTTCTGAACAGTAATCTCAGGAAGAGATTCGGAAGGGAGATCAAACGAGATGGACTCTAGGGGCTCCATACCAATACCAATGTCCTGAATGGGTTCGGCTGCACTCACGCTTTGTCCTGCCGGACGAGAAGGGACACGGGTGCTCGTAAAAAGGCTCGCACCCAAGTCATCTCCTAGGTCTTCCCCACCCAATTCAATAATGTTTCCTACATTGGAACTCATGGGCGGTGAACCCATGTTCTCTACAAAGTTTTGCATGTCGGAGATGGATACACTGCTCATATGTCTTTCCACATCAGTGGTTTTTTAAGCACGATCATATACGCACCCCTTGCATGATCGCAAGCAGAAGCATACCCATTCCGCCTCCCAGGACAGATCCGCTCGCCAACTGGATGACACTGTGGCATTTCTTCGCATATCGTGAATAGATCACCGCCGCCGCATAGAGAGTGGTAAGGGCACGAAGCGGGGCGGACAGGACAGGTGCATAATAAGTGACAAAAAACGTGACAAATGCCGCATGGGTAGAGGGCATTCCAGGGCGCCCCTCTTGATTTCCATCAGAACAGAAGGTGTTACAGTTGGTTGCGCCAAGAGGGCGAGGGCATGTGGATCCCTTACAATGTGCCTTGAGGCCTTCGGATAGGGTTCGGACAAGGAGGAGGCCGAGAAAGGCAATCAGATGGAAGACATCATATGTTTGCAGGAAGAGGAAGATGGCAATGCCATAGAGGCCAACAACAGAGACCGATAGTATATTCCATACAGTATGCCATAAAGGGATCATTCTATTCTAGGTCCATACACATACAGAGCGCATCGGCCATGTCTGCTTTTTTAGGAGCATGTTTCCATGCCTCATAGAGAGAGGGGCCTATGATCGCACCTGATTCAAACAGGAATGTAAGACGCTCTTCGGATCCCCGTTTTCGTTCGGCGTATCCTGCATCTCCCTTGGGTGCCGTGGTCATCTTCTTTTTCGCATGAACGAGACGAATCTGCACGTCCGCTTGCACTTGCAAATATGCCTCCCGTATCGTGGCATACAGTAGGACTTGAACCGATTTCATGTGCGGATTCGTAAATGCCGGTTGATTCTCTAACAATACATGGGTGCATGTAGAAAACAGGTCCCAGTAGGTGCGCACCATCTCTCGCAGACCGTCATGAATGATCTCAAGAGACACATGGGACGCATTTGCCTGCTTAGGTTGCGTATAGGGGAACGCAAATTTCGTTGCCAGCGCATCCAGAACACCCTGTTTTCCTGGCGTCATAGAGACACATCCATGAGTTTGCGCGAGTTCTTTCAGAGTGGGGAGCGTAGGAAGTTTCTTCGTCAGTTCTTTCAGCACCGTGTGCGTCTTAGGGATGTGTCGTTTACAATAAGGGAGTGTCACTTGATAAGAGGCTTTCACAGAGCACACCGAACACGTAACAGCCGTGACAGGCGGAAGGAGATTGATCTGCTGGAGGGCGAGCACCTGTTGTGCGGTTCGGTCCACGACCGCGAACGCGAGATTCTTGATCCCAATATCAAAGGCAAGGACTCTCTTCATGATACTAGTATGGTATCACGCTCTACGTTTAAGATGTCCTAAAGGGGTCATGAGGTAGACCCCTAAATGATCGAGCGCGTTGTCAGTCGCATCATGATAGCGTGGATGGTCATGGTAGGAACAACGATTTCTTTATTGTATCGGTATGCAAATCCCACAGATGTCTCTTTTTATCGGTTTGGTCCCTCCTCTACTCTGATTATCATGGGGTTTGTCATTGATCGAATGGGGCTTTATATTGGAGTGATTAGTTATTGTATCATCAACAGTATGATCCGAACGGCCTGTCATGATCTCCTTCTTCCATGGCTCACTCATCGGATTCAGGATCGGACCGCCCTCAAACCTCCTGGTATCGCCCCTCTCGCCTATGAAATCACGATGGTCACCGCGGTCTATTTTTGGATGGATTGGTTCATTTATCTTAATATTTTATTGTCGCAAATTGATATGCTTCTCGCGGAAATTGTCGCGGATCTTATCGTGTCCGTTCTTGTGACGCGATATTATCTACATCATTCTCCTGAGATCCATCGTGCCATTACTCCTGGGGGAACACCTGCGGGAACGCCCGCGGGAACGCCAGTGAGGGGTCCTCTTTGCCCTTCAGAGCCACCGATTCCCATGGTGCTGGAATCTCTGAGAGAGGAATAGTGTGAAATCTTGTGAGCCATCACAGTGGATCACAAGATAGGGGATGTAAAGGGTGCCTTTAGGTGCCCCGTTTGGAGTTTCGTCCACCCTCTTGAATGGTGGTTCCGTGAATGTTTTTGCGGTTATTCTGAATCTCGCTCATGGTCGGCTCATAGGAAAAGGTGCCAAACAGAGGCGGGGCCTGGGCATCCGCGCGCTCCACTCCGTGCCCGTGCTTCAGGTTCGTGTTCGTCGCGACGGAAGAGAACGGGGTGGATCGGACAATGCGTGCGGGAGGCGGGACGGTGTTTGCCATCGGAAGGGAGGCGCCCGACCATTCCACTTGGCGTCGGCGAGCCTCCTCCATCAAGTAGTCCGCATGCTGGATCATCCATCGCTTAGTATGAAACTGCGCGTGGGGGGCGACATTCTTGGAGCACTGAGGGCGATAATCTGTCACCTGACGGCCATCACTCATGACGCCCGCGTAGGCTGGGTATCTCACATCTCTCACGGGAAACATGTCTTTCATGGGAGGTTGAGATCGTTGGGCTGCGCGATATTCGGTGCCCCATGCGGGTGGTGCAAAGGATTCCATGGTCTGCTAATGGTGCCTATAAAATCACGCTAAAATCTCTTCTACCACGAAGGAATCAGGCTGAGAGGCTTTGAGCGCATCCACAAGGGCGCTCTTCTTCATCGTGCTGACACCTGTGATGTGACGCGATTTGGCGAGGGTCTGAAGGTCCTTCAGCGTCATATTCTCATAGGAGACTAGGGGGGCAGCGTGCAGCAATAGATCCGAGGAGTCCGTTGCGAGCGAATCGCTTGTTAGTTCTTCTACCTCGTCGGTGGATGGTTTGTCGGTTGTCAACTCTTCTACATCGGCCTGTCCCTCATTATCCTCCATTTGGAGATAGACACTATTCTCTACGAGGGCCTCCTGCTGGTCCTTCTCTAGATCATCCAACATGGTATATTCCTCGGTGGGCTCAGATGATACAGTGGGGACAGTGGAGACAGTGGGACGAATGGGGCTCGATGGATGAGGAGTTGGTTCCTCCGTGTCTGCCGGTAGATCACTATAGGACTTAATCTCCGCGCTCATCTTGACATCGAGAAGAATGGACTCGAGGAGATTTACTTTCTGTTCTGCCTGCTGAATACGAGTGTAGAGGTAGAGCGCAATGGATCCAAACAGCAGAACCAGCACGACACCAATCGTGAGGGTATCACTCAGGGATGACATTCTGACGTGAGGCGTCGTTTTTTCCTGAGACGAAATCCCGCATGGAGGGTGGAGACGCAAGCGTCCCCACACCCCTATGGAGGCATTCTGCCCCCATACCCCCTTCCATAGGAGATTGCGCGTCTCTCAGGGGTGTGTTTGTGGAGCACATGGAACGTTTCCACAGAGGGTGTGGATTCAATTCATCTCCTATGGAGAGGGGTGTGGGGACGGAACGTCTCCACAGGGGGGTATGGGGGCAGAATGCCTCCATAGGGGTATGGGGGCACTTCATGCCCCCACGTCCATACCATTCTGCTGCAGCAAACTGTCCACACTGCTTACCTTACAGATCCCCTCCACCAACTCATAACTGAATCGCACCTCGCCCTTCTCCATCGTCGCAGGGCAACACAGGCGCTGGACCGTCGGTGCCGCGCGCTCCACAAAGTCAAACAAATGCGTGCTGATGATACTGACCACCTGCGGTTTATTCCATAACTGATGACAATAGATCTCACAACTACGAAGGGCGTCAGGAGGGTTCGTAGAATGAAACAGTTCATCCATGAAGACAAGAAGGGGCTGATCTCCATGACGAAGGGTCTGTGCCGTAAATTCAATTTCTCGTTCAAATCGTGATTTGGATCCAGGGAGATCATCGGGCGTCAGACAGACATACATGGCTCGAAAGGGAGTCATCGTAACATGTCCCATCGCACATCCATACGTGTGCGCAAAGAGAGCAGAGGCCGCAAGGGCACGTAAGACGGTTGATTTTCCTCCCTTATTGGGGCCCGTCAGAAGCGCATGACGCTTCGTATCCATGCGGACAGAAATGGTTTTCCGTTGGTCCACGGGAACACGGAAATCAAACGTATCCTTTGCACGGAACACGGGGGTCGCCGAGGACACCCATCGCACAGGATGAAGATCAGGATGATGGGCAAGACGCACCAATACCTCCAGGGATCCCACCACTTTCAGCATCATCTTGAAATAGAAGGGGGAGAGGATCGCATGGGCCACCGCCTCTCTCTCAGACGAAAAGGGGGGAAGAGGGCATCGGAAGGGGACACATCCCGCACTCTCCAAGAGCGTCGCAAGGCGTTCATATCGTTCACGACAGCGCATCAAGAGAGCCCCCTTGGTCTGAATCATTTGATCGATGGTAGAGAGGTGTTGATGCGTCCAATAGGGCTGAAGAATGCCCTGGATGATGGTAAAGATCGCTATACCGCATTGTTTGGCGGTTTGGACAAAGGAAGAGGTACCAGAAGAAGCCGCAAGCGCGAGGGGGTCCAAAAGAGCCTGTGTGTTTCCAGAGAGCATGCTTTGAAGGAGGACACGATACCGATGAAACGTGATAGGGACTTCCAAGACGAAGGTGAGGAGAAAATAAGGGGCAAGAAGGGTGAGAAAGGGGACTAGAAGGGCGAGACCTGGAAAGAGATAGATGCGCAGCACCGACCAGATCATCAGAATAAAAGGGACAAAATTCAGGGGCTGAAACATGGGTTTCAAAAAGAGAATTTCATTGTAGGATTCTTTTTCCAGGTCAGAGTTTGATAGGAGTTTCTCCACTTCGGTTTCCATATGGGCAAAATCCTGAAAGACCTGTTCACATTCCGAAAAGAGTGTAGGCTGCTTCTGGAGGACCTTCTTCATTGCCGTGTATTTTCCACACAGATGCTGGAGTTGATGCGGCTCCGATTTCCATTGAGACAACTGCTCTACGAGGCACTTCTTGGAGGCCGAGGTATGTAGCCCGAGCCATTCCCCCGCACAGGCGGTATCCATGACCGATTCTACGGAACTCATCTCTTCTTTCAGTATGTTTCAGGACGTCTCACAGGGACGCAGCACAGAAACGCGTATAAAATTGAAGCGCGGGGCCCCCCAAAGAGAATACACCGCGAACCTAAACATTTCTCTACCTCTAATACCTACGATGTCTATTGTCCACGATATCCAGAATGTTCTTTCTCTCCGAAAGAACATCCGGGATCCCAAACTATCCGCTGCCGTTCGGTCTGTGATGGAGCGAATCCATCATTCCATGAAACATGTAGGAGATTCGGGTGGATGGAAAAAGGTGGAATGGAGAGGCCATGGTGGAGATCGCAATGGCGGAGATCGAAATGGTGGATATCGTGGAGGGGATCGTCATGATACGGGTCGTGCAGGATATGGAAAGTCCCAAGCGCGTGCGACACCGATGGGAGCATCTTCTGCGATGGCAGCACCTATCGCAGCGCCC
>Ga0078894_10003767_pt1 | contig 11514 bp, 7 predicted proteins | sample LauGreSu1BDMLBSD_2_FD_67506 | JGI IMG/M metagenome (GOLD analysis project Ga0078894, IMG submission 67506) | Freshwater lake microbial communities from Lake Michigan, USA - Su13.BD.MLB.SD (version 4) (version 4) | ecosystem: Environmental > Aquatic > Freshwater > Lake | place: Lake Michigan, USA... | reverse complement strand
ACGGCGATGGTGTTTCCGGGGCACGACCTCACGCACTACGCGGTGGAGACCACGCTGGGATACGCGCGCGGCTTCTACGGGCTGCTGGCGGAGGGGTGGGCCATCCAGGATTTCGCCAAACCGTGGCCACGCGGCCCCATCCCGGAGGAGGCGCGTGAGGTGGAGCTGATCGTGGGCTTCCTCGACGCCGAGCGGCGTGAGGGGCTCACATGGAGCACGGAGGAGTTTGCGTCGCACGCCGCGCTCTTTCTCGACGCGGCGCGCGCCCGCGGGAAGGACGCACCGGCCGCCGTGCGCCTGCCACGCGCGGAGGTACTGCTGGCCGTGCGGACGTGCCGCGACGATCTGCTGCGCCGCTGGATGGCTACGCCGCCGGGTGGGGAGGTCGTGCTTACATTTCCTCCATGACCGCCCTTGCTCAGCTTCTGCCCAGCCGCCGTGACTTTGCCGGCGACGATCTGATCTTCACGCTCAACGGCCGTGCGCAAAAGCGCGCCGCCGAAGGGGCGAGCGTGATCAACGCCACGATCGGCGCGTTGTACGATGACACCGGCAAGCTCGTCGTACTGGACACGGTGATGGCGCAGTGGCAGCAGCTGACGAGTGCGGAGATCGCCCCGTATGCGCCGATCGGCGGCGACCAGACGTATCTGCTCAATCTCGTGCAGCGCCACTGGCCGTCGCTCACCAGCATCGGGGTGGGTGTGGCCACGCCGGGCGGGTCGGGGGCGTTGGCGCTCACGCTCAAGAATTTGCTGGAGCGCGGCAACACCGTATTGACCGCGGCGCCCTACTGGGGCCCCTACAGCACGCTCGCTGCCGAAGTGGGCATGACGCTCGCCACGGTGCCGTATCCGAGCATCGACACGGGCATCGACATTGGCGCGTGGGAAACGGCGTGTCGTAACCTCCTCGCTGCGCAGGGGCGCCTGCTGGTGTGGCTCAACGATCCCTGCCACAACCCCACGGGGCGCAGCTTCAGCAAGGCCGATCGCGCGGCGCTGGTAGAAATGCTGCGTGCCGTGTCGAGCCAGGGTCCCGTCACGCTGATTCTCGACCTCGCGTATCTCGACTATGCGCGCGATCCGCAGCAGGTGCGCGAGGCCCTCGACGACTACGCTGCCTTCGGCGCCGAAGGGCAGGTGCTGGTGGGCGCGTGCCTGAGCCTCAGCAAGGCCTATACCCTGTACGGCGCGCGCGCGGGCGCGCTGGTCTTTCCGTGGACGAAGGATGCGGCGCTGCACGGCGCGCTCATCACGAGCTGCCGCGGCACGTGGAGCAATTGTCCGCGCGGCCCGATGAGCGTGCTCAATCGCATCAGCAAGGACGCCGCCCTGCAGGCGAGCCTCGAGCACGAGCACGCGCAGTGGCGTACGCTCCTTGCGAAGCGCGCGGCCGCACTCGACGCCGCATTGCGTGCGAAGGGGCTGAGCGGCTGCGCGTACGACGGCGGCTTCTTTGTGACGCTCGATGGCGGCGCCGACCCGTTCGTCACCTGCGAGAAGATGCAGGCGCACGATGTCTTCGTGATTCCGCTGCCGGAAGGGCTGCGGGTAGGCATTTGCGCCATGCGCGAAGGCGACGCGGAGCGATTTGCGGAGGCGTACGCCGCGTCGCTCTGAGGACGGTGCGCTGACGGATCCGGCCTCAGGACTCAGTTCCGTCTCGCGATTCTCGCCTCTCGCGTCTCACCGCTGGCTGAGGTGATGGCGACGGAGAGCCGTCCGTTCTGGTACGCCTCCAGCTCCGCGTATCCCAGCGGCATCGTGCCCTGCGCCTGCCGCGCGTCCGGTCCCATCAGTCTCGCCACCACGCGCTCGGCGTTGTCGGGGATGGTCACGCGCGCGATCGCGGGCGCGCTGCCGCTGGTGCCCGAGGCCGGGCCCGAGATGGTACCACCGCCCTGACGGCGGAGGACCACGGCGGCAACGGGCGCGCTGGTGGTAGTACGCCAGCGAAGTTCACGGCGCACCGGATCTACGGTGAGCGTGGTCGTCACCACGGCAGTCCCCACTCGAGTGGTGAGTACGCGTGGTGTCGCCACCGGTGCCGCGCCATTCACCAGCGCCGGCGTGCTGCTCGGTGCGCGTCGGCGTGGTCCGAGCTGCTCGAAGGCATAGGCCATCGACACCAGCCGAACATCGCTGAACGACGTGCCCAACAGCTCCACGCTGACCGGAAGTCCGTCGGCCGTGAAGCCGGCGGGCATGGCGATACTGGGGAGCCCACTTTGCGCGCCGAGCGGGCAGGTGCTCCCCGGCTGCACCTGCCCGGGAAACACCGGCTTCTGCCGCACCGTGGGGTACGCAATCGCATCGAGTTGCAGTGAATCGAGGAGACGCTCCATGCGCGCACGCAGCGCCTGCTGCCGCGCCAGCGTGACCGTGTGCGCGGCGTTGGGGAGCGGCGGGAAGGTGTCCGACGTACGGAAGCGCACTTCGAGTTCACGATCGAACTGGCCGCGCGCGACGATGTCGCCGAGGGTGCGCGCGGGGGCGTTCGGTACCATGGCGAGATAAGCGGCAAGATCCGCCTTCATCTCCATGTTGATCACGCTGGTGTTGGCAATGAGCGTGTCGAACTCCGCCATGGGCACATCGATCACCGTGGCACCGCGCGCACGCATGCCGGCGATGGCGGCGCGGACGCTGTCGGCGATCTCGCTGTCGGTGTCGCGGAAGTACGGCAGGAACAGGCCGATGCGCGCGCCCTGCAGCGCGTGGCGATCGAGCGCGGCGGTGAACTGCGGGCGCCGGTCACGGATCCCGACCGTGGTCCTGTCAGCGGCGTCGTAGCCCACGGTGGCATCGAGGGCGATGGCGAGATCGGTCACCGTGCGCGCGAGCGGTCCCCCGATGTCCTGCGAATGCGACAGCGGCACGATCCCCGTGCGGCTCACCATGCCGATCGAGGGGCGCAGCCCGAACAGCGCGCCGAACGCGCTGGGAATACGAATGGAGCCGCACGTGTCGCTGCCCCACCCCACGGCCGCAAAGCTCGCCGCGATCGCCGCGCCGGTGCCGCCGCTCGAGCCGCCGGGGCAGCGCGCGGGGTCGTACGGGTTGCGCGTCTGCCCGCCGAGTGAGCTGATGTTGGTGATGCCGGCGGCCAGTTCGTGCATGTTGGCCTTGGCCAGCACGATCGCGCCGGCCGCGCGGAGTTGCTGCACCACGAAGCCGTCGCGCGCCGGCTGGCTGGTGGCGAGGGCCAGCGACCCGGCCGTCGTGGGCATGTCGCCGGTGTCGTAATTGTCCTTGAGGATGATCGGAATGCCGTGCAGCGGGCCGCGCACCGTGCCGGCCGTGCGCTCGGCGTCGCGCGCGGCGGCTTCGCGCAGCGCCCCGGGATTGCGCCGCAGGATGGCGTTGAGTGCCGGCCCCTGCTGGTCATAGGCCGCGATGCGCGCGAGATAGGCGCGTACGAGTGCCACACTCGTGGTACGGCCGGCCGTCAGCGCCTGCTGCAGGTCCGTCACGGTCGCCTCGTGCACCTCGGTGCGTGGGGGCACGGAGGCGACGGGGATCCGCGCCTGGGCTTGCATGGTGGGCGCGGCCACCGAAAGGGCCGCGGAAAGCACTACGGCGGTGATTGCCACGAGTCTGCGCATGGCCGGTTACTCCGGAAAGTGGATGTCCACGTACTTCACGTTCGTGCGCGGCTCCGCCATCATGGGTGCGACCGTGTCGCGCCAGCGCTCGTAATGTGCGGTGGCTTTGTGCGCGGCGGGGGCGTCGTCGGTGCGGTACGCCTCGATCAACGTGAAGCGCGTGGGGTCGTCCTGCTGCTGCAGCACGTCGAAGCGCGCGATCCCCGGCTCCTGCACGCTGTGGGTGGCGTTATCGAGCGTGGCGGCCGTGAACGCGTCCACGAACTCGGGTTTCACGTGTACAAAAACCTGAACGATGAGCATGAGACGCAGGGTTGTGACTCGGGGGGACGTACGGTACGGGGAAGCTACGCCCGGCGCATCATGCCCGCATATTTCCGGCATGCGCCTCCGCTTCCTGCTTCCCGCCGCCGGCGTCCTGCTCCCTGTTCGGGGAGTTGTCGCCCAGTCCACGCCGGTGGCCGACATCGTGTATCGCAACGCGCTCGTGTGGACGGGGGATAGCGCTCGCCCGTCGGCCGAGGCGCTCGCTGTGCGCGGCGGTCGCCTGGTCGCTATCGGCCGAGACGGCGACGTGCAGCCGTTCATTGGCCCCACCACGAAACAGGTGGACCTCGGCGGACGTCGCCTGGTGCCCGGGTTCATCGATGCGCACTGGCATCTCCCGACCGCGTCGCGCGCGGATCTCGTGGGTGCCGGGAACGTGCAGGAGATCGTGGCGCGCCTGCAGCGCTGGGCGGCGAAGCTCCCCAAGGGCGCTTGGGTGGTGGGGCGTGGCTGGACGCCCAGCGACTTCCCGCAGAATGCGGCCCACAAGCGCTATCTCGACGCCGCGTTCCCCGATCGTCCGGTGCTGCTTACGGATCGCGACGGGCATCAGTCGCTCGCCAACAGCGTGGCGCTGCGGCTCGCCAAGGTTACGGCCGCCACGAAGGATCCCGCGCAAGGGGTGATCGAGCGCGAGCAGGGCGGTGCGCCCACCGGGCTCCTCAAGGAGAGCGCGAGCGGGCTCGTGTCGCGCCTTGTGCCGCCGCCTACGGCGGCCGATATCGCCCGCCGTATTCATGAGGAATCGCGCGCCGCCGCGAGCCTGGGCATCACCATGGTGCACGAAGCCTCTCGGCGTGCGCCCCGCGGGGCGGTGTTTGAGGCACTCGCCGCCGCGGCGCGCGCGGACACGATGACGCTGCGCTGGTACGTGAGTGTGCCGTTCGATCCCAACGCCACGCGCGCACAGTTGCTGCACTATGTGCAGCTGTCGAAGCAGTTCAGTGGGCCATGGCTGCGGTACGGCATCGCCAAGGGGATGCTCGACGGGACGGTGGATGCGCAGACGGCGGCGATGCTCGAACCGTATGCCAACACGGATGCGACGGGGCTTCCCTTCTGGCCCGCCGGCACGCTCAACCGCGGCGTGGTGCGCTACGACAGCGCCGGGCTGCAGGTGGAGCTCCACGCCATCGGCGACAAGGCGGTGCGCATGGCGCTCGATGCGTACGCGCAGGCACGGAAGGTGAACGGGGTGCGTGACAGCCGGCATCGCGTGGAACACGTGGAGGTGCCCAGTCCGCGTGACCTGCCGCGCTTCCGGCAGTTGGGGGTAATCGCCAGCACGCAGGCGATCTTCGCCACCCCGGATGTCACCACGCTCACCAACTATGCGCCGCTGCTCGGTCCGAAGCGGGCGGCGCTAAGCAATAACTTCCGACAGTTCGATGAGGCGGGCGCCGTGCAGGCGTTCGGCAGCGACTATCCCGTGTTTCCCATGGATGTGATTCGGGGCATCTACACGGCGGTCACGCGCCTGACGCCCGAGGGCACACCCAAGGGCGGGTGGTATCCGGCGGGACGCATCAGCGTGGAGGCGGCGCTGCGCCACTATACGCGGGATGCGGCCTACGCGGGCTTCATGGAAACGGAGGTGGGCATGCTGCGTGTGGGTATGCTCGCCGACTTCGTGGTGCTGAGCGAGGACATTCTGCGTGTTGCGCCCGAGCAGCTCCTGCGCGTGAAGGTGGAGCGGACGGTGGTGGGGGGGCGCGAGGTGTATACGCGCTAATGCAGGAGAAGTGGATCGTTCCGTCTGGCCTCATCCCGTTCTTGGCCGCATTGTAGAGAGTGTCCATGGCTCCAGCGCTTCGGCGCGGGGGCTCGTTGTCATGTCCGTGCCATGTGTTGTCTCACCCCTGAAGACCATTCCCGTGCGAATCTCCCCCCGCAGCACGCTGGCCACCGCCGCGATGCTCCTCGCTGTCGCCGTGCAAGGCGCTCAGGCCCAGCGTGGCCAGGGCCGCCCCGCGGCCACCGCCGACACGTCCTTCGACGCCAAGTGGCGCAACATTGGCCCCAATCAGGCCGGCCGCATGGTGGCCGTGGCCGGCAGCAGCGCGCGCCCTGACGAGTACTACATGGGCACCACCGGCGGTGGTGTGTGGAAGACCACCGATGGCGGCAAGACCGTCGCGCCCGTGACCGATGCGTATTTCGGCGGCACGATCGGCAGTATCGCCGTGCAGCAGAGCAACCCCGACGTGGTGTGGGTGGGCGGTGGTGAAACGCCTATCCGCGGCAACGTGAGCCATGGCGACGGCGTGTGGAAGAGCACCGATGCCGGCAAGACGTGGCAGTACATGGGACTCAAGGAAACGCAGTACATCGCGCGCGTGCGCATTCATCCGGACAACCCGGACATCGTGTACGTGGGCGCGCTGGGGCATGTGTTCGGCCCCAACAAGGAACGCGGCGTGTACCGCACCACCGACGGCGGCAAGACGTGGAAGAACATTCTCTTCCGCAACGACAGCACCGGCGTGGCGGACATGATCATGGATCCGAGCAACCCCAAGATCCTCTACGTGAGCTTCTGGCAGGCTGGTCGCAAGCCGTGGCAGCTCGTGAGCGGCGGCATGGGGAGCGGGATCTTCAAGACCACCGACGGTGGCGACACCTGGACCGAAATCACGCGCAATCCCGGCCTCCCCAAGAGCGGACCGCTCGGCGCGATCGGCATCACGGTGAGCCCGGCCAAGCCGAGCCGCCTGTGGGCGATCGTGGAGCACGAGCCCAATGGCGGCGTGTATCGCAGTGACGATGCCGGTGCCACGTGGACGTTCATGACCGGCGACCGCAATCTCCGTCAGCGCGCCTGGTACTACAGCAAGCTGTACGCCGACCCGAAGGACACCAACGTGGTGTACGGCCCGCAGGTGAGCCCGCTCATCTCGAAGGACGGCGGCAAGACGTTCACGCGCGGCTTCGGCGGCGGTGACAACCACGACATCTGGATCGATCCCGCCGATCCGCTACGTGTGGCGGTGGCGCACGACAACGGCCTGATCGTGACCAAGGACGGCGGCAAGACGAGCGTGCGCGTGGCGGCGCCCACGGGGCAGTACTATCACGTGCACCTTACCAACCACTTCCCGTACCATGTGTGCGGCGCCAAGCAGGATGCCGGTTCGAGCTGCGGCCCCGTGCGTGCCGCGGCAGCCGGTGGTCGGGAAGCGATGATGGCGCAGATGATGGGCGGTGGGGCGCCGGCGGCGCCGGCGAGCCCGTTCAGCACCTTCTACAGCGTGGCCGGTGGCGAGAGCGGGTACATCAGCAGCAATCCGTCCGATCCCGACATCATGTACGGCGCGAACTACGGTGGCAGCATGGACATGCTGAACCGTCGCACCGGCAAGACGATCGCGATCGATCCGTGGCCGCTCAATCCCATGGGACACGACGCGAAGGACAGCAAGTACCGCTTCCAGTGGACGTATCCCATCGTGCACTCGCCGCACGATCCCAACACCATCTACGTTGGCAGCAACGTGGTGTTCCGGAGCCGCGACGGCGGCATGACGTGGACGCCCATCTCGAGAGATCTCACGCGGAACGATCCGCGCACACTCGGTGCGAGCGGCGGGCCCATCACGAAGGACCAGACGAGCGTCGAGTACTACGGCACGGTGTTTACGCTGGCCGAGTCGAAGCTGGTGAAGGGGCTGATCTGGACCGGCAGCGATGACGGGCTCCTTCACCTGTCGCGCGACAACGGGCTGACGTGGAAGAACGTGACGCCGAAGGGGCTTCCCGAGTGGATGCGCTGGAGCATCATCGAGGCGGGGCAGCATGCGCCGGGCACCGCCTATGTAGCGGGCAACCGGTACCAGATGGATGATTTTTCGCCGTATCTCTACAAGACCACCGACTACGGCGTGACGTGGACCAAGATCACGAGCGGGATCGCGGCGGATCATTTCACGCGGGCCATTCGTGAGGATCTCCATCGTCCCGGCCTGCTGTATGCGGCGACCGAGCGTGGCGTGATGGTGAGCTACGACGCCGGCGCCAACTGGCAGAGCCTGCAGAAGAACCTGCCGCCGGTGCCGGTGCACGACATGATGCTGCGCGACGACGACCTCGCGATCTCCACGCACGGCCGCGCGTTCTGGGTGCTGGAGAATCTCACGAGCCTGCGCTGGGCCGATGCCGCGGTGAAGGCCGAGGGGAACGCGCCGTACCTGTACAAGCCGGTGCCGGTGTATCGCCTCAACGGGCAGACGCAGCCCACGTTCACCTATCGTCTGCCGGCCGACAGTCTGGTGGTGAAGTTCGAGTTCTACGATGCCGCCGGAAAGCTGGTGGGCACGGCTGCGAGCAACGACACCACGAAGGCGGCGGTGGACCCGCGCTTCGCCGAAATGGGGTTCACGCCCCCGCCGGTGCCGAAGCCGGGCAACCGCAAGGGGGTGAACCGTTTCACGTACACCATGAAGCACGATGATGCCGTGCGTTTCCGCGGCATGATCACCTGGGCCGGAAACGGCGGTGGCCCGGCGATGGCACCGGGTACGTATCGCGTGCGCATGACGGCGGGGAACAGTGCGCCGGTCTCGTACGACTTCCGCGTGTTGCCTGATCCGCGGAGCCCCGCCACGGAAGCGGATCTCAAGGAGCAGGTGCGCTTCGCGCTGCAGGTGCGTGACAAGATCACGGCGGCGAATCAGGGCGTGATCGAGAGCCGGAACCTCAAGCGTGATCTCACCGACCGTACCGCGAAGATGACGGCGGTGGCGGCGTTCGCGCCGCTGGCGAAGACGTTTGCCGATTCGCTGAATGTGGTGGAGGACTCGCTCTATCAGACGAAGAACCAGAGCGGTCAGGATCCGCTCAACTTCCCCATTCGTCTGAACGATCAGCTGGGTGGGCTGATGGGCTTCATTCTGAGTGGTGAGCGCCGTCCGGCAAAGCAGTCGTACGACGTATGGGGGGTGCTGGCGCCCAAGACGGACGGGGAGCTGGCGCGTCTCGAGCGGGTGATCACCACGCAGCTGCCCAAGGTGAATGCGCTGCTCAAGGCGGCCGGTCAGCCCGAGATCGTGCGCAGCAAGCGCGAGGGCTCGGCGCCGAGGCCGATCACGCCGTGATCAGTCGTTGGCCGAGTACTGACAACTCGTACTGAGAACTGACGACTCCCCGCCCTCCGCGGGGAGTTTGTCGTTGTCGCCCGGACGCTGCGTAGAAACGATCACATCGCGCACGTATCGGTGACGGCTGACAGGTACCGATTTCGTACCGTACCGAGATGTCCTCGCCTCGTCTTCTTGCGTTGCTTCGGGATCGGGCCGCCGTTCGCCGCTTCAGCCCACGTACCGTTCAGGCCTACTCACGTTGGGTGGTGCGGTATGTTCGCTACCATGGCATGTGCCACCCGGCAGAGCTGCCGGTGACCGCGGTTCGTGACTACCTCACACATCTGGCTGTAGAACGCGGGGTGGCGGCATCCACGCAGAGCCAGGCGCTGGCGGCATTACGCTTCCTGTACGGCGATGTGCTGGAACAACCCCTCCCGGCCATGGTCAACGTGGCCCCGGCCCGACGGCCGCACGTGCTTCCCAACGTACTCTCGCGGGATGCCGTCACGCGGGTACTCGGCGCCATGCACGGTGTGCCGTGGCTGATGGCCTCGCTGCTGTACGGCTCCGGCTTGCGATTGCAGGAGTGCTGTCAGCTGCGGGTGAAGGATGTGGATCTCGATCGACTGGAGATCCGCGTCCGTCGCGGCAAAGGCGCCCGAGATCGGGTGACGATGCTGCCGACGTCACTGGTGGACCCGCTGCGCGCGCATCGGGATGCCGCCAAGGTGGTGATGCAGCGCCGTTGGGCACGTGACCGCGGGTACGTGGTGCTGCCGTTCGCTCAGGGCACGAAGGCGGTTGGCGCCACACGGAACCCCACATGGTGCTGGCTGTTCCCCGCCACGCGCGAGTACTGGGATGCGGCCGCACGGCAGTGGCGTACCCACCACCTGCACCCCACCGTACTGCAGCGAGCGGTAGCTGAGGCGGCGCGGCTCGCGGGGATCGACCAGCGCGTGGGGTGCCACACCTTCCGGCATTCGTTCGCCACGCACCTGCTGGAAAACGGCTATGACATTCGCACCGTGCAGGAACTGCTGGGGCACCGCGATGTGAGTACGACCATGCTGTACACGCACGTGCTCAATCGTGGAGGCCTCGGGGTGCGGAGTCCGCTCGATCTCGACACCGCAGGGGCACGGCCCTCCCCCTTGCGGCTCTCTCGGCGCGCCTGAACGTTATGTCGCAATCTCCGCAGCCTAATGCCGCACACCCTGCGAGGCGGTGCCTTGCAAGGTGTTGCTCTCAAATGGCTTACAGGCTGTGGGGGTGAGACGACACACTCCGCGATAGACTGCAGGGGTTCGCTGCATAACTTCTGCCAGTGCAGGGATCGCCTGCAGGCTAATTCGCGTTAGCTCGCGTACCACCCCTGCTCTCCTGAGGATCGAGGTTCCTGATGTCGGATGGCCAGCGGCGCTACAGCGACGACGAGTTTGCCCGCATTCTGCGTACGGCAACGGAGTTGACGAGCCGAGCGGAAGGGGCGAGCCCGTCGTCGGGCGGGTTGACGCTGACCGACATGAAGGCGGCGGCGGCGCAGGTCGGGCTCGACCCCGCGCTTGTCGAACGGGCGGCGCGGATGCTCGTTGCGACGGCCAATTCGACACCGCTCGAACGGCTGACAGGTGGACCGGTTCGACACCATCACGAGGTGCACTTTCCCATAAAGCTCGACGAGGAGAGTGCCGCTCTCCTCCTCTCCGCCGTTCGCGTGCGTGCTGGCCAGGCCGGCCGCCGCGATGTCGGACATGCGAGCGCGATGGGCATGACGTGGCATGACGGTGGTGACACCGAAGCGCTTCGCATTACGGCGCGCCCCGAGGGGGATGGCACCGCCGTGTCCCTCGCCCTCGACCGACGCGGCACGCTTGGTGTGGTCGCGATGGTCTCTGGGATCGTGATGCTATTGGCCGTCTTGTTCTCGGTCTTCGCCCTGTACCCTGAAGCGCCCGCGCTCGGCTTCGGGGGATTGATTGTCGGTGTTGGCGGGGTCCTCGCCGCGGCGCGCGGCTACTGGGCGTCGTCGACGCGGAGGGTCCGTGAGCGCCTCAGCGTGGTCGCGGACGCGATTGGCCAGACTCTCGCCCAGGTGGAGACCCAGGCGTCCGGGTTCGCTGCGGTCGGACAGGGCGCGCCGGCACAAGCGCGCGATGCACGCGATGGGAAGGACACGCCGCAGCGCGATGCGCAACCCTGACGGTCGTCATGGCGCCGCTCTGGCCGCCGCGCTGGCTCAGCCTGGGAATTCCGCTCGGGATTCGGTGACGTCGGCGACCTCCCCTTCCTCCGCCGCGAGCTAACCTTGCGTTGCTATTGACAGCGCCTTCAAGGATTGTGGCCTTGCTCCCTTCGGTCGCTGGCCACAACCTATTGAAGGGCGCTGCAATAGAACGCGCGCGTTATGCCGAAGCAGGCGGCGTTCGGTTGCCTGGCAGTGCATTCGTCGCGGTAACTCTGCGCTGCGATGAAAAGCCACCGCGCGGCGTTCTGGGAATG
>Ga0078894_10003766_pt1 | contig 11515 bp, 15 predicted proteins | sample LauGreSu1BDMLBSD_2_FD_67506 | JGI IMG/M metagenome (GOLD analysis project Ga0078894, IMG submission 67506) | Freshwater lake microbial communities from Lake Michigan, USA - Su13.BD.MLB.SD (version 4) (version 4) | ecosystem: Environmental > Aquatic > Freshwater > Lake | place: Lake Michigan... | reverse complement strand
ATTCTATATTTGAACATATTTTATGGTTTCGTTGTAGGCTTTTTTGTATAGTTCTTTTGTTCTGCTTGAATCGTATTTTTCATCTACTTTAAGAACATACTTGTAGAAGAAGGCTAGTTTATTCGCTACGTGTGTCCAGTCATACTCATGACGTACTTGAAGCATACTATCTCTAATTTCATCGTAGTCTGCCATAGTCTTTTCAATACCTAATACTACTTCATTGGTATTAATTTCATTTATAATATGTAGACCTTTGATTTCTTTTGAACCTTTGTAAGTTCCAACTATCGGTAGACATACACTAGCGGCTTCTAGTAAGGTTAAATTAGGATGTCCAGCTTCTAGCATTGATGGATGCAAGAATATAGTATGGTTTTGATACAATCCTCTAGTTTCCTCATCGCTAGGGTTATTAGCAACAATATTTAGCTTTTCATATTCAAGCAAATCTTGGTGAGCTTCAAAAAATTTCAAGTTATTATCAGTGCCAACAACTGTAATTGGTAAATTTAACTGCTTCGCTGCTTCTATACCAAACCTAAATCCTTTTCTATCAAATCCAGAATTACCAGCAAGACCATTATTTGCAAGCATCAATAATGCGTGCCTTCTTGAGTCACTAAAATATGCAGAAGGTGTAAAGAATTCAGTGTCTACACCATGTGGTAAGTAAAATAGTTTATCCGTTTCGCTAAAATATTCTACCAAATGTTCAGCGTGTGTGAAAGAAATAACTGAACCTTTGATAGCTTCTAGGTTTTGATTGAATACAAAACTACCCTTGCCATACCATTCGCTATGATGGTCGTGTAGAGAAAATACATAAGGTATACCTCTATTTTTACAATCCAAAGCTAAGTTAGCTATGTGGGTATGTACAATAGTATTTTCAGCCTTTTCAACCTGATTAACATATCTTATGTCAACCAAATGTCCTAATCTCTGAAGCCTATCTTGGTAAGCCCAAATAATCCTTTCTACTGCTCCCCATCCATTTGGGGGTATAGGAATCATACCAGTGGCTACTTGAATTACGTGTAAATTTTCCATTTGTTTCTGAATTTTAGTTCGTCTTCTTTCATTTTGGCTTGTGCAGTAATACTCTTTTCAAGTACATTAAGTGTATTCAGATGTGATGCAACTGAATTTCTGACTATCGCATGTTTTATTCCTAACTGTTTGATAGTTAGTGCATAATCATTATCCTGATAGTACATATCAAATTGCTCGTCTAAAGGGAATATTTTATCAGCAGATTCCTTTTTAATCAAGATAGACCATCCTGAAACTGCTGCTGTTACATCATAAGCCTCTAAATAATCTTCATCAGTCCCAATAAAGCTCATTGGATAGTATTTCATAAAGAACAATGGGTCATTGGGAGAGAATGAAGTTATATCTGGTCTTTTTTCATGTATTTTCAGTATTTCAGTAAACCAATTTTTATCATAGGAAACATCATTATTTGTAATTAAAATCCAGTCAGTTTCAAAATCTATGTTTCTAAATGCAATATTTAAAAACTGATTGTAATTGAATGGCAGTGATGGATAAACATAATCGCCAACTAAATCTGCATACAACCAATTATATGATTTACTACCAGAATCAACTAAGCTAACTGTTATGTTTTTCCAAGAATATCTCAAAGTCTGAATTGTCCTACGAGTCATAAATAACTTATAGTCATCATCGGAATTGGTAAGCATCAAAACTGATAACTTATTCATATATCTTTTTTGATTCCCCAGAAGTAAAGGTCATGTGATTCTAAATCAGTTGAAAATCCAAAGTTTGAAAATTCAGCCTTTAAATCTAAAGCAGATTCAATATCCTCTTGGGTTAAGTTCAAATAATAATCTGACCAACTTTCATCTTGAACTGTCATTGGGGAATCACTAGGTGTGGTTCTTCTTGTACCATGTTCAGGTCTGCCAGTAGTTGCACAAGTAAATAGGAACATACCATTTGGTCTAACTAGATTAGTTACAATATTTTGTAAAGTTTGTCTCCAAAACATATCATGTTCAAAGCATTCAGTAGAAATAACTACGTCATATTTTTTACCGTCAATAGGTTTAAATTCATGCCCTTTTGAAACTACATTAACATTTTTACCTCTACCAACATCAACCCCAACATAACAGTAATCCTCAAATAAATAATGATTGTTACCATTGATGTCTAAAGAGCCAATATCACATACATTCACTCCTCTAAAATATTGAGGAAATAGTGTCTTAACTGATTTGCAAAAATTCTGTTGTCTTTGATGTGCCATTTTATTTGTTTTTAATTGTTCCTTTTTTAATAAATTTTTGATTGTTTTCTTCTATCAAAACAAAAGATTTGTCTATAAATACTAGTTCTTTTTCTTTGTCATCGGTTACTAATACACGAATTGTACTTCCATCAAACTGGTACGCATTAAACCAATATTGACCTTTAAACATAACTCTTTCTACAATCAAATTAGCATCTTTATATATAGAAATATATTTAGGTTCAGATTCAATTAAGCTATTTGCTATAAATAAAGTAGGATAATCAGGATGGTCTACATTATAAACTATCTCACAATTGAATAAACCATATCTGAATAGGTTAACTTGACTAGTTGAAAATATTACTGAAGAGTGGTCATTTAAAATAAAGTAATCGTTTTCGTACTTACTAAATTGTTCAAAAAATGAAAGTTCTAGTGTATATCCCATAGGTAATGAAACCCAATCTTCTATGGTTAGTGGGGGCTTAAATCTACTTAAAAAGTAGTCAGGTTTTCCAGCAAATAACAATGTTTCATAAACATAAGAACCAGTATCTCTATAACCTTCTGGTTTGAAAAAAACCATTTGTTTACCCTTTTCATTCATTTCATCAAGATATGAAGTCAAAAGTTGTAAGTCTATGTCAGATAAAATAACATCTGCTTCCATAAATATAAAATCATTATATTTTAAAGAAGCTGCAAGGTGGACTCCATTTGATACATTTCTGCAAATAGGTAGGGAATGACCACCATTGAAAATATTCAATCTAAAGTCTGCGGTATCAAGCCAATAGTATGGGGTTAAATGTTCGGGAAGAAAAGTATTATTTGAGTCATATATTACGTAGTTAACCTTGTCTGCTATTGACTTATCAACTGGGCAGTGCGAAGTAATCATTAAATCATATCCCTTACCAACTAAGGCATCAACACACATATTTAAAATAGTCTGCTCACGCTTTCCTATCGGGAAAGTATCAATAATTATCAGCCTTCTCATTTCTTTCTAAATGTTTTAACTGTCTTGTCAATAAGCGAAAATCCATCAGCTTGTGTTGTCAGCCTATCTTTTACTATACCCATTCTATATCCACTTGCACCCATAATAATATTGAAATACATATCAGCTGCATCCCATCTATGGGTTCTTAGTTGAGTCTTTAAATAGTCCTTAGTGAACTTAGGAAACATAATACATTGTAAACCAATTATATGATTAGTGACATACATAAAATCAGCTTCTGGTGTTTCCTCTATCACTGGTGATTGCATCCATCCATGTTCAAGTGTTTCTTTATCTCCAAATGACATGAAGCCAATGTTTCTTTTATTCAAAACTGGACAAGATGCTTCAACCTTTCTTACAAATTCGTTGATAGGTACTTCAATCAAGCAGTCACCTTCGCAAACTATTAGAAAATCTATTTCGTTGGTAAATTCGCTTAAAATTGCATTCTTGAAAGATTCATAACATCCGTAGTGAGCTGGGGTAAGTGCAGTACCGTACTTAGCCACATCTTCGTCATTGAAAAGTTGGTTTGAAACACAATCGGGTCTATTACAGTTGTATTTAGGTGGAGTGTCAGCGTATGGTGTATTGATGTGTAGGATATATTCCCATCCAAAGTCTTTAACCTTTTGTAGCGAATCTCTACTTTGTTGCTCTCTTTCATCATTTAAAGTTGTTTGAATGTGTACAAGTCTAATTTTAGGTTTTCTATTTTTCCATTTGAAAATACCAGAGGACTTGTATCTATCTAAGTTAGAGCTATTAATTGAATACTTTTCACTTTTATATATATTTTCGCCATCATAGAAGTCTAGTTCAAAATCAATTTGGCTTCCAGTAAATTTAATTTCCTTTTTGTATTCTCTACTTTTGTTAACCTGAAAACGTGTATTGAAAAATTCAACACCCCCTTCTGAAATTTTTACATTTACTTTTCTCTCATCAAGATTGTAGGAAAAGAAATAAAACATAAATGAGTTTTCTTCTCCTTCAATAGGTATAATTGAGTAGTATTCAGAGTTACTTGAAGTACCTAATCCACTTTCTAGTAGAAAAGTTTCTTGGTCATTGTTTATTAGTTCGTAAGTATCAGTAGGTATATTCTTGATTGCTTTAATCAAATAATCTTCTAAGAAATTCTGGCAACCTATTTCAGAGCAGATTCTATTATATTCATCCTGATTTCTTACATCATGTAAAGTATTCAAGAAGAAGTCTACATTGAATGTCATACCATTTGTTTGAATACCTTTCTGGAATGGAGTATTGAGTGTAGCTAGGTATGCACTTTTCCCTGACCGAACTGATTCAAAAGAAGTTTCAATAGACTTCAAGTCATTTTCAGTTACTAAAACATCAAAAGTCAGATAGAATGCCCTTTCAATCCCATTAGTCTTCGCACATTTGTATCCATTGAACAAGTTAGTTAGAACTGTCAAAGACTGATTACTGCCTTTTAATGAGTTAATATTGATGTCTACATCATAACCATTTGTATAGTTATAAAACTTAGTATAGTAAGAGTGATGAGTAAGTGGATTATGAGCATCAAAAACGTAAAAATCCACCATCTTCTGTGTTTCAAAATCAACTGGGTAGTGAGAAACAAGAATAATCTTCCTATTAAGAGCCTTTAGCCTTTTAATACATTCTTTGGTTAATTCTGCCCTTTCTCTAAGATTTGGATATGTACCAATAATGATAGCTTCCTTAGAAAGAGCTTCTTCGTCAATTTTAAATATTTCAAGCATCTTATTTGAATCAGTTTTTAAATCTCCAGTTAAATCATAAACTTCAGGAAATTGATGGTACTTGTTGCAGTAAACATCAAGATTATACATCATTTTAGGGATGTGATATTCCATAGCTTCCTTTATGGCTATTGGATTGAGTTCTTTATTGTTTTTATCGCCTTTAGAACAAAATAAGAACATATCTGATGCTTCAATAAATGTTTGAACATCAGGTCTTTCTCCCCATAGTACAACATTTTTTAGATTATCTGATGTTTGCTTCCACTCGTTTAATGGCTTCCAATAATACCCAAAGTTATCAGCTTGATTACCCAAAAAATGAAACTTAATCTTATGCTTGTGCACTTGTTCTGCAAGCTCAAACGCATACTTTTGGTTCTTCCTAGGTGTAAATAGCCCTACAATTATAATATGCTTGTAGTCTAATTCCAATCCTAATTTTTCTCTTGCTGCTTGCTTATTACGTGCCTTGTTGTCTATCGGGTATTCTATTATTTCTATTGGTACATCCAAATAACTATACTTGAAAGCACAGTAAGCTGAAACGTAAACAAACTTGTCAGGGAAGTATCTTTTGGATTTTGGGTCAAAGCTGCTATCATGTGTTGTTTCTAATATTGTATATGTTCTATCTTGTCTATACAACCAATCAGAAATACTATTTTCCAAAAACATTTCTGGAAACTCTTCCATAGATATTACATCTGGATTAAAGTTTTCCATTATTGTTTTAAAATCTTGCTCTTTATTATCCCCTAATGAGAAAAACCTATCTTTTCCAATGGTTGAAATAATATCATTTCTTTGAACTACATAATTCCATGCAATCATTGAATGTTCTACAACAATCAAATCAAACTCGTCTTTTAAAAGTTTGACTTTGTTTGCAGTAACTTGAGGTGCACCACCAGTAGATAAGTGTGGGCAAAAAATCAATAACTTTTTCATACTTCAAATATTTCAATTATTTTCTCTATTACAATATCAACATCTGGATGACATTCGTACTTTTCTTTATTCTCTAAACACTTTATAAGTGGTGCAACACCCTGAATATTACCCCACTCCCTAACACCATACTTCATATCTGAACAGCACATCAGTTCACAACTTCCTTTGACATAAGTATATCTATATCCTTGCGTTCCCTTTCTATATGGGGCTCTTAATTTATTATTTATTGGTGAACCAAGCTGAATAATATCAGTATCAGTAGTGCCAGCTAAGTGCATTAATCCACTATCCATAGTTACAATACAAGTTGCACCTTTAATAATGTGCCAGCAGTCATCAACACTAGTCTTATTCATCAAATTAAGACCATACTTTATTTCAAAGTTGAATACTGGTTTTTTAACATTAAAGAATCCAGTTTCACTTGAGTCTTTACCTAATGAAACCACTGCAATACCTTTCTGGTTAAGTCTTTCAGTTAATTCCATCCATTTTATTGCATCCCAAGTTCTATTCTCCCAAGTACTTACTGGATGTATCACAACATATTTATCAAAAGGTATTTCATGCTTTAAATCAGTAATAGGACTATAAAAACAATCCATCTCTTTTGGCTCTAAAGTAAATCCAAGATGAATTGCATGGAATTGCCTAATGTCTATCATATTATGCTTATACTCAACACCATATTCATTTTTCTTTCCAACATTGTAAAATGAATTGTGCACTATATAATTTGCATTTATATAATCAATATCAACTGATGCGTATTTATAAGATTTACTAACGTATGGATTACTTTTGAAAATCTCTGGCTGATTTGATAGAACTACTATATTTTGTTGGTATGATTCTGAAAGTTTTTTGATAGTAGGTGTTGCAGAAATTAAATCACCTAATCCATTACAATCTGATAAATTAAGACAGATGGGCTTCACAAAAATATTTTTATAAAATTATATCATTTTCAACATACTTTGTATATTTACAATTAAAATATTTTATGAATCTTAATATAGAAATTGGTATAGGTGAAGCATTTGATAGAATTACAATTTTAGAAATTAAAAAGAGCAAAATAACAGATGCTGATAAATTAAAAAATATTGAGATTGAGCACGAATACCTTAATGATAAGCTAGTTGAATTTATTTCTAAAAAGTCAGCTTCTCCCATTTTTGATATTTTGAAGTTAGTCGCAGAATTACAAGAAACAAATCTAAAACTATGGGAAGTTGAAGATAAGCTAAGAGATAAGGAAAGGGAAAGTAATTTTGACCAAGAGTTTATTGAATTGGCTCGCCTTGTTTACATCACTAATGATAAAAGAGCAGAAATAAAAAAAGATATAAATAAAGCATTCGGCTCTAATTTCATAGAGGAGAAGTCCTATTCAAAATATTAAATCATTGGTATTGATAGTTTTAACAAGTCTAAATACTCCGTAACACCTCTTTTTAAATCATATTCTGGTTTCCAACCCTTCATAAATCTTCTTTCATCAGCTTGTGTAAAATGCTGGTATAATTTTGGAATATTTGTTTTAGGCAGATAATCATATTTTAAATTCATAATGGTCATAATGTCTTCAAAACTCCTTGCCATTCCAGTACCAACATCATACCAGCCACCTTTCAAACTTTGATAATTTTCAAGTGCATATAAGTTGGCAGAAACGACATCACTGATATATACAAAATCCCTCATCGGCATTAGTGGAAATAGAGTAACTTTTTCACCTCTTCTACTTTTTAAAAAAGATTGATAAATGACGGAAGCCATCTTACCCTTGTGACTTTCATCCATACCATAGACATTATAATATCTCAAAGCAAGTCCACCGCATTTTATTACAAACTGTTCACCAAGATATTTTGACCAAGCATATAGTGTTTCTGGAGAATTATTGTTTCCATATACGGAAGCAGATGAACTATAAATCATTGGTATCTTCCTAAACTGACACCAATCTGATATTATAAAAGTAGATTCAGCATTTAGCTTCATCATTTCAGTAACATCCTGATTTTGAGTATCAGAACAAGCTCCAACATGAATTACGGCATCAGGGTTCTTGTCTACCAAATATTCGTGTAGTCTATCTTGCCACCTAACTCTTTGGTAAATCCATTTTTCTAACCCTACTACTTCATATCCTCTTTTTATAAGTTCTTTTTTAATTGCAGAACCTATAAATCCATCATCTCCAGTTACACAAATTGTTTTCATATACAACTAACTCCTCTCTTTTTTACTACATCTGAAGCATAGCTATTTGCTATGTCTATTGATTTTTTTATGTCGCCTATGTTTATAAAGGAAAAAGCAAGACCAGCCAAGAATGTATCACCAGCACCACTAACATCAAGTGTTTTCACGACTTCTTTGGTTTCAAATAATTCACCATTATACATAGCACCCTCATCACCAAGTGTTACAATAATTTTTGCGTGACGTTTTGTAAAAACAAACTTTTTAAATTTTTCATTTTGCATATTATTCTTCCACTCATTTAGATTCATCTTCAGGAAATTGACTGAATCCAATATTTTCTTTGATACTATCTTTTTTGTATCTAAAAATATCCATACTTTCTTGTTTAGCTTTCTTATCAAAAGAATATCTTCTTCCATCAAAAACCCTTTGTTATAATCTGATATAATTATGCAGTCAGCTTCTCTAATTTGTTTTAATGCTTTTTCAGTAAAACTAATTCTATCATATTTTTCTTCTGAATCTACACGAAGGAAGTAGTGGTTAGTTTTGTCATCAACGAATCTTGTCTTAACCGAAGCAGCTTTTGAAACAATATAGCTAACCTTATCAGTGCCAGAAGAAATCATGGCTTTTAAATTAGTATATACATTCATTGCCATACCCAAAGTTTTTACTTCGCTAATGGGCGAAAAAATTGGAATAGGGGCTTCTGGAGATAGTCTATTTGATTTGCCATAAATAAATCTATCTTGGCATCTTTCTCCAATAATAAGATACTTTTTCATTAGTTGCCTTTATAAATTCTATATGAATCAGAATCAAAGTGCTGGGTTGAAACCTCAAAAATCTCACCATCTTCTAGTGATTGTAATTGATGGGGCATACCTATTGGTATTGTTACAGAATTACCCTCAAATAATTCCATAGTGTTTGTTTCGCCATTTTCGGTATCAATCCACCTGAAAATGAAACTGCCTTTGTTTACATACCATGTTTCTTGCTTCAAAATATGGTAGTGCATACTGAATTTAAATCCCTTCTTAAAAACAAGAATTTTGCCACAATACTTTTCGTTGTTGACAAAAATAATCTCATGACCCCATCCTTTTGGGATTTTGCAGATTTCACAGATTTCTGGTCTTTGGCTCATATTTTATGGTTTTTATAATTTCAGATGTTGACAAACCTTCAATTTTAGGGAAAAATGTCAACTGGGAGCAATGTTCAGCACCTATCACTATTTGATTTTTATAATCATCTCCAATGACCATGTGTATTGGGCTTAAATCTTGAATATACATGGATAACTGATAATCAGTGTCAAAAATATAAACCTTGTCAACATATCTTATGGACTCAAGCATATATTTTCTCTCATTCTGATTATTAATTGGTCTATTTTCTCCCTTATTTGTCTTAATTCTGAAGTCTGAATCTATTCCAACTATAAGCCTATCACCAAGAGAACTAGCGTATTTTAATAGTTCAATGTGTCCTCTATGGAGAATATCAAAACATCCATTGACCCAAACATTTTTCATACTTCAAATATAGTTGAAAAAGTATTATTTTCTCAAAAAAATAATTTATAACATATTAATAAAATATTAGAAGTGTTCTAATAAATGAACCATTAGTGTGTATATAAAGTTTAAAATTCATATTTTTATACTAAATATTGATTAATATGTCGGATTTCGTTGTGACAGCTAATGAAAAAGATGTCAATTTACGTTTGGAACATCTTGAAACTATTGTTACCAAGATGAATAACAAGTTGGAAAAAATATTTGATGTCGTTGTCGGCAACGAAACTTTTGACCAAGTTGGACTTATTAATAGGTTAAAAAACCTAGAAAAAGAAGCTGAAAAACTAAAAGCATTAAAAAATAAACTAATAGGTGCATTTATAGTTGGTGGAGCTGCATGGACTATTATATTAGAACTTTTTAAAAGACTAATACATCAAAATTAATGTATACCCCATTAACATTATCTAATTTGTCTGCTGATGCTTCCCAATTGAGTAAAGGAGCAAACATAGCTAATATAGTATCCTCTGGTGTAGCAGTTGGTGGTTCTGTATTTTCTGTTATTGCCAACATTCAGGATAGTAAACAAAGGGCATTATTTGAGTCTAATTTTAGGTCATTATCTGCTGACCAGCAAAGAAAAATTGACCAACAAGTAGCAGCTGCAACATCTGAAACTGCCAAATTGAATATTTTAGCTAATTCTATGACTCAACTTGGAGTTGCTAGAATTACTTCTCAAGCTGGTGTTATTACAGAAGAAGAAAGAAAAAAAAGGAATGAACTAATACTTATTGGAGGATTTGTTATTGCTACTGGATTGATTATCACTTACTTAGTTGTAAAAAAATTCTAATATGTATTATAACTTCATAGACCCAATCACTGCAACTGCAATAGTAAGTACTGGTATAGAGGCAGTTAAAGCTATTGCTGGTACAAGTGATGCAGCTAAGAAAAGATTATATGAACAAAATCTTGCATTTTTAAGTGCAGATGACAAAAAGAAGTTAGATAGATTATTAATTCAAGCTGGCTCTGACCAAGCAAAACAACAAATACTTGCACAGACTTTAGGTCAGGTTGGTACAGCAAGAGTTCAAGCAATAGCACAGCTAGAAGCTGAAAGAGAAAAAACTAATAAAACTTTATTAATTATAGCTGGAATTAGTGGTATTTTGTTACTTGGTGGAATAGTATTAATTTTAGCAAAAAAGAAGTAAGATGCCAATTGAAAAAGGACAAATATTTACTCCTGAAAAGAAAGGAGCACTTATTCAAGAGGTTGAAAATGAAATAGTTAAACTTGATGAAACCCTCCGTAAAAAAGCGTTGGGTTCTTCTGCTTTAAGTTTGGTTCGTGAGAATAGAAATAAGCTACAAACACTTTTGACTCTATTATTTGAGAAAAAAGGGGTAGTTACACCGCAAGAAACCGATGATATTTTAGATGCCATTGGCAATGCTAAAAGAAGCAGACTTGAAACGCAATATTACTTTGGAATGAAAACAAGTACATTGTATCTGGTTGCATTCATAGGTATTGGTGTTGGTGTCTACTTTTATATGAAAAAAAGAGCTTAATGAATACGAATACAAAAAAGGCAATTTTGATTTTTGGTGGAGGTTTAATCCTCTATTGGGCTTTTACTAAAATTAAGCCAATAGGCTCAAAATCAAAAAAGTCTAAGAAAAGCGAATCAAAGACTTTCACCGATGAAGATAAAAAGAAGGCTACCATAGTTTTGACTGCTTATAAACAAGCACAAAAAGCTGG
>Ga0078894_10003765_pt1 | contig 11515 bp, 11 predicted proteins | sample LauGreSu1BDMLBSD_2_FD_67506 | JGI IMG/M metagenome (GOLD analysis project Ga0078894, IMG submission 67506) | Freshwater lake microbial communities from Lake Michigan, USA - Su13.BD.MLB.SD (version 4) (version 4) | ecosystem: Environmental > Aquatic > Freshwater > Lake | place: Lake Michigan... | reverse complement strand
TTAACTCTAACCTATAAATAATCCGATTATTATTTTTTTCAATTAAATAATATATCTATTAAATTTATTATAAACCCTAACTTGTATGATATTTATGGTATATGAAACTTTTGAAGACAATAAAAAAAATTATACAAGAGGCCGAAGAACAATATAATTTAGCCTGCCAATTACCAACTTCATTAGATGAAATAGATAGGTTAGAAAAACATTATAAGGATTCACTAAAGTTGATGAAATTTTACAATAAAGAATCAAATAAAAAATCTAAAAAGGTATAATCAAATTTGTTTTTTGTTCGTAAAAAAATGGAATCCAGTTATTGAAAGTACTATCAACAATGCACCCCAAAGTTTCCAAGTTATCTAAATTATCAATATAAACATACTCTCCGTATTCCCTATCAATAATTTTATCATTTATAATTATTTTAATTTTTTTATCTGATTTATTAAAAAATTTGAATTTCAATAAATTTTGATTATCTAAAAAAAGACTATAAGATTCATTATTACTTTGGTTAAAAATGTCTTTACTTTCATGAATGAGATCTTTTACCGTGTCAATTGGTGGTTCATACAATTCGAGCGATTTTAATTTTTCTTCAAAGTACTTTTCAGCAATCATCCCCCAATTTTTAGAATATTCCTCTCTAGACAAACTTTCAATAATTTTATTGAAAGTTATCTTTTCGAAGATAAAAAAAACTAATCCCGTTCTAAATGTCGTATCGGGTTTTTCATGAATAAAGATAGACTGCTTGGGATTTAATAGATAACTCTCAACTACATCATCAATAATCAAATCATAGCAAAAAGAATACACAAACTCATAATCGAGATTTTTAATTAATTCATTGCTTTTAATCATTTGATTAAATACCGTCCAACCGTAATCAGGAACAATAGTTTGATATTTTATACCATTTTCCACACGCCAATGTTGGTGTCTTCTTTCCATCCACATAATAGGATTATCCTTACAATAAATAAAAAAATCAACTTTTTCAATTATTTCATTTTCTAAAGGTATGTGTGAGAATAATAAAACATCTATATTATACTTTTTAAGTTTTTCAATATTTTCAACTAATAATTTTTTCTTCTCTATAGTGTTACAGTGAGATTGAATTAAAACTATATTTTTGTTCATTTTCTTTTGATAATTGTAATTCCATTATTATTAGCAAATCTTTCATGAATATACCATTCTTTATTAGAGAATAGAAATTCGTCAATTGCCGGTATTAATCCTTTAGGTAAGTTTGTTTCTTCTCGACCTAAACTATAAGTTTCATAATTGTCTTCATTTCTGAAACCAAAAGAGTTGGTGTCGTGAAAAATTATATATTTACGAACTTTTTTTTCGTGCCTATAAATTTCACATTTTAATTGTAAATAATCATGCCACGTATCTATAAATAAAAGATCACATTCTTCAATTTCACATTCTAAAGTGTTTTGTAATCTGAATTCGAAATCAATATCATTTTCTTTAGCAAGATCTGAAACCTCTTCGATGTTTACGTCAAAAACTGAGGGATGTTGGAAATCTATACTTACTAATTTTTTTGGCTTAGCAGCTAAAAAGGCCCAAGTACTATTTATCGCTCTTACACCCATTTCGATTATTATATCACATTCTGATGCATATTTTTTCAAATTGTCCAAATGTTCATTGATATCGCTTGCCGAATTAATTTTGTCACTAAGTTTTTGTAAAATTTTTTCCATTTTTATAAGTTTGAATTAAGTTCTCTGAACACTTGATGCCATCTTTTACCATAACTTTCAGAAGAAAAATTATTCGAGATGTAATCAATAATGTTGTTTTTATTTTCGGTGTAATGGTCTATATTTATTTTTTCGATAAACTCTTCCAAACTACTACATACCAAGTCTTTCAAATAACAGATTTCTTTCATAGATCCATTCGCATATGATAAAACAGGTATTCCACACGCCTGAGCCTCTAACACTGTCAATGGACATGGGTCTTCGAATGTACTACAATGTATATTTAATTTTGCTTTACTAAAAAATTCTCTTTTATTTTCTAATCCTTCTATTTTTCCAATCCATTCAACATTTCCTGTCGACATAATTTTATCAAAAAGCCACCTCCAATCTTCAGTGAACCATCCAGCCGCTAAAATTTTTTCGGGAGACCTTAAAGCAATTTCGTATAATCTTTCAGCCTTTGCACCATCGATTCTACCAATCCAAACAATTCTATCATGAGACCCATCTTCCCAATAATACTCTTTTTTATCAATTGCATTATACACTATTTTATAGTCCATATTTTTAGAATCGAGAAGATTATCCCTGAAATGTTGGTACATTTGATTTTGTGAGACAAAAACTTGTAAATCAGCATTTCCAACATATTCATGACAACCCTGACAAACTGCAACCCATTTTCCCCTGAAATTAGTAAAATCGAAATTAACGTGTCTACCTGATGAATTTGTAAAAAATATACCATCATTGAAATAATCGGAAATTTTGGACCTACCGTATCTTAGGTTTTCAATTTCTGTAAATGGCAATTTAATTACATTCATTTTTTCAGTATTCTGAACTGTGGATTGATCATTTACTATGAGAGTTAATTTTACATCATAATTTTGTATAACATCATATAACATTTGAAACATTCCAGTAACACCACCGCAACCTATTGTGGGTATAGGATAATTGTGATGATCATAGAGACAAATTTTTAATTTCTCTTTTTTCATTTTTACTTGTGATTCCCAATCAATATTCGGCGCTAAATAATAACTCATTGAGTGAGTTGCAAGACTTGGAATTGGTGTAAAAATTTCTCTTTTCTTATATAGATTAAGAATTAACCACTTGAAATGATCTGGTGTGTGGTACATATCGTAACAAAAACTCTCAATTGTGGGAGAAATATCATAATCTTCCAAAAAAACTTTTTTACTCACTACATATGACCCGCATGTAGATGGGGCCGTTCTCCAATGATGTCCTGCTTCTGAAATTACTCGCGATTTGAGATCAGTATAATCTGAATATTTGTCTGGATGATCATATAAACTAACATAGGAATCTGATTTTTTTTCAAAAAAACTTACTAATTTTCCAACCCATCCTTCTACGTGAATATAATCATTTTCTAAAATATAAATTATATCGTTGTCTTTAATGGTGTTATTATCACAAAATTCTTTTATAACTATGTTAGTATTTTTCCAAGAACTTCTTTGATCACCTCCTTCAACTTGAATAAAATTAATTTGATTGAAATATTTGTTTACAAAATTGTCTTCAATTCGTCCATCGATCAAAACATTTAATAATACTTGATCTTTGTCTTTTTCAAAGCTATCGAGTAAATTCAAAAACGCATTTTCGTAGGTGAACCAATTAGGGCGGTAATCCTGAATAGTTAAATTATTCGTATGTCTATAAAAAATATGTATCATTTTTCGCAAACTATAATTATACTAGAACACAAATCAGGATACTTTTTTCCCAATTCAAAACATCCATCTAAATAATCTTTATTTACAATATTTTTAGAAATAACTTCATCCCATTGGAAATTAGCCAATGCTTTGAGAAAAATCCCTCCTTTATATTTTATCTTCAGTCCGGTACTTTCAACTTCTTCTTGTAATTTTTCTAATGTATAAGTAATAGTATGACCGTGTTTTTTTTCAGAATCTGTTATATCCGTAACATTCTTGATTAAACCCATTTCTTTAGCAATCTGTCTAGATAATGCATTAGCATTTGGACACACTATAAAAATTTTGCCATTTTCAGAAACCCATTCTTGTTTAATTTTATTGAGAAGTGAAATTCTATCGTCAATATGTTCTAAAACATGAGTGAGTATAATGTTATCATACTTTACTTTTGATTCGAAGTCTTCGAATAAACTATTATAAATAATAATATCTTCACCGAATTTCTTTTTTGCAATTTCTACTGCATCTTTAGAAGCTTCAACACAAGTTATATCTTTAGAAAATGGAATTAGTCTTTTAGTAAACTCACCCTCAAAACTACCTAATTCCAAGATACTTCCAGAGATGATATACTCACGAAAAGATTCAATCATATAATGGTGCATAATATCGAAGTCGAAGTTATAAACATATTTATGATCTGATGTGTCTCGAGATTCTGAATCATAGTCTCTTAATAAATTTTTTTTCATAGTAAAATTGTCATTTTTTTCTTCATTAATAAAAAAATTATGTTTTTTATAAAATTTAATTGCTCGGGAATTATCTCTTTTAACATCTAAAAAAACTTCTCTAATACCTTGTTTAATCAACCTTAAGAAACATTGTTCTATCAACTCAGAAGCAATTTCTTTTCCTATATAATCTTGGGTAACACTGACATTTGTAATAAATGCCTCTTGTCCATTTACATAGTATGCAATTAAACCTTGTAATTTATCTTGACACAAGAACTCAATTCTATTGGCCTTTTCAAAAATTTTTTCAGAATATTTTTCAATTTCAATATAAGAATCTAAGTGTGGTACAAAGAGTTTTGAACATTCTGTTAAATGTTCTTTAATTTGATCTTTTGATGATGTATTAAAATTATATTTCATTTTCTAAAATTGCAATACCGAATCCGTTTTTTCCAAAGTCATTTCCATTATAAATCATATAATATTTTTCATCCGATTGAAAAATATGAGGGTAGTGATGCATATTACTATCCCAACCCTCTTCTGATAAGTATATCCCAACATTTTCATCATCCCTCTTCCAATTGTATAGGTCATCTGAATACGCATATCCTATCTTATAACCTCTATTTTTATTTGTCCTGAAGTCCAAAGAATACCTATAAACAAAATACATATGATATCTACCGTTCATATAGAAAACATCGGGACCTGCTTGACATTCATCTTCTTCCAATAAATTTTCAACAATATCTTTATTATGTTTTATCCAATTTACCCCATCTTCTGATGTTGCCATTCTTAACTTATAAACAATTTCAGGTTTTGATTCAGTCGGGATCCACTTTTTTCCTGCCAAATAAAACAAATACCATTTATTATTAAATTTTCTAATTTTAGGTCCACTTATTACAAATGGCTCATCAATAGTCGCACCTAAAATAGGACCTTTACCAATTCTATTGAAAGTTTCTCCGTTATCATAACTAATCGCCATTCCAATTGCAGTATTGAATGGTACGGTTTTACACCTACTCCAACCAGCATAGTAAAGTAAAACTTTGTTATCATCTTTTATTACAGATGTTGGATATACCGCATTTTCATCGAAATCTCCGAGACCTCCTAATGGTAAAACGGGTTTATCTGACACTTGTATAATCTTTGTTAAATCTTTTCTATCTAAATCCAAAAAAGTAGTGTATGAAGATGATTGTCCCTCCTCATCTTTTTCAGGTCTACAAGAAAAATAAACTCTTACTAAATTTTCAAAAACTAAAGTACTAGTACATTGTGCAAAACTTTTCATCCATTCTCGGTTGATACCATCGTTGTAAGTTGTTGGATCAAAAATTTGACCTATTTTTTTCCATTTCATATTAAAACGTATTCATTTAATTGTTTTTTAATATCCTCCAAACTATTAAACATTATTACATCTATAATACTAAGATAGGGGATAAAGTTGTAGTCAAATTGGTTGTAAATAAAACTTTTCATTTTTATAAAGTTAAGTTCAATACTATTTTTAGCAAACTCTTCCTTTGAATATAAATCTGTTCCTCCAATTGCATTGATGTATTTTGAAGCGTTCAATTTTTTACAAATAGCAATCACTTTATCCTGTGACTTTAATTTATGGTCGATGTCTATGGAGGACGAAACTATAATCGGTGTCGATATTTCTAAATATGAATTGAGTATTTTCAAACTTTCATATATGAATAAAAACAAATTTTCACTCTCCAATTTTAATATTTCGTCCAATATTATTTTTCCTTGTTTATAAAAAGGTGATTTAGAGTATGAAATATTTATAATATTTTTTATATCGTTTCTAAAAACTTCCCAATTTTGAGAAAGTTCTCTTTGGTCCACATTCAAATAATCAGAATCTTTTTTTAGTGGTAATGTTATCATTCTATCAACACCGTTAAAAAAAATACGATTCCTATTTATCCACCCTTTTTTTGTATATTTTATATTGTCATAAATTACAAACTCGTCAACAGAATTAATTAATTGAAAATATCCAATGTAAGGGATAAAATATGGTTGCATTATAGCAATTTTCTTACTCATTTGATGTGTAAATTGGAAATTTTGATAGATCAGGATATGTCATCTCAACATCTTCGTTATGTTTAGGTCTACCTTCTATATCATAAAATTGATTCATAAATAACAATCCTCTTGTTGCCAACTCAGGCATCATATAAAAGTTCCAACCTAACATATCAAAATAATCATCGTGATAGGATGTTTCTCTTCTACCTGAAAATCTCGCTCGTTTGAACCAAAGCATGGCATCTCTATCGTCAGTTAATATTGCCCCTCCTTTACTTAGCTTTAAGAGTTTATAAGGTCCTGTAAATGAGACACAAATGTGTGTATTAGGTTTGTACATATTGGTTGTAAATCTTAACGCAGAATCCCAAACTCTACTACCTTTTAACTCATAATCCCCTTTTATAGTTTCCCCTTCTTGTTGTTCAAATTTAACTTTCAATCCGGCATGTTTTATTTCACACGGAACAGAAGGATAAGTTCTATTAGGTATGGTTATAGTATCGCCAGTTATCCTTTTAGAAATATTTTTTTCATAATATAACGATAAAAAAAGAGCATTACTCATATTATCTAACGTTATTGCATATGGTGCTCCCGTGTAATCACATAAAGCCTTCTCAAAATCTTCAGTAACTTTGTAAATTCCTTGTGCCATTTTTTTTGAAAAAAATATAATAGATTATCAACTAAAAACAAATATTATAGTTGAAATTTACCTGCACATTATTATTCTTTGTATGAAACTATAACATAATGGCTCTTCCAAAAATTTACTCACACTGCTCGTATATTGGTGATACAGGATATAATAATCACAGCAGAGATTTTTTTAGACATTTATCTAAGTATTGTGAAATTAAAATTAGAAATTTTACGGTTGGAAAATCTTGGAAATCATTTAATTCTGAACCACACAATGATGAAACTTATTTCACAGAAATAGATAAAAAATTATTATATGAACAAATCTTGTGGAATACAGATGGTTCAAGGGGTAATTTCAAAATTTACGAAGATCCTAAAAAAGAATGGAAACACGATTTGAATATAGTGTTGTGTGAAACTGACCATTATATATTTTATGATTCATATTTAGGCCCTAAAATCGCATATAATGTATGGGAAACAACATTACAACCTGAAAATTATTTTAAGAAACTGTTGGAGTTTGACGAGATGTGGGTACCATCCAAGTGGCAGAGGGATTGTATGGTGAAACAAGGATATCCTTCGAACAAAATAAAAGTTGTTCCTGAAGGGGTTGATGACGAAATATTCTTCCCTGATCCGCAAGCTTCTCATGAAGTAACATCAGATGGTAGGTTCAAATTTTTCTTAGCTGGAAGGTGGGACTATAGAAAATCAACAAAAGAAATTATTGAAACCTTCATAAAGACATTTGACAAATCAGAAAAAGTCGATTTAATAGTATCAATAGATAATCCATTCTCTAATGACGGACTAACCTCAACAGAAGAACGATTAGATTTTTACGGATTGAGGGATGATCGAATTAAAATTTTACATTTCCCTTCAAGAAGTGAATATATTAGTATATTAAAATCCTGTAATGTTTTTGTTTCTTGCGCCCGATCGGAAGGTTGGAATCTACCTTTAATTGAATCGATGGCTTGTGGGACCCCCTCAATATATTCTAATTGTTCGGGTCAATTGGAATTTGCCGATGGTAAAGGTATTGCTGTTCGGGTTTTAGGTGAAAAACCGGCTAATGAAAGTTCATATAACCATTTCAATGAAATGGTTGGTAATTATTACGAGCCCGATTTCAATGATCTATCGGAAAAAATGAGATTTTCTTTTGAGTTTTATGATCAAATAAAGAAAAAATCAATTGATGAATCTATTGATATTCGTAAAAAATTCAATTGGGATTCTGTTGCAAGACTATCTTCTGATATGATTGAAGATTTCATGATTCGTAAAACTGAAGAAAACAAAACAAAAAATAATAATGTTATAATATCATATTTAGAGGGTCCTAAAGTAGAAATACTAGGGGAAAAACATGAAGAATATTTAATTGAATTTATAGATAAAATCACTATGGAAGTTGTACATTCAGACAACATCACAACTAATATGTGGACTCAATGCTCAAGAAAATATTTCACAGAATGGATTATAAAAATAAATGGTAAGATATATAATGAATTCAATTTAGAAAATAAAAATGTTTTAATTTCCTTAGAATCAAAATCTATAGGGGATACAATTGCTTGGGCCCCTTATGCTATCGATTTTTCTAAAAAACACAATTGTACTGTTTATCTTTCCACATTCCATAACGAATGGTTTTCAAAATTAGACGAATATAAAGATATAAAATTTATTAAGCCAGGTAGTTCGGTAGATTGTTTTGTGGTTTATAGAATTGGTTGGTTTAAGGATTCTAACAACTCTTGGAAATCTTTTGACAGGTATCCAAATCAAGTTAATCTTATACCCCTACAAAAAACTGCATCTGACATATTAGGTCTACCATATTATGAATTGAATTATGGTCTTGATCTTAAGATAGGTCTGAAACCAAATAAAAAGGATTATATTGTTTTTGGTCCTAACTCAACTGCAGGTTGTAAAGAATGGCCTAAAGAGTACTGGTCTTCTCTCGCCAAAATGATCAAAGAATTAGGTTTTGATGTATTCACATTAACTCAAAACCCATATCAAATCGAGGGAACAAAAAACATTAATGGTAAAAATTTCAACGAAGTAGCAACTTATTTATTTCATGCCAAGGCATTCATCGGTTTAGGATCTGGTTTATCTTGGTTGAACTGGTCTATGGGAAAACACACTTTTATGATCAATGGATTTACTAAAGATGGCCATGAGTTTAGTTCAAACTTAACAAAAATTTATAATCGCGATACTTGCATATATTGTTGGAATGATGAAATCTTTACTTTCGATCCAGGAGATTGGGATTGGTGTCCTGTTTACAAAGGCACTTCAAAACAACATATATGTCAAAAATCTATAAAACCTGATCAAGTTTATGATCAATTAAAAACATTTTTATGAACTTAGAAAATTTTGACTGGGGGGCAACCTCAGAAGAATTCAAAAATTTATCAATTAAAGAACACTTTCAAGATAAAATTTATTTGAGATATTTTGATGTCGATAAAAATGACATTGTTGTGGACATTGGATCCTCTGTTGGAGATTTTATTTGGTCTATTTTAGATAAAGAACCTAAACACATTTGGGTTGTAGAACCCATAGTTGATAACTTTATTTCTCTTAAAAATAATTTAATGGGTCACCAAGTTTCATTTTTACATGGGGCGATATCAAATTATAAATCAATGACTATAAAATGGGATGGTAAGGTTTCTAATCCAACAACAAAAACTTTTAACGAATTTATTAAAGACAATTATTTAGAAAAAATAAATTTCCTTAAGGGAGATTGTGAAGGATGTGAGTATGATATATTTCAAGATGAAAACATGGATTTTTTAATTAATAATGTTTCAAAAATAATTTTTGAGTTTCATCTAAATAGTCCAGTTGAAAAAGCTTTATTTAGGAATTTTAGAGATACCTATATTAAAAAATTCAAAAAAGTTATAATAAACTCTGTTGATGGTGTTAATATAGAATGGGATCTTTGGAATGAGCATTTTATTGAATACTATCAACAAGTATTGATTTATATTGATAATAGATAGCTATATTTTCTTGTAATTATATCCCAACGCTCCCATCAAATAAAATAATTCCTGATCTTCTCTGATAATATTTTTTATATCATCAGGTAAACTAATTTGATTGAATCTATCGTGAACGTCTTTGGTACTACCGAAAGAACTCTCAGTACCCTTAATTCTCTCGATTTTGAATATTTCTTTGGTATTTAGGTTTTTTTCCAAGAATTTCTTTCTTATAATCTCGTTACTTGACCAATCTTCGAATTTAATATATTCAACCTTACTGTTAACACAAGCCCTTGCATGATTTTTCCATTTCTCAATGAATTCTTTTCTAACATCAAAGATCTCGTAGCCAACATTTTCATTTTTTTTAATTCTCGAAGCTAAAATGTTAAAAAAATCCCTAACAATTAAAAATCTTCCCTTATAATCAAATGACTTTTTAGCCACCCCATAAACAGAATTAGGACCTACGAATTTATGTTTTAACGAAAAAAGTCCAAAATCCCAATCACACTCTTCATATCCCACCATTAGAGAAGATATTTCATCTATATTTTGATTTATAAAATTAAAAGAGCCTTCTACGTCATGAGATCCTTCATCTAATATATAAAAATTAGTATCTGCCGCTCTTGTAAATTTATATTTCCATTCAATTTGAAAACCAACTAAATTATTGAGAATCCAATTCATAAATGCATGATGTCCTGATCTACCTAGTCCTATGACTTCATATAGTTCTATCTTTTCCATTAATCAATCATAAAAAATATCAATCAAAAATGAAGTTAAATTATCTTCAATTAATATTCTATTTTCAATTTTTCAACATCAATTCTTTCTGCTTGTATGAAATAATAACAATTAATATTTGATGTATTTGATCCAATTATTACATCATTGTTTTTAACCTCAACAAAATAAAGTTCTTGGTGTGATCCTACAGATGTTAATTGTACTGAAATTGTTTTATAATCTATTAAATTGATCCAATGATCTGGAAGAGTAATGATATTGGAATTTGCAATTCCTCTTACATATACTCCATGTTCAGGTCCTTCTAAAACACCATACCTCAATCTGAACCCTTCTTTACTTGGGTGTGGTATATCAAATGACTTGGACGCCGCAGATAGTGAACCCGTTATAATGGTATCACCTGTGATTCTAAGGGTTGTACCGTCGAAGGTCATCTTTATCTCAGCCTGAGCTTCCCCTTGGGTTCCAGTTGCTGTAAGTACCCTATTGTTTGCATTATCAATAATATTAGCAACACCTGATGTTCCACTTGATCCGGATGTTCCTGATGAACCTGACGATCCTGATGTACCTGAGCTACCACTTGTTCCTGAAGATCCAGATGTACCTGAAGAACCAGATGTTCCACTTGATCCAGAAGATCCTGATGTACCAGAAGATCCAGACGTTCCACTTGATCCAGAAGATCCTGATGTACCTGAGCTACCACTTGTTCCTGAAGAACCAGAAGATCCAGATGTACCTGAAGAACCAGAAGATCCTGATGTACCTGAAGAACCAGATGTTCCACTTGAACCAGAGCTACCACTTGTTCCTGAAGA
>Ga0078894_10003764_pt1 | contig 11516 bp, 11 predicted proteins | sample LauGreSu1BDMLBSD_2_FD_67506 | JGI IMG/M metagenome (GOLD analysis project Ga0078894, IMG submission 67506) | Freshwater lake microbial communities from Lake Michigan, USA - Su13.BD.MLB.SD (version 4) (version 4) | ecosystem: Environmental > Aquatic > Freshwater > Lake | place: Lake Michigan... | reverse complement strand
CCTTGATAACGACCTCTTTTACATGGACCGCACCATGATGGTCTTTGGAGACGCTAAAAAGGTCGTCGAAGATATGGTTAAAGCCGTGGAGTGACATATCAAAAGTTAGGTCAGTTCCCCAGCTAACCTTGCGTTACTGCAGCGCGGGACTTTTCACGCCGAAGACTATTGTGATTTTGTAATCTTTAAAAAGATAAAGAAGTCGGTGGCTTTCCAGCCACTTCTGAGGCTTCTGGAGCAGCAAGAGCGGCTTGAGAAGTTTGCGCATTTTTTTTAACAGGCTCAGCTTTGAGAATTCTTCTCTGTAGGAGCCCGAAGTGATTAGCAACTGGTCTTTCCAATCTAAAGGAATTAACTTAACAATTTCAGCAGGATAAGGCCTAAACATTGTATCAATCGGATCGGGGTGATAAGGATAATCGTTTGGGACGCTCACTAACAAGGCGTCTCCGGCTTTCATTTTAGAATAGATATTGCTCAATAAATTGCTTCGTAAGATTGGGGTGACGTGTTCAAGTACGTTGCAAAGGATAAATAACTTTGGGCCCTCAAACCGATCGGAGAATTTAAGCGCATTTGGCCCATTAAGGTCTATCACTAAATCCACCCCCGGAAACCCACATGCGTCAATATTTATAACTCTTACTCCCATTGATAATAAAGGTTGGTAGAGATTTTTCTCTACCCATGGTTTCAGTTGGCGAAGCTGTTCTACATTACCACTACCCAGGTTAATTGCGACCTTGAAATTCAATGACTGATGGTGTTTGCCAATAATGCTTTTTATTATTTCGCTTTCTGCTTCTCTCATGATTCTTTGATTGTTTAGATGGAATAATTGGAGTGTGATTTATTTCTTGTTGTCCGATGAACAATGCAGTCTTAGAATCAATACTAGCAAAAAACATTTTTTTCAAAAATTTTTTGGTGCTGTATAAAAATGTGCGGAACAGACTATTTACCTAAGGCACGGATTGTTGTCTCTTTGCAATCTGCAGTAATTCTCGGGGGTACGGACATTTTAATGGTAAGATTTTGTCAGGATTAAAAATTAACTCAAATCTTCGCATCGCTATCTTCGGCGCCCTGATCTTAGTAATTTATCGGGTAGCGTCAGTTTTTATCGCGCCGTTACCTCTGCATGTTGATGAGGCTCAGTACCTAGGTTGGTCCTACCAGCTAGATGCGGGGTACTACTCGAAGCCGCCTTTCATTGCGTGGATTCTGGGGCTTAATCGGTTCGGTTGTCAGTTGCTTGGTGTTGAGAGCCTTGAGGGTTGTTCCCGAGCGTCTCAGTCTGTTGCGCTCGCTCTCGCATCAACTTTCTCTGGTCTCTCCTCCTGGGCCTTATTTCGAGACCGAAGAGTTGCTGTACTTACCGCAGTCCTTTTAATTTCATCGCCTTTGTTTGGTTTTTATTCCTTGTTTGCAACAACTGACGCCTGGCTTTTGATGTGGTGGTCAATAGCGCTTTGGCTCTTCATATTGGCTGCTCATCCTAATCACCTCGGTATACGGCTTTGGGTGCTTTGCGGGATAGTAGTTGGATTTGGATTGTTGACAAAATACTCAATGGGAATTTTTGTTTTGAGCGCTTTTATTTGGGTAGTCATCTCAAAGGGGCTTATTAGGTTGGGGCCTTGGATTGCAATATGTTCAGCGATACTGGTGTTTCTTCCCAATATAGTTTGGAATTATCAGAATGACTTCCCCACAATAACCCATCACATCCACATATCACAAGTTCAAAGTTTATCGGCAGAGGCATGGAACTTTAGCCGAAACATCAAGTCCTTTTCTGAATTTTTTAGCTACCAGTTCCTGCTCTTGGGACCGGTGGCTATGTTAGGTTTCCTAAGATTTGTTATTAAGCGAAATACCCAAAGCGCGCAGCTCGGAAGGGAGTGGCAGCTCTTGTTAGTGTTTGCTCTCCCGATGTTAATAATTATCTCTATTCAGGCATTCTTATCACGTGCCCATGTTAATTGGGCCGCCCCTGCATATATTGCTGTTGCGGTTTTAATTGTTAATGTCTGGCTCGGAGTGCCAAAAAATGGGGAAAGCCGAACGGGAAAATCTCTTTACCTCACCACAATTACCGTAGGCGTAGTTTGCTCACTTTTTTTTGTGCATGGCTTGAAGCTCATCTATTGGAATCCGGATAGCTTGCAGTTGCGCGCCTTGGAGGGCCTTAGAGGCTGGAAGGAAGCCTCTCTTCGCTTATTGTCGTTAGCTGAGGAGAAACATATGGCGATCGTCGCAGAGGATAGACGACTATTGGCTACGCTACATGCTTATCGTGGTGGTCGAGCAATATTAGTTTTAGCTTATGATTCTGCTGGCCATAAAGATAATCACTACACTTGGTTTTCTAATATAGACAGTAAACGTCAAGAGTCCGGGCAAGAGTTTATCTGGGCAATGGTTGGGCCCGAGATGTCCTCAAAAATGCTAGAAAGTCGCGATCAACTACTTCTTAGCCGGGAGTTTACAAGCGCCCCCGGTTTTTTCGCTGTGGTCGGAAGGGGTGAAAAAATCTTCGTTCGAACAGGAAACTTCAATAGGATTAGGTGATAGCGTGAATAAATTCACTGACGAACAGCAGTTTAAATTATTTGCGATTAATCGAAGTCGGAAAGCATTAATAGTTGGTGGACTATCTTGCGTGGGACTCGGATTTTTATTCTTTTTCTTCCCGGAAATAGACTTGTTGTTTAGTGGCTTATTTTACGATTCGTCTATTAATAGCGATGGTGTAACTAAGAAATTTTGGCTGAGAAACTCGGAGTTGTTAAGATTAAGTTTTTGGTTAGTGGATGTTGCCTCTCGTATAGTCCTTGTGCTCGCAATGATTATCACTCTATTTCAATTGTGGAGTAGAGGCAGACTTTTACTCGCATCTTTAATTGTTACGATAAGTCTGATATTAGGCCCGGCTTTTACCGTAAATTCGATTTTTAAAGAGCATTGGGATAGGGCTCGCCCTGGTCAGATTGTCGACTTCGGTGGCGACAAAGCGTTTAGTCCGGCATGGGCCATTTCTGATCAATGCACAAGGAATTGTTCATTTACGAGTGGTCACGCCGCGGCAGGTTTCGCTTTTATTGTTGGCCACTTTGTTTCGAGAAACCTCTTATGGCTCTGGTTGGGGCTTATCTCTGGGGCGTTAATCGGCCTCACGAGAATTGCTGTTGGCGCCCACTTTCTTAGCGATGTTGTATTTTCTTTTTATGTGGTTTACTTGGTAACCGCAATAACGACGTTGGCCTTAACTAGAATCCGGGCCACCAAATAAGAACTATAGGTAGATTAGAATGCCAAAAGTGTCGATCGTAATTCCGGTTTTCAACGAAAAAGACAACATTAGTTCATTAGTTTCCCAGATAGAGTTGGAGTTATCCGATTCTGGTCTCAGCTATGAGTTAATTTTGGTTGACGACGGATCAGATGATGGAACAGACCGGTTAATGGAGTCTTTGAGTGCGGATCACGAGCTGCTGCGCTGCGTCTATTTGATACGCAACTACGGACAATCGACTGCTCTACAAGCAGGTTTTGATGCTGCTTTAGGAAAATATATCGTTACTCTTGATGGTGATTTGCAAAATGACCCCTCGGATATTCCTAAGCTGATTGATATTTTGGAGAGAGATGCTTCAGTCGATTGCGTAAGTGGATGGAGACGGCGTCGGCAGGATGCTTCACTCTCAAGAAAAATACCCTCACGAATCGCTAATGCTCTTATATCAAGAGTAACCAAAGTACGGCTTCACGATTACGGGTGTGCATTGAAAGCGTATCGGGCAGAAATCATTCAGAACTTAAGACTTTACGGGGAACTTCACCGTTTTATTCCGGCACTTGCATCTGAGGTTGGCGCGAGAATTATTGAGGTTCCAGTTAACCACCGCGCTCGAACAGCCGGTGTATCAAAGTATGGTATCGATAGAACATTTCGCGTACTGCTGGACCTGTTATGGATAAGATTTACTCTGCGCTTCCTTCACCGGCCGATACACGCTTTTGGGGGGCTAGCGATCCCAATGCTGTTCGCAGGCGTAGGGATTTTAGGCTGGCTCGCCATCGAGAAGCTTCTTTTTGGGGCGGATATCGGGGGTAGGCCGCTGTTAACCCTCGGGGTGCTGGTGACCTTGGTTGGCGTGCAACTTATCGCGACGGGACTGATTGGCGAATTATTGGTACGTATTTATCATGAGCCAAGGGGGCGCGCACAATACATAACCAGAAATGCACACAACAAAAGGTAGTACGTTATCGTCGGTGCGACAAATATTAAAACGCTATCTGAGGGTAATTCTTGGGGTAGCTCTTTTAGCGGCACTTCTTTCTCAGATTCAGTGGGATAGCCTAATGAGGGCTGTTACGGCAGTGAACGGGGGTTTTTTTACCCTCGCAGTGGTGATAGCTGGATTAGCAAATCTGGTCTGTGCATTCCGATGGGCGAGAATTGCAAATTTATTAGGTGTTCAATTGAGTAAGGACAGTGCGGTAAATATTTATTTTCGCGGAGTGGCTGCCAACACAATTTTACCGGGCGGAATTATAGGAGGCGATCTATACCGCTCTGTCGTTCTATGCCGTTATGGCGCCACGAAGCTGAGAGCTGCAGCTATAGTTTTTTTAGATCGAGTTAGTGGTCTTTGGGCACTGAGCCTTTTTTCGCTCTTGGCGATCGGCATTTTGTTCCTCTCTGGGCCTCCTGATTTCAGTTCGAACAAAATCGGTATGGTCCTCTACGCTAGCTTTTTAATTACTGGCGGATTGCTTCCATTGTCTTTGATCTTTGTTAAGAAAACGGAATTCAGCGTACTGCGTAAAACTCTTATTTTTTCCTGGCTCTCTGCAAGTTTTTCAGTCGCTACTTTCTATCTTTGTTTGCTATCTGTGGGTGTGGAGGTTAGTTTATTAAGCGTTTTCATTGTGTCTACAGGCGTTTTTTTAGGGGCTTCTTTACCTGCATCGATCGGTGGTTTTGGCTCCAGAGAACTTGCTTCAGTTTTTTTCCTCTCCTTTTTTGGAGTTACAGTCGAAGAGAGTTTTCTTGCTTCAGTTCTGTTCGGCCTAACCGGGTCAATTCAAGGGGCTATTGCTATTGTCCTAGATAGAGCGGTCAAGACTAAGAGATAGACTTTAGAGGAAAAACTTGCGCTCGCCACAAACCTCCTCAAACACAGCTAAGCAGAAAAACTTGATCCGCACCCACATGTTGTTGTTGCATTTGGGTTTTTAATTACGAACTGAGATCCCTCGAGATCTTCTTTGTAATCAATCTCTGCGCCAACTAGATACTGATAGCTCATGCTGTCAATTAAAAGCGTTACCCCATTTTTTTCCATGGCGGTATCGTCCTCGTTTACGGCCTCATCAAATGTAAATCCGTACTGAAAGCCGCTGCACCCACCGCCTTGAACAAAAACTCGAAGTTTCAACTCGGGGTTGCCCTCTTCGTCAATCAGCGCCTTCACTTTTGAGGCAGCAGAATCGGTAAATACTAGCGGCAGCGGCATCTCTAGATTAGTTGTTTCAACGGCAGCGTTCATATTGCACTCCTTTTGAATTCGGTTCACGGCATCACCGGAACATGGGTGAGGCCAGCGGTCTCTGGCAGGCCAAACATAATGTTCATACATTGGACAGCCTGACCAGAGGCGCCTTTCACTAGATTATCCTCCACCACTAGGATTACGAGAAGATCACTTTCCGGTGGCCGGTGAACTGCGATTCGCACGAAATTTGATGCCCGCACTGACCGGGTTTCGGGGTGGCAGCCTGCGGGAAGCACGTCCACAAAGGGTTCCGCGGCAAATCGCTCTTCGAAAAGACCTTGAAAATCGAAACTCTGGGCATGAGCTAATACCCTTGCATAAAGTGTGGAATGAATCCCCCGAATCATGGGGGTGAGGTGGGGAACGAAGGCGATTCTCAAGTCATTGGCACCCTGCGCCTTTCCTGCGCTTGCCGCAATCGCTCGTAGGCCCTGGGTGATTTCCGGCCAATGCCTGTGGCCTGTAACTGCATAGGCCTTGAAGTTGTCGCTAGCCTCAGCCATCAAAATTCCCATCTCGGCTTTTCTGCCGGCGCCACTCACCCCCGATTTACAGTCTGCAATAAGGCTTGTTGTATCGACTAAGCCACCGTGCTCCAAGACAGGCAAAAACCCCAACTGAACACTAGTTGGGTAGCAGCCTGGTAGGCCGATTAGCTTTGCCGCTCGAATAGCCTCACGGTTAACTTCAGGAAGTCCGTAAACCGCCTGCGATAAGAGGTCCTTGCAGGTGTGCGGTGCGTTGTACCAACGCTCGAACTCCGTTGGGTCTTTAAGTCTAAAGTCTGCGGCTAAGTCGATTACTTTTACTCCCGCATCCAGAAGTGCGCGTGCCTGCTCCATCGCAACCCCATGAGGTGTTGCAAAAAACACAACATCGCAGCCCGACAGCGGCGCTGATTTTGGCTCAGAAAACTTTAAGTCGATACATCCCCGTAGAGAGGGGAATAGTTGCGCCACCGGCAACCCAGCTTCTGAGCGGCTCGTGATGGCTAATATCTCTGCATGGGGGTGTTGGGTCAAAAGCCTTAGTAGCTCCACGCCCGTGTAGCCTGTACCGCCAACAATTCCAATTTTCACCATGGGTACCCACTCTTTGATCGACATGTTCCAGATAGTACAGAAACAAAAAACCCCTCGGAGAAGCTCTCGGAGGGGTCTGTTGCGAGGGGTAAAACCTTTCGGTTTTGAACCCCTGATTTAAGAGGAGCCTTTTTTACCGCTTCGAGAACTGCTTGCGTTTGCGTGCTTTATGCAGACCCACCTTCTTACGCTCAACCTCTCGAGCATCTCGGGTGACCAACCCCGCTTTCGAGAGCGGGGGCTTTAGCATGGCGTCGTAATCAATCAAGGCACGGGTTAGGCCATGGCGCACTGCGCCCGCCTGACCAGACTCGCCCCCACCATGAACGTTCACCATAATGTCAAAAGTGCTGTTGTGATTCGTGAGCACCAAGGGCTGCATCACAATCATGCGACCGGTCTCGCGAGAGAAATACTTATCTAAGGGCTTACCGTTAACCACAATGTTGCCCTTGCCGCTTTTGATAAACACCCGGGCAACTGAGCTTTTACGCCGTCCCGTTCCATAGTTATATTCACCTACCATAATTTTTCCTGATATCTCTCTAAGAGCAAAAACGATTCAAATTAGACTGAGAATTGCTTTGGTTGCTGCGCGCTGTGGGGGTGGCTCTCGCCCGCGTAAATCTTTAGCTTTTTGATCATTGCGTAACCTAACGGCCCTTTTGGCAACATGCCCTTTACGGCAATTTCAAGGGCTCGACCCGGGAACTTATCCTGCATCTTGCCAAAGGTTGTCTCGGAAATTCCGCCGGGGTACCCCGAGTGCCGGTAATACTTTTTTTGTTCTGCCTTATTCCCCGTCACACGGATCTTGTCAGCATTAACGACAACGATGAAATCTCCCGTGTCTACATGAGGTGTGAATTCCGGCTTATGCTTGCCCCGCAGACGGTGTGCCAAAGAAGCAGCCAAACGGCCCAAAATCACGTTCGTAGCATCTACTAGGTACCAACCTTGGTCTGTTGTCTCAGCTCTTGCGGAAAAAGTTTTCATCTTTAAACTCTGTACGGGATATTGTCGAGACCGCCCATTTGTCGCGGATCGCAGATCATACTGGTTTCTTGCCGGTGCAGCAAACCCAGAAAGACCCCCAAGCGCTAGCGCTTGGGGGAGAAATCCACCCTTTAAGAAAGAAGAGCGGAGGAGACATCCGTTATCGTAGGCCAAATCTCGCTGCAGAGCAATATTTCAAAGGCGTTCAAATTCCGGATTGTGAAATAAGGGACGGATGAACTGTTAGGGAGTCTCGTCGAGATTTCTTGTGTGAGGGGGGCTGGTCAGTCGGAGAACTTGCAGCCCTAACTATTGAAAAAGCTTAGAGCAAACTCATAAGCGGTGTGTCGAATCATCAATGAGTAAATTGGAATTTTCGTGAAACCGAATGATTTTAAGAATTTAAACGAAATTCGAGCTGAAATCGATCGCGGGCTTTACGACGCAGCAGAGATCCGATTGGCGCACATTCAAACTCAGATTTCATCCGAATTATCGATAGAATTTCTCAAGGGCTACCTGGCCTTTTGCCGGGGCCAATTTGGCGTCGCACTAGCCATATGCGAGAAACTCAACATCAATCACGGAAAAGCTGATGATGTAGCGGTCTTGGAAACGCTATCCAAGCTAAACCTTGGTAATCCGCGCGGTGCCTGGAGAACTCTTGGTGATATCCAAGACCCGCTCAAGAAATACAATACGTTATTGCAAATGGGACACTATTTCGTTGAGCGAAGAATACTCGTCGTCGCAAAAGAGATTTACAAGAAGGCCCTAGACCTAATTCCCCAAGGCAAAGAAGCGGCAACGAATTTGGGAAACATTTATCTCGAAGAGGGTCAAGCTCATGAAGCGCAAGACATCTTAAACGCTATCGGGCGACTTGATCCTACATACGCTCCGGCACTGATGTCATTGGTAGTCGCTCAGGAGGCTATCGGCGCGATTGAGCCGGGGCTTCAAACAATGGACATGTTGCGCAAACAAAATATTCAAACGGAACAACTCGATTGGATTGAAGCAAAGCTTCTGTATCAAAAAGGCGAACTCGAAATTGCCAAAAAGAAAACCGAAAAACTATTAAAAAATAATAGCGAAGACTTTCGATATTGGCAGACTCTGGCTGTAATTACCTCGGCATTGGGTGGGCCGAGATCAGCGCTATCCTTTATAGATCGAGCAATTGGACTTAATCCAGAATCGGCAAGCGCAAAACTTGATAAGGCGATTTTCCTGTTAGAGCTCCATAGGTATTCAGAGGCGTGGCCGCTTTATGCAGAACGCTGGAAATTGCCGGGACTTTGTCGAGAGATCGAGCAGCTCGGGCTCCCTGTACTACTAACGCCACAGCCAGGCAATCGAATAATTATATGGGCCGATCAGGGCTTAGGAGACCAGTTACTCTATGGAAGGTTAATACGCCTTGCCAAAAAAGATCTACAGGATCTTGTTGTTCTGACAGATGCACGAATACTCAATCTATTTAAACGGTCACTTCCTGAGGTTGAGTTCAAGACTATCGATAAATTTCAACACCAAGATAGATTTGACGGCATAACACCGTTAAGTGAGCTCCCAAGACTATATATCCAATCGGATAAAGATTTAAATTCAATTCCGCAACTAGATCTCGTCCCCTTCAGGGCCTCACTAGCGGATCAGGATCTCCCTGGGGAGGGCTTAGGTAAAAACCGTGTGCTAGGCCTCAGTTGGAAAAGCACCAACCAAAAAGTTTCAAATCGCAAAAACGTTGATCTCTTAAAAATGATTGAAATAGTAAAAGAGCTCAAATCGCAGAATATTTCTAAGGTCAAAAGCCTGCAATTTTTATCTGAACAACAAGAGCTCGACCTATTGGCGGATCATTTCATGAGTGACTTCGTGCCTGACGGTGGTGATGACATTTACAATGACCTTGAAAAATTTGCTAACCTAGTCCGCTCCTGCACACATATTTTGACCGTTAGTAACTCAGTGGCACATTTTGCTGGATCCTTGGGAGTCAATACAATGTTAATCATGCCTTACCCAAATCAAACGCATTGGTATTGGGCGAACCAAGGGGGGCAATCCATTTGGTATAAATCGTTGAAGTTAATCAGTGTTACAGATCCGAACATTAATGAAAAATTGAAACGTTGGATCTCTAATGTTTAAGATCGAAGAACACGCTATCACCCGCTTTGTGTTTCTGCATATCGGTCAGAATGACTTCCCAAAATACCTTGTGGCATCAATACGCGAGCACATGCCCGCCGCAGAAATTATTCAGTGTTCAGATGACAGGGCACAAGAAATTTCGGGCATTGACCGACTATTCCGCCTTAAAGACTATGACGGGAAACTCATGACTTTCCGGCTAAGAGCATTTGCAGAGTTAGAATTGCTTAAGGAAGCAATTTACCTCGATACCGATATTTTATTATTGCGATCATTCAACACGAGGGAGCTAATTCCCGAGTCAACGGTTGGGCTTTGCCGTCGCCACTTTTACCGTAATGACTTGATGAACATGCAGTTTGGAAACCTACTTTTTACCGAGTTTAAGTCAAAGACCGTTGACGATGTATTCCCCTATATCGCAAGCTTTACAATTACTCCTGACTATTCATTTTGGCGCAAAGCGTCAGAATGCTTGCTGAACCTGGAGGCTAGATATCATTATTGGTTTGGTGACCAAGAGGCTATAAAACGGCTAAGAGCAGAGGAATTAATTGCATTTTCTGACGTTTCCGAAGCGGTGGTGTCATGCCTGCCTGAGTTTTTAAGTAAAGTTGCAAATCCGCTTGCAGTTCATTTTAAGGGCGCTCATCGTAAGAAACTAATGCTCCAGAGAATGACCCATGGAAGAGTTTAGTAAATCCGTTGCTCGAGATGCTTTCCTGTCAGGCAATAAGTTTTTTCAAGCGAAGAATTATCTTTCGGCAGAAAACTGCTACCAGAGAAGTCTAGAGTACTTACCAGAAAATTCCTCAACGCTAGACAATCTTATTTCTGTTTTATTAATACAAGAAAAGTTTATAGATGCTTATTCTTACATCCTGAAAAGACTCCGGATAAACCCATTTTCGGCTAGTACTTGGCATAACAAGGGATTAATTCATTTAAATGAACAGAACTTTGTTAAAGCGCTTGATTGCTTAGAGACAGCGCTCCAATTAGATCCCTCCTTCGGAGTTGATGCTTTTAACCTTGGTCTATCCGAGTTGGAGAAGTCTGATGCACAAGCTAAGTTGCGGCATGAAGCTATTCAATCAGGCGACGCTTTTTTCATGCAAAACAGGTTTGTTGACGCTCTAGGAAGTTATAGCCACTCTAGTTCGCTTGGTGACCATAGCAGAACAACCCAGTTGAAGATATTGTCTTGCCACTTAAATTTAAAGCGACTTGAGCCTGCGGAGAAGTTAGCAAAGGAATTACTTCAGGCGGAATGTATTGAACCGCAGTTGATTTTTCTTGCGGCTATTTTCTACTTTCAGTTGGGTTGTCATGAAGAGTGCAAGCGGTATTTAGACAGCTATGTTACCAATGGTCCGCCAAATTATGAAGTGAAGTTAATGCTTGGAATACTTGAGGGTGAAGTGAAGAACTTCGAAGTCGCTGAAGATATATTCAGCGATTTGATCCGATCTGAACCCGGGGATTACCGGGCGCTTATGCACTTAGGGGTTAGTCATCACAGGCGGGGCTCTTACAAGGATGCTCAGCAGTACTTGGTTAAGGCATATGAGCTTAATCAGAGCACTCCTGCACTGCTTATGAACATCGCTTTAGTTTTTGATGATCTCGATGAGGTAGACGAAGCCAAGCGCTATGCAGAGTTAGCAGTTCAGGGTGACGCAGATAATCCTCTAATTCGTACAAACCTCGC
>Ga0078894_10003763_pt1 | contig 11516 bp, 12 predicted proteins | sample LauGreSu1BDMLBSD_2_FD_67506 | JGI IMG/M metagenome (GOLD analysis project Ga0078894, IMG submission 67506) | Freshwater lake microbial communities from Lake Michigan, USA - Su13.BD.MLB.SD (version 4) (version 4) | ecosystem: Environmental > Aquatic > Freshwater > Lake | place: Lake Michigan... | reverse complement strand
TTCTTTTATTTATTTCCTCTACATGTTTTATTAAAAGATTTAGATATATTTCTCGCTCCCACGGTATCATATTTTCCAATTCAGTTAGGCTGTACTTATGTTCTTGGATTAGTATAAAGTTTGTTTTATACATGTTTTCCAAAGACTCATTCGCCAGCCCTAGTCGAAAAAATCAACAAATTTATCCAAAACAACCTTTACTTTCTTTTGTGAATACGGCGACATTTCTTCCGACTCATAGTATATTGAGGGCATTGTATCAAAAAATTTACTCATTTTTTCGTACATATCTTGCGTAAATTGTTCTACAAATTCTTGTAGTTCTTTTTTAGAATAGTCTGAAGCATTATATACAGAATCTTTATCGTAAATTTTATCAATGCAATTTACTATGATATTGAATCCATTTTCTACCAACGGTTTAGATGGATCTACTGATAGAATTGCTCGCATGTTTGGGTACTTCATTTCCACAAACAAAGAATCTGATAATTTTAATCTTTTTTCGTGTTTTGTTGATCTTTTTACTATAACTTTATTTAAATCTACATTTACTTCAAATTTTTTATTTGTATCTGGATCAATAACATTTACTTTGATTACTTCACCTATTGATTTTTCTCTTAATTTTAGAAAAATATATTCAATATCAAATGATGGTAATTCTTCAATATCTACTTTATCGATCAAACAATTTGTTATAACTTGATCCATTGCTTGCAGAATCTGATCATTGTCTTTAGATTCTGCGGCAATTAGAAGAATTTTTTCTTCCTTTACTAAGAATGGTCTATATCTTACTTTTTGACCATTTGATGGTAATTTCATTTCAAAGGTTGCAACGTCAATTTTTGGTAACATTATTTAATCTCCTTAGCGATTATTCGATTTTGTAAATTCCGCATCTTGATATGAGAAAGTGACAGTTTGTTTTAAATATGAATCTCTGTCATCAAAAGACAATTGAGCGGCGTCTATGTTTGTTATTAATACTCTATTGAGTCTAACTGCATATAGTGTATTGCTTGCAGAATCCATAGCAACTATGTTTAAAGTGCCCCATAAATTATTTACATATTCTACAAAATAATCAGATTGACTTTTGGGACTTGCTTTTTCCATAAATGCATACAAATCTGCCGTGGGGTTTCCAGCACCATCCAATCTGAAAGTGATATTGCATGTTTGTGCCGGTAATTTAGCATATGGGATTTTAATTATGGGTTGTGTGTTATATTGAAAATCGGCAGTACCAAGAGCGAGTGCAGGAAATTCAACAGATTCTACTAAAATTTGATATGCGCTTAATGAAGTTCCTGGCAGAAAAATATCTACAGAAAATCTGTTTGGACGCACCAAACCGGTTATTGCTCTTAAACTACTGGCTACATCTGATGCCATTAAGATACTTCCTTGCGTATTTCAGAATACAAATTTGCTGGATTTACTCCCTTAAAAACTGGAAGAAACGCAAAATTTGTCCATTCTTCTGGTGTTGTTATTTTAGGTTTACCCATTATGTTTTTTGGTAAATAATTGTTAAAAACTGTGCCATAATATTTAGCAAATATTTTCTTATTCAACAAGGACAAAATTTTAACTCTTACCTTTTGGGGATCTCTTTCGTTGTAATTATACAAAAGATTATTCATCAGTAGAATCATTTTAAATCTATCCATTGGTGGTATATAATGCAAATTTATTCCAGAAAACATCGATCCAGATATGCCTGTTACTATCACTAAAGGATAACGATCAAATATCCTATCCTTAGATTTGGGTATATAACGAAAAAGTAAAACCTGTCCAGTTAATTTTCTTTTTAGATTTTTAGAAGGATCTAGAAGAAATTGCTTATAGTCATCGGGTTTTCCTTTTTGGGATTTGTTTATTCCCCGCATACTATCCCTCAACCACGATATTGCGGTTTGTGGGTTACGATTCGGATTCTGGGGGTTCTTCTTTTCCAAAAAGTTCTTTTTCTGTTATTATTTTAAATTTCCAGTTTCGTTTATTAGCAAATTCTTCCGCGAAAGCCCATTTTGATTTATTTATTTGCCATTCAACAACTTCCTGTAAGTAACCTTTAGTTATTTTCTTTTTCTTTGCGGGTTCTTGACACTTTCTATGGGGTTTTATTTCTACCATATATGTCTGTACAGAGCCGTCTTTTTCTTTAACCTGTATAACAAAATCCACAAAATAACGGTGATAACGCTTATCTACAGGAGAAAGATATGGTATTGGTAGTTCTTCAGAAGCCCAATTTATTATGTTTTCCGTATTATCACAAAATGTCATAAATTTACGTTCCCACAGAGAACGGTACACAATATTATTGGGATCTCCCTTGTACTTAGAGGGATTCTTTGGCTTAAATCTTCCTTTATACGACATACATAGTATTTAGAAAAGGATTAATACTACATGGCAACCAATGTAAATTTAGTACCAACCGATGTTCGTCAAGGTAATTTTGACAGCAATATGATGTATTCCAATATACAAATACTGGAAAACGAAATAGGTGCAGGTAATACCGCAGCAACAATAGCAAACTATTATTTGCAATTACCAAAAGAACTAAGTGATTTGTATAGTGCAGATTGGCAACAAGAAGAATTAGGTGCGGACTTTTTAAATAGATTAGCAATGCGGGTTGCCGGTACTCAAGGACCAGATGTAGATGCAGGAACACTTGGAGATGCTGGTTTAGAGTTGATGGAAAAAATAGGTATTGGTGGATTTGCAAAAGATATTGGTAGACGAAATGGTACTGTAAAAAATCCATTAAATACTTTATTGTTTAGAAATGCAAATTTGCGTCAGTTCCAAATGACTTGGGATTTTATGCCAATTGATAAAACATTTGCTCAAAAATATAGTGATCTATTAAAACAATTAAGAAGTGGAATGCATCCGAGTGTTGGTGGCGTTGGTTATTCAACACCAAAGGTTTTTAAACTCAAAATTGTTGTTGCTCAAAAAACAATTTTTGCTACAGATTTGTGTGCGCTAACAAATATAACCTATAATCCTTTCGGTTCCGGTTTACCTGCATTCCATAAAGATGGTGAACCAGTACACTCTACGTTGACTTTAGAATTTCAAGAACTTCTTCCGCTCACCAGAGAAAAAGTGGAAGAACTTTACAAGTAAAGGTCATAAATGTATTTTAATAAATTGGGAACAACACAATATGGCGATGTAACAATTCCAGACATATTCAAAAGAATTGTTTCACTTTCCTCTGAGTTTAATAAAAGTGATTTAGTTGAACAATATGAAATTTCAGAGGGAGAAACACCCGAAAGTTTATCCTTCTCATATTATGGTAAAGTTGATTATTATTGGGTAATATTAATAACAAATAATATAAAGAGTAGATTCTTTGATTGGCCAATGGCTTCAACAGAATTGGGTTCTTATATTGAAGCAAAATATGGAAACAAAAGTGCTTTGTTCTTTGAGGATACATCTTTGTTGGGATTTAGTAATTTTGGTGAAGTAAAATACGTCACAAAAGATAGTTACAAATTTAAAGTATTTGAATCGGATAGAAACTTAAATAAATTAGTAACAGAAAAAATATCACCATCTCAACTTTTGCAAGAATCTGTAATAAATTTGTTGGATAAAGACGAAAATGTTTTAACAGGTAAAGAAGTACAAAGAGTAGTTTATGAAAATGAAACAGCATTACATCATATAAATTCTCCCTCTGATTCTCGTTTGCTGTTGAATGGTTACATCAACAGTAACACTGGAACTAATAATATTTTTGTTTCAAACACAGATTATGAAACCGCAGAAAACGAAAAACGAAGAAACATTTTCTTAATTAGACCACAATATATTACGACTTTTGTTAGTAATTTTAAATCACTCGCACAGGTAGATTGAAATGATTAATAGCGTTCTACTAACAAATAAACCTACTATAACTTTAAACGGTATTGATATTACCGAAATAGTAACAGGTTTAACTATAACTGAGAGTCTTTTTGATCCAGTTTTGAGGGGTCATTTGACTACTCTTAATACGGCCAGCGCAAATCTATACCAAAGAACAGGTTCGCTTGGAGCATTATCTCCTATTGATTTTTCCATTAATAGTCTGTTTAAAGGAAATACAGAAAAAACTATAAAAACTAAAGACATGTTTGTGTATAAGATAATGCCAGGATCAGAAATACCAGGCACAACTAATACTGAAATCATGTGTTATTTTGCCACTAAACCATTGTTTGTCAACAATAGCAGAATGATATCAAAATACTATGATGATACCATATCAAACATGGTAAAATCTTTTTGTAAAGAAATTGATATACAATGTGATATCCAAGAAACTGAAGGAAAAGTCAAAAGAGTATTCACATACGATTCACCATTTTCCCATATAATTTTATTGTCCAAACAAGCAAGATCTAAAGAAAATCCAAAAAACGTAGATTACGTATTTTATCAAGACATAGACAATAAACACCATTTTATTACTATATCTAAATTTAAAGAAAAAGAAGTAAAATGGAAATATAAAGTATTACAACCACATCCCGAATTAACTACAGAAGAGGCAAAATATAGTGTAATTCGTCATAGTGGTGAGGGGTTTTCTCCTTTCGAAAATGCTTTAGAAGGATTATATTCTTCTGAAATTGTTTCATTTGATAGTACTACCGGAGATTACTTCTCAAAAACCCATGTTTATGATAAAAACAAATATAGTACCATTTCAAATAAAGCCATAATTAACGTAGAAAAAGAATCAGAATTTAAAAAAATAGCAAACAGTGCTGTTGCAGTACGAAGATTTAATAAGCAAAGATTTTTACACGATTGTTCAGAAGAACCGGCAGGACAAGATGGTGTTGGTTTACAAGACGATTGGGCTGGAAATCGAATGGGTTCCATGCAGCAAATGGACCAAATTGTAATGTATTTAAATGTACCCGGTAATAGTGAAATGAAAGTTGGAGATTTAATAGAAGTTCGCAAGATGCTGAATGAAGCATATATTGAACAATCCGGAGTTCAGATGCAAGAGAAAGATGTATTTTTGACTGGCAAATTTTTAATTACAGCAATATCACATGATATCAGTTTAAAAAGTGGTGGAACTGCTGGTACTCCATCTTCAACATATACGATGCGTATAAAGGCAGTAAAAGATTCTAAAGGAGATGAATATGCCTAATAATCATTTGGGTGATCCTACATTTAGGTGGTGGTGGGGTTGTGTTGAAGATAGAATGGACCCATTACAAAAGGGAAGAGTTCGAGTCAGAATACATGGCTATCATAGTCCATTTAAAAAAGATATCCCAACGGAGGGATTACCTTGGGCCGAGGTGATTCAACCAGCCACAACTGGTAATTCACCGCAAGCGACAGCGGTAGGTTTACATGAGGGGTTATGGGTTTTTGGATTCTTTAAAGATGGTGTCGAGTGTCAACAACCTGTGGTTGTCGGTTGGTTGCCAACTTTACCAGAAGAACCCCCAAAGGAAGAAACCAAAGGTATTGATACTCTTCAGCAAAAAGATACAGAAGCAGAAACATTCCAAAAAAATTATGGTGATGGATTCCGTGATCCAAGAAAACAAGAAGATCTTAAAAAATATCCATCAAAAGAAGTAAAAAGAAATTATCCCCTTGGAAATCAAGAATCTTCTGAAAAACGTGGTGCTCAACTAGAAGAATTAGAACCTAAAAAACAAACTGATCGTTTGGGTAGAGCAATAACGATAAACGATAAAACAAAAATAAAAGAAACAATAATAGAATTAAAAAAAACACCACGACCAGAAGGATTGCTGGACTCGGCACCAATCGCAGATATTGATATTGAGGAGTATTTTGAATGTGGTGTGGTGAATAAAAGTGAAGCAAATAAAGGTACATTGAGTGGATTGGGTTCTGGAAATAATTCATTTAAAAGCAGTATAGAGGCTTCCAAATTTGACAACTGGAAATTGACAAAAGAAAAACCATTAAATTCTTCCAACAAAGAAATATTAGGATGTAATGACTCATGAGCGAATGCGATAAACCAAATATAGTTTCAGAACAAAATTCTGGAAAAGAAATTACAGGCAAGGGAAGACCCACTTCTGGTAAAACAATAAATCTTCCTTCTGGTGATAATATTTCTGCAACAACTCCAGAGTCTACACAAAAAACTAAAGGTAATGTTACAGTAAAAGGTGGAGTCACAGCTGGTAATCCACAAGCATCTGCTTCTGCCCAAAATACCCCAACACAATCCGGTGGTGGGGGTGGAGGTAATGGGGGAGGACAAGGTTCCGGAGATTCCGGTTTTGCAACTTGTTCAAACAAACAATGGAAACAACCAGAAACAGAACACGGAAGAGTAAAAGGTGAAGAAATTGAACCAAAAGATCCGTGTGGTGGTAAAGAAAAGAAAAGCAAAGAATTTAAGCCAGTATCAATATATCCTTTTAATAAAGCGTTTCAAAGTGAAAGCGGCCATTTAATAGAAATGGACGATACGCCAGGTAGTGAACGGATTTCGTTGTTCCATCGTTCTGGTTCAAATGTAGAATATTATCCAAATGGCGATGTAGTGGAACAAAATGTAAGAGATCATTATTTCCATGTCTTTAGGGATAACTATGCACATCTTGGTGGGTATTCTACAGTCACTGTAGATAAAGGACTAAAAATCCTAGTAAATGAAAACAAAGAAGAAAACACTAAAGAGAAAAATGTAAACTTTGACATTTTTATATCTGGTAATTCCAATGTTAATATTTACATTGAAAAAGGAAATATGAATGTTTCTGTTGCTGAGGGGGATGCAAATATAAGATTAAATAAAGGTGATGTGAATATCCTCCAAGATGAAGGAAATTATAATCATACAGTTGGTGGTGATTATAATTTAGAAGTAAAAGGACATATGCACGTGGTAGTTGGTGGGGATGTTGTGAACGAAATAGGAGGAAATAGAGATGAAAGAATTGATGGAGATTTTGATCAAAAATATCTCACAAACAGTTCGGGTTATTTGGGTGAATATTTGTTGGGCAATAAGAGAACTTATATCGGCGGAAATCAAATAACCGAAGTTGTTGGTAACATTAATGAAAAAGGACAACACAAAAAACAAGAACTCCAATCTCAAGAAAAAACCATATATGGATCTTTTGTGACAAAAACCGGAGGAAATTGGTGGTTGGCTTCTACTGCTGGTATACAGATAGAAGGATTGCAAACTATAACGATTAAATCTAAATTGGATATGGATATATTTGGGGCAGAATATAATGGGAAAATGCGGATATATTCAGGGAATACTTTAGAATTAATTGGAGAAAAGTTTACAGTATTGCGTTCTGCTACCGATAAAATTGAACTAAAAAGTTCAAAAAATGTTACACTCAAAACCCCATTGCTTTATAAACCCGACGATAAAAAAGCACCACCATTCAGTCCAGATCCTAAACCACTGAATTTAGACAATCCAAGTGAATATCAAACATCAAAACCGTCAAATACTAAAGATTTTATGCAAAACAATAAGAAGGAATGGGTGCCAACTAGCGCCAAAAAATAATAAATAATGATACGCACTTAACGGGGAAGAATTATGTTTTTACTATTTAAATCAATAACTCCTGATATGTGGTATACGGCTGGATTTGCGCTGGTATCATTTATTGTTGGAATAAGTTTTTCGTTATTGAACGTTTTTCAAAAAAGAAAAACACATAAATTATTTACCAATTCGGAAAAAGATTTTACAAAAATACACACTCAAGTAAATGAAGTTTTGACAGAACTTAGATTGCAATTAGATTGTGCAAGAGTTTATATTTCACAATTTCATAATGGTGGAGATTTTTTTAGTGGAGAGAGTATTTTAAAGTTTTCAATAACGCATGAATCATGTTCCCTAGGTGTCGCACAAACTATAGATCAACAGCAAGGTGTTTTGCTTACAAGATTTGTAGAAAAATTAAAAATTCTACAAGAAGATGAACCAAGAATAATATTTACAAACACTTTGATTGATAGTCACTTTAAAGGATTTATGGAATCAAGAAACACTATTGCTTTTATTATTGTTCCAATGAAAAAACACAACACAATTTCTCCTTTTGGTTATATTTGTTGTGAATGGTGCTCTTGGAACCACGCGGAAAACATAAATCCAAATAAAACAATAGATTATTTAGAAAAAGATGTACGAATACTCAACACCCTATTAATGAAACATGGCTAAAACCAATTTAAATATAACCGACATAAGTAACGATTTTACCAGTAATCCTGTTACCGGCGACATATCAATTAAAAAGAATATCGATGCTATAAAGCAATCTCTTAAAAATTTGATGCTAATGAAAAGATTTGATAAACCCTTTGATCCTAAAATTGATGTAGGATTAAATGAGGTTTTATTTGAAAATTTCCCAGATCCAATTTTAAAAGACATTATTTCTAAAAAAATTGAATATATAATTTCAGTATATGAACCCAGAATCAAGTTGCAAAAAGTAGAAGTTGAAAGTTTATATGAAAAAAATTTACTGCAAATTGATATAACATTTTCTTTAAGAAACCAAGCATCAGAAGAATTGCAAAACTTGCAAATAAATCTTGAGAGGATCAGATGAAACCAGATTTTTCAAAATTAGACTATAGCGACATTAAACAGAATTTAATAACTTTTCTAAAGTCGCAAGATAAATTTAATTCCTATAATTTTGAGGGATCTACTTTAAACATTCTTTTAGACATACTGGCATATAACACACATTACCAATCATTATACAATAACATAACATTTAATGAAGCTTTTTTGGACACGGCTCAAAAAAGATCATCCGTAGTTTCAATTGCTAAAAATTTAGGATATACTCCCGAATCTTCACGATCAGCAACATGTGCGGTAGAAGTTTTAATTGATGCAAATTCTAATGGTGGATTGTCTTCTTATACAATACCAAAAAATACAGCATTTAAAGTTAACAAAGATAATAGTGTTTATTATTTTTACAACTTAAATGATGCGGTTTATACTCCCAATACTTACAATGAAACCACTGGTTTAGTGGAAACCTATACAACAGGTAGCATAGTTTTAAAAGAAGGTACGTTTAAAACCGTAAATTTTGTGATAAATGGTTCCAATCCAACACAAAAAATAACTTTAAGAAGTACTAATATCGACACAAATACAATTTCCGTAAGAGTACAAAATTCTACAAGTGATTCTTCAGGCATAAATGATGTTTGGGAAGAAGCAAAAAATATGGTAATGGTTGACGGTTCTTCTAAAGTATATTTTCTAGAAGAGGGACCAGATGAGAACTATAGAATATATTTTGGAGATGGTATAATAGGACAATCTTTAAATGAAGGTAATTTAGTAATAATTACATTTTTAGAAACTAATGGGGAAGAAGCAAACGAAATAGGAGTAAATGATGAAGAAGGTGCAAGAGTATTTACTTCTCCATCTCTACCAAATACAACAGTTATAGTGAGAACTCCATCATATGGTGGTTCAAGTCGTGAAACCACTCAATCTATTAAATACAAAGCACCAAAGGCATTTAGTACTCAAGAGCGTGCCGTAACTGCTGACGATTATTCTATAGTCTTGCAAAATGATTTTTCTTTTATCAAATCTATAAAATGTTGGGGAGGAGAAGATAATACACCACCCGCTTATGGAAAGATCTTTATATCAATAAAACCAGAAAACAGAGCAGCACTTTCAAACACAGAAAAAAATGCTATATTGCGTTCTCTGACAAAAAATAGAGCAGTTGTAGGAATAATACCAGAATTAGTAGATCCCAATTTGATTTATTTAATAATCAATTGTGATGCTAAAGTCGATATCATTAAAACAAATGGCTCAATTGAAAGTCTTAAGACTAAAATAATCAGTGCAATAAATGAATACATTCAAACAAATTTGGATGTTTTTGATGCAGATTTGATAGTAAATGAATTGGAAAATACTATTAAAAATACTGACACTTCTTTGTTAAGTGTTACTGTCACTCCCCAACTAGAATACAGATTAACTCCTGTTTATGGAACTGCTGTAGATTACACTATTAATTTCCAAAATGAAATAGTCAAAAGCGATAGTATTGATAAACCAAATATAAAGTCTTCAAGATTTAACTATTACGATTATCAAAATAACATAAGACTTTGCAGAATATATGATAATGGTTCTGGTAAATTATACCTTGCTTTTGAAAATGGTAATAAAGAATATAGCATTGGGAAATTTTCAAACATAGATTTAACCGAAAATGCACCAGAATATATTGGTAGTATAGATTATGAAACTGGTATTTTATCTCTTACAAAATTTAAACCACAAATTAATGAAGAAAACAACCCATTTATAAAGTTTTTTGCTAACGTAGTAGATTCTGATGTGTTTGTAAATCCTGATACAATTTTAACAATAGATAGTGATGACCCTAATTCTGTTGTTATCAACTTTACAGAAACTGCTTATAGAAAACCAATTAAATGATCGAATTAAAGATTAAAACTCCGGTCGCAAATGACATAGTTTTTTCGGATTTAGTAACTATAAATTACGAAGTGCGAGATACTGATGGTTTGTTTTCAACTGTAGTTTTTGAAATCGGCAATTCGGTTTATGAAAAAACTAATAGAGTAGATTTATTTAATGTAACTTTGACTGAAGGTAATCACGTTTTAACTTGCTATATTAGAAACAAATATGGCAAAGAATTACCAAATACTAGAAAAACAATATATTTTTCAACAAAACCTATTACGTTAGAATTAAAAAATCAATTATCTTCTGTAGTAAGTGCTACTATACCCGATTTCTTGCAATATGAATATGGTGTATTTGTAGAATTTGTTAAAGAATATTATAGATGGATGGAATTAAGTAAAAATGTAAATTACATTCCACACTCTATTGAACAATTCTTGGATGTAGATACTGTTCCACCAGAGTTAATTGATAAATTTTATGAAACATATCTTGCAGTTTTTCCTAAAAAATTTGCAACAGACAAGGAAACTGGAAACAAAGTTGATATTACAAAAATTATAAAAAGAATTAGAGATTTTTATAAAAGAAAAGGAACCGAAGATTCTTTTAGATTTTTGTTTAGATTGATGTTTGATGCCGAAATAACTCTTTCATATCCTAGAGAAAAGATTATAACAGCATCACAAGGCAAATGGGTAGTACCAACATTTATAAGAATACAAAATTTAACAGAAGATAACTGTGGATTTTTAATTGGTAAAGAAATTTATGGTCTTGATGCAAATGGTAATAAGTCTTTCTTTGCAGTAGTAGAAGATGTTTCATTTTTCTTTGGTACTGGAAGAAACGTAACAACTGCTCATTTAAGTGACGTATATGGTCAATTGACAGATTCTTCAGTATTCTATGACGAAGTTGTTGAAGGAATAACACAACAAGTAGAATTAAAATTGTTTTCTATGATAGTTGGAACAGAATTAAATAC
>Ga0078894_10003762_pt1 | contig 11516 bp, 10 predicted proteins | sample LauGreSu1BDMLBSD_2_FD_67506 | JGI IMG/M metagenome (GOLD analysis project Ga0078894, IMG submission 67506) | Freshwater lake microbial communities from Lake Michigan, USA - Su13.BD.MLB.SD (version 4) (version 4) | ecosystem: Environmental > Aquatic > Freshwater > Lake | place: Lake Michigan... | reverse complement strand
GTGTAAGAAGTTGAATGTAATTGATTTTGAACCTGCAATTCCTCAAGATGAATATTTTGCAAACCTTGCGGAATTTCAAAGTAATAAAATGAATGATGATTCTTATTTTCCAGAATTTCTTTGGAAAGAAAGAGAGGTAATTGAATGGGACACTAGGTACTTTTATGAAAGTGCGGACTATGCAAACAAAATGGAAATTGAATTCAATGGATTGACTAACTTTAGAGTTGGTGATACCATAAGAATATTTAATGTTAGTAATTCGAGTATATATAATAACGAATTTAGTGGTGTGCAAAACTTTTACGATTCTGGATCGGAAGAAGGTCAGTTTGTGAAGATTTTAGATATTTATGCACCTGGTGCTACAGCAGGACAAAGAATAGTGGTTGATGTTATGTCGACACTTTCAAGAGAAACTGAGTTTACTGGACAAGCAGAACTTGTTTATCATAGACTTGTTCAATATTTAGGTGAGATAAACGGTGTTAGTAATGTACAGGAAGCAAACAGAGCATATACAGAGGTTCATGCACATATACCAGATCACACTGGTATGACTCCTGATATACTCTTTAGAACCAACTATGATGTAAATTATAAACCAAACTTAATATTTCCTATATTACCGAGTCAATACCAGACAGAGATAATGGGTGCCGAGCTTTTTAATTCACCGATTGTAAACTCTCCACAAAATTATCCGGGTTCTTATTTTGGACATTTTGACACTTTGGATTTTACATATGAAACATCAACTGGTGATGTAATTAGAAGAAGTGGTGACTACTTTGGTGTGAGAGGTGATATAAACAATCCGTTGGTTACTCCAAAAACAATAGATGGTATTGGAATAGATTTTGATGTAAGACACTATGTGAAAATGAACATTGCAAACAGAAAGGTTACTAACTTTGATCAGTTCAATGCATTAGAGGTAAACAACACACCACCTAACGATTTTGAGTTCAATGCAATACTATGGTATTACACAGTCGAAGACCAAAACGGAATAGCAAAAACAAACGTTTATGGAATCTCTTTCTTAGACAATCCAAATAATAACGAAAAAGAAGAAGAGGTTGGATTAAAGTTCCCTACTTACAAAAAACTAGTTTCAAATGGAAAACAAGACGGTAGTTCTTATGCGTTCAGTTTGAATTTGAACTTTAACTTAATAAATGACAATCCACAACAAGCATACAACCCAGAGGCAATTAACTCTATGTTCAGTATGAATCTTTTCAACAATGCGATGCAAAAGTTATCATCTACAAATGATAGTTTTCTTAACATACTTGCAGAACAAAGTATATTAAGAGATGAAATAAATTCTATCAAAGGATTGATATACACTCAAACTGATATAAATACGGTAAATGCCAAAGTGAAGTCTTTAGAAGATTTGATAAGATTATACTCAACAAGACAATTAACAACATCAACAACTATAGAAGTTAATACTTCAGGAACAAACATAACTTTAAATAACATAGATCCAAACTATGTTAGAATAGACCAAATAAAGACGTCCGAACTATATAGTGCACAGGGTATTGTCCCAATGAATATATCTGTTCCTAAGAATAAAAACTTCATGATAAATGTACTCAATAATGATGAGGTTGCACTCAAATTACCAAACAATGATAAACTTACGGTTCTTTTAAGTAGAGATTTAGATTACAAACAAACAGTTGAATTCTATATTACTGCAACAGAGTTTTCAACTCAAAACAAACAAATGGATATCTACATAAATAGTGATATATCAACAACTACTAGTGTAAATACTCAGGTGTTATTGGCTGGTTCGATTGATTTACCGGTATACTACAACACAAAAAAACAATTGCCAAACTCTGCACTACTTTGGAAAGATTTTAAATTTGATATAGACTTTAATCAACCTATTACTCTTAGAAGTGGTGGTTATCTCGATGTTGCTTTATCTGGAAATGCATATATAATAAACAATTCCATAAAACCAGGAGATTCATTAAGAATAAACAACCTTTTTATAGGAACTTCGTCAGTTTATGATTTCTCTGGTCAATATAAAGTAGACTCATTAGTAGGTGCTACAAGTTCATACATTACTTTAGACATAACGAGTAACGATTCTTTCTCTTCTTATACGACCACAAATAGTGCTTCTTTACCGATGAAAATACATGGAACAAGTTCTTCGTTACTTTCAAATCATCCTTATTTTAGTTTGAATAAAGGTAAAAAAATATTGATTACGAGAATTTCACAATCGGCACTTGTTTTATCCGAAAGATATAGAGTTGATATTAGGGATTTATAATTTTATAGAATTAAATTTTAATATATAATTAAAATTTAATTTAAAATATGGGAGGTTGTGGAAATTCATTATTTGGAAAAGGTAGTCAATACATTAAAATAAATGGAGGAGATTTCATAGCGGTTGAAGGATCCAATACCGTAGAAAAGCTTATTACATCGGATTTAAGAATGCCGTACAAGCAGTTACTTAAAGGTAGAGTAATACTAAAAGCAGGACAGATAAACTATCTTCTAAATCATTTGGGAGTTGGTGATAATGCAACTTTCTTATCAATAAAAGCATCATACGATCAAAAATCGGTAATAGAAATGGATAATTACATTTCTTATTCATATTATGATTACCCGGTTCAAAATCTAACATTTGCACAATTATTAGTTCTTACTGGAAATTCTTCAAATAGAATTCCACAATTATATCTAAATAATCCAAACACAAAATATCCGGTAATATTGGATGTAATGGTTGGTGTAATAGATGATAGTTATTCATTCTTTAATGACGATATAAACCAATCTGGAACATCTTTTACAGGTTTGGAATACACAGATATCAAATCATTCGTAGTCGGTGAGTCAATCGTTATTTATGACAAAAACACACCAGCTAGAGCACTCGTTTATTTAGCACTTAATTATATAAATTCAATAATATTAAATGGTAGTTTTATTATCATTGATGATGAAAGTTATGGATCAATATATCTTCACTTTTTGACGGAATATGATGCAATACAAGCTCATTCATTGTTAAACTATATACTTGAAAATCCTGACGTTGATGTTGACAACATCATAGCATTAGACGATGTTGCACCAATAATACATTTCAACTCAACTGCGGGTTCTTTAGGTGAATACATATCTTTTAACGGTGCCACGGCTGCGGTTCCATATACAAGTTCGGTAGGTAATACATTCTCTACCACTATTTCATTATCAGAAAATGGAACTGATGGAGTATTAACAAAGAGTGTATTAAAAGGCCTTTTAATCGACCATGTTGATGACAACAGAGACGGTGTAATAGAGCTTATGGATTCGAATCTAATTTTGAAAAAATCAGGTGATTTTGTTGAATCAATTCTTTTGACAGGAACATATTCACTTAACTTTGACTTTACTGATTTGGCACACAATGGTTTGAGTAATGTTGTGGTAGATTTGAATATAATTTAAAAAAAATAAAAATAAAATGGGCTATAGTTGGGATAAATTTTTAAAACCTCTTTCTGATTCGGACACCAATATACAGATATTGGACAACAGAGGTGTTGTTAATCAGACGGTCAATCCAAGAGCGGTGTTAAATGTTATGATAAATAACAATGTCATAAAAATAAGTTTAAAGAGTGGAAAGGTTGTGACGATACCATTTTCTACCATAAACGAATCTAAAATGGCATTACCTAGAATAAAGCAGCAAATAGACTCTTTAAATAGAAAAAAACCTTTGTTTGTTAACAACGAACTAAAAAATTATGTAAGTAGTGTAACTGACATATTTTTCTACCAAGATCACATTCCAACTGGAACAGGAACTGATGCCATAAAAGTTGGTACTTTTTGGTACGATACTGAATTTGGATTTCTTTACATTTACATAAACGATGAACTTTCTGGATATAACTGGATAACTGCAGTTGGGGATGCAGGTCCGGCAGGACAACCAGGTGCAACAGGACCAGCGGGACAACCAGGTGCAACAGGACCTGCAGGAGAGTCAGGGCCAATAGGTCCAGTAGGTCCGGCAGGAGCAAACGCGTATGAAGAGATTATTATGAAGTCACACGTACATAATCCAAATAATTTCACATTATTTCACTATGATTCTAGTTCATATAACGGTGGAAATTTCAGTTTTGTGGAATTGGATATTATTAGTGGAGATTCAACAACATATCAAATATTGGTTGCCAATAATGGAAATATTAGTGTTAATTCACAGGTATGGTCGGTAAGCACTGGTATAAAATCAACGATTATAGGTGCAACCATATCGGGAGATAATATATTAGTCACTGCAAATGGTACCGGTGTGTTTACCTATAAAGGACACTCGCAACTCTTTTGATTGCAGATAAAAAAATAGAAATAGAAAAGTGATAATAAAATGGCCTAAAGACAAAAAAGTTGGAGATATCTATGTTAGTCCTACTGGTTCTAAATGGAAATGGAACGGAAAAGCTTGGATTTCTTTAAGAGATTCTGGTACAACAACAACGACAACTGAAATAACTCAGGTAATAACCTATCAAACTACCGGAATAACATATCAATTCTCTCATAGTCCAATGGATCCTGTTGATAATATGAGTTATTATATTGGTGGTGTTGGTGATTCTCCAGCACAATCTAACAATTCAACTATTTCAAAAAGAGTTAAGTCGTTAATTGATGGAAAGGTCACACAAATTAGTATAATGACACAAATACTAAATAAATTAGGAAGTTCCGAATCACAAACATTTACTTTGAATAACCACACTAAAGGTACTTCTGTTGTAATAACATCCGATTACAAAAACTTGGCAAATAGTCAATTGGATAATTTTACTTTAGAAAAACCAATGGAGGTTTCTGCAAATGACGAACTTTATATTGTTTGGGTTGTAGATAAGTTTGCAGTGAGCCCTATCGGTGTTAGACACAACTTTAACATATATGTAGGATAATAAAAATAATTAACAAAAAGATGAATTTAGGTAGATATGAAATAGAGAGTTATTACGTGGTTATTGGTAACCAAACCGAAAGTAGACAAAGAATAGTCTATATAGGAAACAATGGTGAAGACTATTTTATAGAAAGATATTATGGAAATATAAGAGATGGTTATATTCAATCAAATTCTTCGTTGAGAAATCTAAACTATACTGATATAAAGTCACATATACCAGGTGAATCCATTGTTATCATGGATAAGAGTATACCACCAAAACCTATAGTTTATATTTATCTATCTACAATTCGTTCGATTGAAAGAGATGGTGAGTTGATGCTTACAATAATCGATTCACAGGTTGATCCGATAACTCTCGAATTTTTAACAACATTTGACTGTAATCAAGCACACTCTATGTTGATATATGCATTAGAAAATAAGAATGATATTGGTTTGTTGGAAACGGATACTACACCTCCTGTAATTTTCTTTAAAGACTACTTTTTTGGAGAAGAGTTAATAATTGATGGTAATGAAAGTAAAGTTGGTCAAATATCAACAAACGACGGTGATTTATTTAGAATAAATATTGATTTGTCTAAATACGAAGGACCGATTCCTATTGATAAAAGTGATATAATATATGGATTGATACATGAAATAAAAGATAATAGAGATGGAAAAATGTCTATAATTGAAGAAGACATTTTAATATACAAAGATACTATAAATGTGTCTAGCGAAGTTTCTGAAATAAAGGGTGTTGGGAATTATATAATAAGATTTAATTTGATAGACTTTGGAAGAAATAGAAATAATGCTACGGTTATTATTTCTATAATATGAGTTTTATTTGTATGATTTACAAAAGTAAATTGACGAATAAGTAAAAAAAAGATAAGAAAGTTCTTGTTATTTAATATATAACCGAACAAACTTATAAAATTGTTAAAATGGGTTACAGCTTTAATAGATTTTTAAAAACGATAGATGCGTCGGATAAGACAATAAAGATATATGATGATAGGAATTATCCTGTTCATACTATAAATCCATTTTCTGTTTTAAGAGTTTATGTAAGCAACAATAACCTTACAGTAGTACTATCTGGAAATGTAATAATAGTCTTAGACTTTTTAAATAGTGACGAGTCATCAGCCGCGTTGGCAAAGTTACAGTCTCATATCGATGCAGTAAAGCAAAACAATTCCATAGTTTCACCAATTCCGATAGATGATGCAATACTTTTATCAAGTGGTATTAAGTCGTTTAACGGATCTACTGCATCTGCACAGAATATAGTTATAACAAATGACGACAATATTGAAATAAACTTAGAAATATTAGATAATGCAGTGGGTTCAACATCATCAGTTACTTCCGCAATACACAATTTAAGTATAAATTGGACAGGAATACTTCCAATGGAAAGAGGTGGATTGAACAACACATTTTTTACTCCTAATCAAATATTAATATCCAATTTAGATTCGGTTGTATCTTCTGGATACACAATCAACGATGGTGGAACAAGTACAAGTGATATATGGAGTGCAGACAAAATACTTAAACAGATTTCAAGCAATGCGGTAAACAAAGAAAAACCAAATGGTGTAATAGACGGTGTCAATAGAGTTTTTTTATTATTATTTGAACCGGTTAAAAATAGTGAGCATTTGTACCTAAATGGACTTTTACAAGATAGTGATCCAGGTGCTGATTATACAATTGTTGGAAACATTATAACATTTTATGACCCACCAATGATTGGTGACAAAATAAGATGTTCTTACACAATGGCAAAAAAGACAAAAGTATAACTATTTTTTAAGAAAGTTATATATCAAAAAAGCATCATTAACATCTTCATATGGTTTTGGTATCGTAGCAACACCCATTATATCGGACTTAGAAAGTTTACAATGTTTTGTCCAAAAATCAGTCATATCATTATTTTCTACAATTGCCATAAACATATCTGTTTTTGTGAATTTTCCACCAGATATTCCAAGTGTATTTCTATATTCTGTTTTTATTGTTTTCTTCTTTTTACCGGTCTCGGTAACTATTGGTGGATAAGTCAACTTACATGATTCTAATTTTAAAGTTGATGGAGAAAGAACTGTTATATCCTGTGAGATTTGATCGAATAGTTTTTTTCGTAAAAGTGTAGAAAAAGTAACCAAATCGATAATATCTCCAGCGGTGCTTGAAAATGAATATCCTTCTATTCCAATTTTGGTTGGTTTACTACTATCTATATTAAGTAGTATGTCTGATATTATATCATCTGTGATTTTATCATAATCTTTGAGCTTTGTTAGTTCTCCTTCGGAATAATCTTTATATTCTCTATATGTGATAAATCTATAGGTAACAAATTGTTCTGCTAACTTAAACCACTTTTTAATTCCGGTTTTACCAAATGCAGAACTCTCTCTACAATAATTATACATCTTAAATGTTTCCCCACTACTCACTACGAGTGCGGTCGATATCAAAGAAGGGTCTAAGGCTACTATGTTGTATTCCATAGTCTATATATAACTTATTCGAATACGTATTTTAAAAATTATCTTATTATATTTTTAATATATAATTAATGAAATATTTAAAAAATTTTATGACTATGTTAGTAGAAGGAATAAAATCTTATGATGTGGAATTATTATCGGAAGGTGATTTTATCGTCAAATATATATTTTCAGATTTAGATGGAAATGAGTATTTAGTACAATTTAAAAACGACACCATTGGGCCAAAAAACAATCCAAAGTTAGGTACATCATATGAATTAACCTATTTTGTTTGGGATGATGAAATAGAAGACTGGAGTATTAGTAAAATAGTTAATTCCAATGTTTTTAGAGTTATGAAAACTATTTTTGGAGAGATAGTACCACTTTTTCTAAGTAGAAATCCTTGGATTAGTATGTTAAGATTCGAAGGCTTGGCTAAAAAAGATGAGAGTGGATTTATAACACAAAGAACACGTCTATATACAAGATATCTTTCTAACAATCCAATCGATGGATATAGGGTGGAAAGTCATGGAAATAGAATAAGTCTATTAAAAATAAAAAGATAAGTATGCAAAAACCTGAGGTAAGACTTATACAAAGTCAGCAAATTGAAACAAACGAAAATCCAAACATTGATAGTTGGGAAGCAGAACAACTTTTGAGAAAATATGGTTATCAAAATACTCAATCCACACCAGTAGATGACTTGCCACATACAACAACCAATCAAGAATTGACATTCGAAGAAATGATTGCAAAAGAAGAAGCTCGTTTGAGAGCTGAAGAAATGCGAAGAAAACAATCGAACGGACCAAAACCTATTTCATTTGATGGACAAAACGGATACTACACAGAAACAAGATATGGTTCCGATGATGATAGTGGATATGGATTCAAAATTCAAATAACTTCCGATATGCCAATTCCTCCTAAATATTAAGCATTCTAAATTTGAAATCTCTTAGATGTGGAATAATGAGACTTTGATTTTTTTCATCCAAATTTTTAAGTTCTTTGTTAATCAAATTTAGAAAGTCTTCTATTTGTAAATCTTGTTCAAACACTACAAAATAAGAAAGTTCTTTTTTGATTCTTCTTATCCAAGCCGATATTTCATATTTTTGAGATTCAATCGATATCTTCATTATCAAATCCACAAATTCATTATATTCTTCAATTAAAGTCTTCATTTGTTCTGTAGTTTCCTAATCCTATTGTGTCAAATTCGTCCATTCCGTCTTTTCTGACGATTCCCATTTTTTTCAAAACTTCGTTTATTGGTCTCAGACTATAATCATATTCATCGTCTGCCTCATATTCTATTTTGTTATCGACAAATAGTTTAGCTCTTTGTGAACCTGATCCTCCAAAATAGTCTGTTGATATTTTGGCAATCATCTTTTCTTTTCCGAAGTTTTCTCTATCCGGTATATGAGTTGTGACTAATATGTCGGAGTTCATTTCGATCCATACTATTCCATTTCCAGATTTATCTTCTAAGATATTATCTATTTTTTCATCTCTTAAATCTGACTTTCTAATCAGATAAACACTTATACAATGCATGATTTTCTTTTTTAAAGCAAAGATAGTAATAAAAAGAATCTGAAATTTTATATATAGAATATAAAATAATATTTTTAAATGGCTCAAGTTATATTTAATAATCGTATAAATATGGTAACGACCGCGGCTACGCCTTCCACAGATGGCTATACCATCGGATATGATACGGACGGTGTTATAAAACAAAAGGATTCTGCGGGTGTAGTCACTCCTTTGTTTAGTAGTTCATCACAGAATTTGATACAGACTCTTAATCTTGGAAATGACTCAGGAATTTACTCTATAATGATGGGTACCTCAACTTCTATTTATAGTTCGAATTCAACGGGAAGAATTAGGTTAGACTATAATGGTTCCATATTCATTAGTGCCACTTATTCCACAGGAACATCATCGATTGCGTTGTCCAATTCTAGTATAGATATCTACAACTCTACACAATCAAACTATGGTTCTTTCAAACTTTCAGGAAGTACATATTCTGTAGAAGTTGGTGCCGCAACAAACTCTGTTTTGTTTTCTCAAAACAAAAACTCAATTTCTATCATACATAAAGATACAGATGCTTTTATAAGTTCAGTTAATGTATTGGAGATAGGTAGTTCTTATGATGATGACAATGTAGAAAATAAAGTATTTTTTCATATAAATTCAAAAGGTGCTTATACAAATAGTGGTGTTAAAAACTCTGTAGTTATAGGTGGTATTGGATTGACTGCATCATCTAATAATACGGTTTATTTAGGAAACAATGTAAACATAAACAATGCATATACTCTTCCAAATGTAGATGGAAACACTAATCAATATCTTAGAACTGCGGGTAACGGAGTAATCACTTGGGAAGATGTTACTGCAACAACTGCTCCTTTGGATGAAGTATTGGCGGTAGGTGACAACTCGGGATCCTATAGTATATTTTTAGGAACAGGAACTTCTCTTAGATCCGCAAATGGTAATGCTGCAATATTCTTAGATAGTGAATCAACTCAAAATAAGATACTTATGTCAACAGACGGTATTACAAGAGCCAAATCTTATATAGAAATCAACAACTCTTCTCTTGTTATAAGTGCGACTTCTGGAACGATAACGACAGGTGATCTTAAAGGACTTCAATATTCTGCCAACTATACAGCTACATTTGTAAACAACTCTTTAGTAACTAAACAATACGTAGACTCTCAGTTAGGAAACGTATTCACTACATACAAAACTGCATATGTAGATCCATCTGAAGGTAATGATATTACTGGTTTAGTTGATAGACCTGACAAACCATTTGCAACTATTGATAAGGCAATATCTGGCCTTACTGCATCATATACTTTTGCGGCTGGAGATCCGGGACTTATATACCTTAAAAAAGGTTCGTATATACTACCAGCATATCTATATAACCACTTAAACTTTTATTGTGAACCAGATGTAATCTTTTCTCAGAATGGATTTACCGATATAAAAGGTGCAGTAAACTCTTCGATATTCGGATATGCCAAATTTATTGGAACAGATGAAAATTTGATTCCTTTGGATGTAACTAAATCTTCTAATATAAACTTTGAGTTTTCTAGAATAGACAATCAAAGTGTTGCCTTAAAAGTAACAAATATTGCTGGAGTTTCTAACGTGAATATGAAAGGTGATTACATTTCATGTAAGGCGGCTTCTTCGACCGCAATCCTTATAGGTAGTACAAATGGTGATGCAGATGTTTCTTCAAATGTAAATATAAGAGTTGCTGAAAAAATAAAATCAGCATACAATTCGATAAGTGTCACAAACAAATTCAATGGTAATTTAGAAGTTAATACTTCTTTGATAGAATGTGATTCTGACCTTAGTATAAGTGGACCACAACAGGATTTACAACATGCACTTTTGGTTAGAAGTGCAAGTGCAAGTGTTAGAATAAATGCAGATTTACTCGAAAGTTCTTCTATTAATGGTGGTGGAATAAACTCTGCAGTTTATATCAACGCAGGAACCGTAAACATATTCGGAAATATATCTGGTGGAGAATGTCCTGGTTTATATCTTGGTGATAGTGCAGCTGGAAATGTTTCTGTTACAGGAGATATAGTAAGTAAAAAAGAGTCTATAATAAACGAAAGTAATAACACGAAGTTAAAAGTAAATAACTCTTTTATAAAGACTGACGGTCTTGGAACTAGTACTTATCCTATAAACATAAACGCTGGATCTATGTCTAGTACTTATCTGTACAATACAAGAATATACAACTCGCTTGATAATTCAGGTGCCATATTGATGACGTCCACAAGCTCTCTATTTGGTATATACAACTCGACAGCATATATGACAGGAACCTCTTCAGGAAACTTTATCTATTGTGCTGGAACGGTATCGGTTGGAATACACAACACAAGATCAAACAAAGACAATTCTGACAATGTAGAGGATCACTTTACACCAAGCGGATTTATATA
>Ga0078894_10003761_pt1 | contig 11519 bp, 7 predicted proteins | sample LauGreSu1BDMLBSD_2_FD_67506 | JGI IMG/M metagenome (GOLD analysis project Ga0078894, IMG submission 67506) | Freshwater lake microbial communities from Lake Michigan, USA - Su13.BD.MLB.SD (version 4) (version 4) | ecosystem: Environmental > Aquatic > Freshwater > Lake | place: Lake Michigan, USA... | reverse complement strand
GGGGGAGAGTCAATTTCCCCCGGATCTTTACTTGAGCTGAATCACCACCCCAAAAAGAACAGGCCGACACTCCTACTGCTAATGCTGCGCTCAGGAGACCGACCGCCCAACCACTGTTAAGGCGGCGACGTATCGATGATTGTGCCATATTCCCACCTCACGGAACCCTATATCGGTCAAATTCAGGCTTAGCTTTAATTCTGAACTAAACTTCTTTTCTTCCGGACTCGTAGGGCGGCATTGAGATTCTCAAAAAGTCATGCCAGAATGGGGGGAACAAGCTCCAAAAATCTAGTATTCCTGGGTTCTTACAACCCATAGGAGGCCCTCTTGCCAGCCAAACTATTTCTGACCCTGGTGGCAACTTGCTTGTCATCTCTCGCGGCGCATCTGGCCTACGCTGGAACGGATGATGAAAGCTCCAAGACGGAAGACCCCGCAGCGGTTAAAAGTTTTTGGACCGAATTAAGCGAGGACACTTCTTTACAGCGCAGGTCTAGCTTTGGACTATTTATGACTCAGGGCAATTCAGGCACAGATGCCCGCTTCAATCCCACGCGCGAATTTCGCGTTAGCGATAAATCGAAATTAGTTCATGGGGCCTACAGTCTGAACTGGCATCTACGACTCAATGTAAACCGCAACATTATGCGCAAAGATGTGACAATTGACGACCCTTACGTAACTAAACCGCTAACCTTACCCAATGGATCCGTATTCGATAAGGGCTACCAATTCGTCGTCCAGGAAGCCTACTTGCAAAGATCAGGAGAAAATTTCCTGCTGCAAGCTGGTGTCATACCACATGCTTGGGGTAGTGCAGACACCATCAGTCCCCTAACATTATTCAATCCCCAAGATGTGCGTCTCGGATTTCTTGGCGACAAGGAGCTTCAATCAGCCCCGATACCTTCTGTACGCCTCGCTTTACTTGGCGATGGATCCACTCTCAACTTTATTTATAGTCCTTGGCGCGCTGCCACCTTGCAACCTATGCGCGGTCAAAATTGGTACGTTAGTCCAGATAACTTTCCCTCATTCACGATCAACTACCTCACGAACACCAAGGTGGAGTCGGCCAATAACTTCGCTGTCAAATACGACTTAAACGTGAGCAATGGCGATTTATCGCTGATTTACTACCGCGGTGCTGACTACGACTTTGTCGGCAGGCCAACCGGCACTAGGGTTGAGAACAATCAACCAATAATCATCGACATTCAGCAGGTAACGCCGGAAAAGACGTCTTTAGGAGCTTCTTATAGTCGCGCTATTGACGAGTGGGTAATCAAAGGCGACGCGCTATATACCCTTGATAAAAAAGTCATGCCTGAGATTGATTACGACAAGATTGACAACCAATCGCAAGTCTTCCCCATCGAGTTGAAGAGCACACCTGCTTATCAATTCACCGTTGGTCTAAACTATTTTGCTTCGATAAAAAGTTTTTTTGGGATACCCCTGAGCGAAACGGTACTAATTGCAGAGTACTATCGGCAGAGATTCCTCAAACCGGATCTTACGCAGCCATTCCTTGGCGACATTGTAACGACCGCCGCTCGCACCACATTTCTTGAGGGAAGACTCGAACTCCTCGCCAACTACGCCCTAGACCTTTACGCTAAAGGCAGCGTTTGGGGTGGTAAACTTAGTTTTGCCGGCGAGGAAATCAAACATAGCCTGACCATGCAGAGCTTTGATGGCAAGTACCCAGGCGTCAGTACAATCGGTTCTGTCTTTTACTACTGGCGAAACAACGATTTTATCGCCTACGAAGTCAGCTATCAGCTATAAGACCTGAACTAAACAGATCTTTTATCAATTGATTCAGGCTTTAACTAAAGTTGTAGCGACACATACCCGATAGCCGATCAAGTTCGCTCGGTGCGACGAGGAGGTTTTGGGTCATGTTGCGTGCAATTAGGTTGAGTACCAAAAGTCCATGGATCGTAATCCTCTTTTTTATTGGCTTAGCCGTAGCTGGATTTAAATTTGGATCCCCTGCGAAAGTCACCTCTGACCTTGTAGACATCCTCCCAGAAAATCACCCAGCCGTGGAAAGGTATAAAAACTTTAAACGCACCTACGAGGTTGGTGATTTGATCGCCATCACCTATTCCAGTCCGAACCTTTTCAACCGCGAAGGTCTCTCCTTAATCCGCAACCTTACAACAAGTATCGAAGGCATTTCGGGAATATCAGGCGCCACCTCACTCACCTCCATCCAGCTACCTAATGTAGTCAATGAAGGCGTAGAATTTGCAAAGCTCGTCCCTGATGACGATATCACCACTATCTCCGACACCGGTCTGGCTCAAATTCGCGACAAAGCCATGACTAACCTTCTAGTCTCGGGCAACCTACTCAATAAAGACGGGACAACCACCGCCATTATCGCCGAAACTAAGGCCAACCTGAGTAAGACCGAACAACGAGAAGCACTATCTCTCGTTAAGTCTGAGATTGATAAAATTAAAGCCACGGGAGCAGATCTCCACATCAGCAGTAGTGGCCTCGTCGAGATGGAGGTTGAACGCCTTCAGTCGAAGTTAATAGCTCATTTCGGCACTGTTACCGCAGTCGCAACATTTGCGTGGTTTTTTATGACGCTGGGATCTCTGTCTCTAGCAGCAACCGGTGCTATTTTCGCAGCGACAAACTACCTGCTGTCTGCGGCCGCTGTGAATCTCCTTAATATCAATTTCGACTTGATCAACTCGCTGGCACCTGCAGTAATGGTGAGTATTTCAGTCGCAATAGTGACGCCAATACTCATTCAATTCCAGCGCTCGATCGCGCTAGGTGGTAACAAGGAAGAAGCCATCGCCACCTCCTTCCTAGTCAGGCAGTCGCATCTGGTCACACTAGGCGCCGGTATCGCCCTGATAGCCGTGGCTAATTTTCTAACTGGATTTGTTCCACTTCGGGCGTTTGCGCTCATGATGGCGACGTCTCTAGGAATCTCAGGAATCAGTGCACTGGTTCTCCTGCCAGCAATGCTTGCCATCGACATTACGGTTGTCCCTTCGCATCGTAATGTAAAAATCCGTGAGTCCATAAAAAACATGATTAGGGGTCTAGGCTTACCGAACCAACTGCTTATGTCTGCCATTCTGCTCACTCTCGTCGCTATGACTGGTTTTGGAATATTTAGCCTTAAGGGCCTACCATTTGAGACCACGCCAGTGAGGTTTCTCCAGAACTCAAATGCCACGCAGAAGGAGCTCGTATACTTCAATAGCATGCTTGGTGGGCCAGAGATGATAGACGTCGAGGCCACGCTGAAGGACCCTTCACAAAACTTCTTCCTAAGCTCCCCGTTGAAAACATTAAACGAAGTTCAGAAGAGATTCGGCGACAGGTTTCAGGCCAGTGTGTCGCGATCTGTATCAATTGCCGACTATTTTAAAGAGCTACATAAGGCGTTTACACCAGGAGTTACGGCCGAAAACTCTATGCCGGAGAAGGAAGAGGACTATAAAAACTACGCCGACCTTCTTGAACTGTCTGACGGTAAGATGCTAGGCAAGATGCTGACAATCGATAAGAGCCGTGCCCGCATGATGATCTCCCGGCGACTTGTAGGTTGGGATGTACCTGACGCCAACGCCTTTATTGATGAAGAGATTCCGAAGATTGCCAGAGGCGAGATGGACTTCAAGGTGGCCGGTTTGGCTGGGTTTATCAGAGAACTTGATAAAATCTGCCGTAGCCACAGTGAAGGCTTAATGTATGGCTTCGCACTCATGTTAGCACTGGTTGCTGGAGTCGCCTCGAGAAGCCTGGCAATGGCGGGGATCATGAGCAGCGTGACGCTACTATCCTACGGTGTGCCGATGATTGGGGCCAAACTGATCGGGATACCACTAGATATGAGCACCGTCGTAGGCCAGAGCTCCATTGCACTGGTGTGCTTAACTGCGATGGGACCGATTATCGCCTCTTTCCGGAGACCCAAGAGTAAGCTCGGTGACTCATCTCGTGGTCATCTCTGGCAAGCAGCCGTAGATGGCGCTCCGGAGGTTCTTGCGAGCGCTCCCCTGATCGGCATCATTTGCGCCAGCCTTTGGTTCAGCGGAATTTGGGCCTTTGGCCGACTAGGATTTCTAGTTTTTGGCAGCGCCGTTTGCGCCGCCTCAGTCTTGGCAATTTTATTGCCACTGATGACGCGGACACATGACAGCCAAAACGCCAGCTCGTCCAAGAGGGAGAACGAGCAGAGAAGAAGTCATGCTGCTTGAATCTGTGCGAACAAAAGGGAGTGGGCGATAGCCACACTCCCCCGCTGAATTAAACGCGAAGACTACTTGTGAAACTGCTCTTCCTCAGTGGAACCAGCGTATGCAGCCGTAGCCGCCTGACCACCACTTACCGTCATAAGAATCTTGTCAAAATAACCGGTACCGACTTCGCGCTGATGCTTAGTTGCGGTGTAGCCATCGGCTTCTTTCTTAAACTCACGTGACTGCAGGTCAACAAATGCAGTCATACCCTTATCCTTGTAGGAATAGGCGAGATCGTACATGTGGTAGTTGACCGAGTGCCAACCTGCCAGAGTAATAAACTGGAACTTGTAGCCTAACTCAGCCAGATCGGTCTGGAAGCTGGCGATCTCTTTAGCGCTAAGTTTCTTCTCCCAGTTAAACGAGGGGGAGCAGTTATAGGCTAGTAGCTTGCTTGGATACTTCTCATGAATAGCCTGACTAAAGGCTCTAGCTTCACCGATATCGGGCACTGAGGTTTCAAACCACAAGAGATCTGCATATGGCGCGTAGGCAAGAGAACGAGCTATAGCCGACTCAAGACCAGCCTTAACGCGGAAGTATCCCTCACTGGTCCTGTCACCCGTAATGTATTTCTTATCATATGAATCGATGTCTGACGTGAGTAGGGTCGCTCCCAATGCATCCGTACGTGCCACTATACAGGTAGGCACGTTACATACGTCAGCCGCCAGACGCGCCGCCGTCAGTGTACGAATAAACTGTGAAGTTGGTACCAAGACCTTGCCACCAAGGTGACCGCACTTCTTCTCAGATGCTAACTGATCCTCGAAATGAACTGCGGCCGCACCTGCTTCAATCATGCCTTTCATAAGCTCAAATGCATGAAGTGGGCCGCCAAAGCCCGCCTCGGCATCGGCTAAGATCGGAGCGTACCAATCTTCAACCGTCGATTTACCCTCGCCCTGCTCAATCAAGTCGGCGCGAGCCAGCGCCGCATTGATGCGCCGTACCAGAGCCGGCACGCTGTTGGATGGGTAAAGACTCTGATCAGGATAGGTTTGACCAGACAAATTGGCATCTGCAGCCACTTGCCAGCCGCTCATGTAAATAGCCTTCAGTCCTGCCTTAACCATCTGCACTGCTTGGGCGCCAGTGAGTGCTCCGAGAGCGTTCACATAGCTTTCCGTTTGCAGCTGCCGCCAAAACCTATCGGCACCGTGCTTAGCCAGGCTATGCTCGATCGTCAATGCAGGCCTAAGCTGCACCACCTCAGCGGCGGTGTATGGGCGCTTAATGCCCTGCCAACGCGGATTACTAGCCCAATCCTTTTCGAGGGCAGTGACGGCAGCCTTTTTGTCCGGTCTCATGGCTAAATTCCTTATGCACAGGGGTTATGGCGTCAGCTCAGCATAAGCTGGCAGCGTGAGAAATTCGGCAAACTCTGGATCAAGCACTAAACCATCGAGAATCTCAGCAGCACGAACATAATCTGATACACCCAGTTTATCTAGCTCAGCATCTCTCAGTTTACGAAACAACTCTTTGTTGAGATGCCTTCCGTCCTCTAGCATACAGCCCTGGTGCGTCCATTGCCATAGCTGAGCACGAGCAATTTCAGCTGTTGCTGCATCTTCCATGAGATTATGGAGGGCAACTGCGCCATTCCCGCGCAGCCACTGATCAATGTACTGCAACGCAACATTGATATTGCCAACTACGCCGGCGACTGTGATCTTGCCGCCAGGAACATTAAGATTAGTCAAATCAGCGGCGCTCACCTGAACTTCGGAGCGCAACTTTTCTCTCTGGTTAGGTCTCTCACCTAGCACTGCGTCGAATGCCTTAGTGGCTATCTCAACCAAATCGGGATGAGCAATCCAAGTGCCATCGAACCCGGCATTTGCCTCCCGATCCTTGTCCTCCTTAACCTTAGTCATCGCAACCCGGTTGACTTCAGGATCTTTGCGGCTAGGGATAAACGCTGCCATCCCTCCCATAGCATGGGCGCCCCGCTTGTGACAGGTCTTGACCAGCAAGTCGGTATAGGCGCGCATGAACGGCACAGTCATCGTCACTTGTGATCTGTCGGGCAAATGACGAGATTGATCGTGACTAAACTTTTTAATGATACTGAAAATATAATCCCAACGACCTGCATTGAGGCCAGTGATGTGATCCCTTAGTTCAAAGAGGATCTCATCCATCTCGAAGGCCGCTGGCAGGGTCTCAATCAGTACCGTGACTTTGATCGTGCCGCGAGGAATACCGAGGTAGTCTTGCGCAAAATTAAATACTTGGTTCCATAGCCTAGCCTCTAAATGGCTCTCCATCTTCGGCAGATAAAAATAAGGCCCACTGCCGCGCGCTAGCTGTTCCTTGGCGTTGTGAAAGAAGGCTAGGCCAAAGTCCACCAGCGCCCCTGACATCGGTGTACCATCAACGGTCAGATGCTTCTCAGCCAAATGCCAACCACGGGGCCGCAGGAGCAAGGTTGCTATCTTATCGTTTAATTTGTATTCCTTGCCGGCCTCGCTTGTGAAGACAAGTTGCCTCCTCACAGCCGCTTGGACGTTAATTTGGCCCTGCATGACGTTGGTCCAAGTTGGCGACAAAGAATCCTCAAAGTCACACATAAATGCCCGAGAGCCTGAATTGAGTGCATTGATCATCATCTTCGCTTCGGCGGGGCCCGTGATTTCAACTCGGCGATCAAGCAGATCAGAGGGCGTCGCAGCAACCTTCCACTCACTCCTGCGGATGTGTTCAGTCTCGGGTAAAAAACCAAAGCTCCTACCCTGGCTGATTTGATGCTGCCTCTGCCGCCTGCGTTCAAGTAGAGCCAAGCGTTGGTAGTTAAATTCCTGATGCAGTGCATAAAGGAACTGTCGGGCATCGGGCGTCAGTACTTGCCGCTCAAATTGCGGATGATGAGGAGCCTCGATCGCCACGTCAGCAACAAAGGGGTGATTTTTTGCATTCATAAGGCCTCCTAATATCTACAAATATTGTTTGAGTTAAACTTCGTCAGTCTCCCGAAGCTTCGCTAGCACGCTATAGTCCTCAAGAGTCGTAGTATCGCCACTGCTCTCGCGACCCGCCGCGATGTCGCGCAGGAGTCGCCGCATAATTTTGCCAGATCTGGTCTTTGGCAAAGACTCCGCAAAGTGGATTGACTCTGGACGCGCAAGAGCACCGATCTGCTTGACCACATGCTCGGACAACTCGGCTTTCAAGGACGCTGACGGCTTAATCTTAGCCTCTAACGTAACGAATGCATGTACCGCCTCACCTTTGAGATCATGAGGGGCGCCAACAACTGCGGCTTCGGCCACGGCTTGATGACTGACCAGGGCACTCTCGATCTCCATCGTGCTCAGCCTGTGTCCAGACACGTTGAGCACATCATCAATGCGTCCCATGATCCAGTAATAGCCGTTGGTATCTCGGCGGGCTCCGTCGCCGGTAAAATAGTAACCTGGTATTTGGCTCCAGTACTGTTTCTTGAAGCGCTCGTCGTCGCCCCAAATCGTTCGCAGCATTCCCGGCCATGGTTTCTTAATGACTAGAAATCCACCTTGATCATCAGGTACCGACTTACCGTGCATATCAACGACATCAGGAACAACACCGAAGAACGGCCGGGTTGCAGATCCAGGCACAGTCGCAACAGCGCCGGGCAACGGCGCAATCATGATGCCACCAGTCTCCGTCTGCCACCAGGTGTCGACCACAGGACAGCGACCACCGCCGATGACGTCACGGTACCACATCCAGGCTTCTGGATTAATAGGCTCACCAACAGTGCCCAGTAAGCGCAGCGACCGTAGATCATACTGCCCTGGAATTTGCGCACCCTGGCGCGCAAAGGCTCTAATCGCCGTTGGCGCCGTGTAGAGAATACTCACTTTGTGCCGCTCGACTATCTGCCAAAAACGGCCCCAATCAGGATGATTCGGTGCTCCCTCATACATAAGTGTCGTCGCACCATTGGCAAGCGGCCCGTAAACCACATACGAATGACCGGTGACCCATCCTAAATCGGCGGTGCACCAGTAGGTATCCTCATCCTTGAGGTCGAAGATCCACTTACTAGTCAAAGTCGCATGCAGGAGGTAACCAGCAGTCGTGTGCATGATGCCCTTTGGCTTACCCGTGCTACCGCTAGTATAGAGGAGAAATAGAGGGTGCTCGCTATCGACCGCCACCGGTTCACAGTGGGGGGAAGCCTTCGCCAAAATTTCGTGCCACCAGTAGTCTCGACCTGTAGTCATTGGCACTGGTTCACCCGTGCGACGCAGCACCAAGACTTTCTCCACCGTTGGTGACTTCAGTAGCGCCTGATCAACATTGTGCTTAAGCGGCACGACCGCACCGCGACGAAAGCCACCGTCCGCAGTGATGACAAGTTTGGCTTGAGCGTCGCTATTGCGTTCAGCGATGGCCTCGGCGCTGAAACCACCAAACACCACATTGTGAGTTGCACCGATACGCGCACATGCCAACATCGCGATCGCTAACTCAGGCACCAGTGGCATGTAGATCGTCACGCGATCACAAGGTTTAATACCAAGATCCTTAAGCGCACTCGCACATCGACTAACTTCGCGGTGGAGATCATTGTACGTTAAGACACGGGTTTCGCCTGACTCGGCCTCCCAAATGATTGCCGCTTTATTCTTGCGCCAGGTCTGAAGGTGACGGTCGACACAGTTGTAACTAACGTTTAGTTTAGCGCCGGTAAACCACTTGGCATGTGGCAGTTGCCAATCAAGCACACGGTCCCACCGCCGCGTCCAGCTAAGTAGCGTCTCCGCCTGCTGCGCCCAAAAGCGCTCTGGCTGCTCGGCGGCAAATTGCCAAAGGCGATCGTATTCAGCGAGTGAATTGATCGCTGCACGCGACTGAAATGCGGCCGGAGGTGGAAACGACCGCTCCTCTTTGAGAAAGCTACTGATGGCCTGATCACCAGTAACTGGGGGAACGGTACTCATAACTCCTCCGTAGCGACATTGCGCATGGTTGTCGCAATAGTAACGCCACGTTGCCGCTGAGGCCAGCAAAAGACGTTAGATCGCAGGGCGACATCTGCATTGATGAGAGCCATGTCGTTCGACTCCACGCCAGGAGTTGGCTAGCTTTTGCCTCGCAGTCGTCAATGGGACGCTGCCGCTGCGAGCAACAGCGAAAATCAAGAGGAGTACTGTATGCGCAAGTTTTTTGGCTGGGGACCTTTGGTGATGGTAGCAATATCGAGTGCAGCTGGAACCGCTACTGCTGCCAATCTGTCTGATGAGGTGACGAGTCTGGTCGGTGAGTGGGAGGGGCAAACAAATGATGGCAGCACGGTACATCTTAGCTTTGCGCCTGCTCAGGAGCCCGTTCTGCTGAGTGGACGGTGGCAAGTAGGGGGCGGAAACTTTGCCCGCGATACGGGGCTTAGTTTGGTTCGTCTTGGCGGCAGTATGTTTTTGGTGCCGGACAACTCACCGTTTACTGCGGCTCAGCCCGTTTACAACATGACACGCCTCCCCGGTGGCGGTCTGCGCGGTGTCCAGCTCCAGCACGACGCTACCGAGAGCGGCATGGCCCTCAGGGTTGAGGAGGTCAGGTTCGGCAAGCAGCGAGATGACGGGACACGAATCCTCCACTTTGGCCTTGGCGCCAAGGTCTGCGCCGATGCGACTAGCCCCGCCGGCAAGGCTTGCGGCAGCGCTGAATCCCAGGATGTAGTCCTGCATAAAGCGGCACAGTAAGCGGAAGCTATTTGGGACTAGATAGGGGGGGCGAGTTCAGGGGCGATGGTCTTATAAGGGCCATCGCCCTTTTGCGTGACTAAGGCCTGAGGCTGGTTTATACAGAAGGATTGACTTAATTGTCGGCTATGACAGTAACCGTGCCGTCAAAAGAAGCAGATTTGTTTGAGGAGGACTAGCCATCGGAGCGCAATGGAAACACGCTGGACGTCAGGATTCAGCAGCAAGAAGAGGACAAGTCTTTGGCAAGTTAGCTAAAGAGATCGCTGTTGCGGCCCGCTTGGGTGATCCAAGCCCTGAGCACAATGCCAGGTTGCGAGCAGCCGTAGAATCAGCACGCAAGGCATCGATGCCAAGAGATACGATTGAGCGTGCCATCAAAAAAGGGGCAGGCCTCACTGGTGACGACGTCACCTACGATCTGGTTACCTACGAGGGATTCACCCCCCATAAGGTCCCAGTCATCATCGAATGCCTGACCGACAACAAGAACCGCACAGCGTCAGACATTCGCGTTTGCTTCCGCAAGGAAGGTCAGCTTGGTGCAATGGGATCGGTAGCCTGGATGTTTGACCGCGTTGGCGTGATTGAAGCGGTGCACGGCGACTCTGCGGTGGACGCCGAGGGCGCAGCAATCGAAGCCGGTGCCCAGGACGTTGAACCACTTGAGGCCTCAGAGGTCGAGAGCGGCCAAGTTGGCGCCCGTTTTTACACCGAACCGACCGATCTAGACGTCGTGAACAAAGGCCTAACCGAAGCCGGCTGGACCGTATCTAAGTCTGAGCTTAGCTACCGCGCCAAGAGCTTTGTTGAGCTCGCTGCCGATGCTCGTCGCGAGGTTGAGGAATTCCTAGGTGACATCGATGATTTGGATGATGTTCATAGGGTGTATGCCGGTATAAAATAAGCAAAAATCAGCAGCTCACTAAGGCATGGGGGTCTTCCGGATGGCACAGTTTATTTTGGCTATCGATCAGGGTACCACGGGGACCACCGTCTTAGTGGTAGACGTCACGCAACCTGATGCCACGAGCATCATCGGTAAGCAGACGGTAGACTTCACCCAGCATTATCCGAAGACCGGCTGGGTAGAGCACGATCTTGATGCGATTTGGAGTTCGGCCACCCAGGCTGCGGCTCAGGCTTTAGCTCAAGCGTCAGCGGCAAATAAGAACTTCGACACCAAAAAAATCGTTGCCATCGGTCTCACCAATCAGCGCGAAACCCTCTGCGTATTTGAGCGCAAAACAGGTAAGCCCCTGGCTCGTGCCATTGTCTGGCAGTGCAAGCGCAGCGCCGCCATTTGTCAACGACTGCGGGCGGCGGGTCATGAGGCCACTATCAAGGCTAAGACTGGGCTTGTGCTTGATCCCTATTTCAGCGGCACTAAGATCACTTGGCTTATGGAGAATAGCCCAGAGCTCGCCCAAGAGGTCCGGCGTGGACACGCTGTGTTTGGCACCATCGACACCTACCTTATCTCTAGGCTAACTGGCGGCAAGTCGTTCGTCACCGAGGCCAGTAACGCCTCACGCACCCT